>SMVB01005615.1_pt1 | contig 33391 bp, 26 predicted proteins | sample 2456461 | NCBI WGS metagenome assembly SMVB01 (sample SAMN11095934, study PRJNA526329) | marine sediment metagenome | biome: Marine sediment; feature: Surficial sediment; material: Deep marine sediment; isolation source: Hadal surficial sediment | place: Pacific Ocean | collected 2014-05 | depth... | reverse complement strand
CATCGAGAGGAAGGGATTGAACTCGTCTCGTTTCGCCCGGGTCTCGGCGACGACGGATCCAGAAGACATAGTGTGGGGGACCGACCCGTGAAGGGGGGCAGGTGGGGCTGGGTGGGTGTCGGGAATGTCAGGCAGTCCCGCGCTCTGATACGACTAGTATTCGATATTCGGACGGGACAGGGTGGAACCCTCTTGAACGACTTTTTCGGAGCGCGGGTCGGGCGTCGGGATCCGCGGGCCGGCGCGGCGGGAATCGGACGGGGCCCTGGCGGGGAGCTCGCCTGGTGCTTCGGTGCGCCCCGCGGTTCGATGGTGACCATGTGGGTGCTGCGTGGTCCGGGGGGCGAGGCGGGCTCGCGGGGGAGGCGGGGGTCGTGAGCGCCCTGCACGTCCGCCGGATCACGGGCTTCGTCGGCGAGGACTTCGGCGACCCCGCCGCGCCCCGGCGGACCGCCCGTTCCGGGCCTCCCGGGGCCGCGCCGGGCTCCCCCCGGGCCCTGGAGCCCCTCCGCCGCCTGCTCGAGGTCGAGGTCGCACGGCCGATTCGGAGGCTCCCCGGGCGCGAGACGTTCCTCTGGCCGGAGACGGACCCGCGGCTCGTCGTCAAGCGCACCCTGCGGGAGCCGCGGCGCGAGGAGCTCGTCGCCCGGCTTCACGGGGATCCGCGGTCGGCGGGGGAGCGCGAGTTCAGGAATCTCGCGGGCCTCGCCGCCGACGGCATCCCGGTCCCGCGGCCTCTCGGCTGGGTCGCCGAGCATGGAGCGTCCGGGTGGCGCTCGCTCGTCGTCATGGAGTACGTGCCCCACGCGGAGACGCTCGAGGAGCGCCTGGGCGGTTGCCCCCCGGACGAGCGGCAGCGGTGGCGCGAGGTGCTCGTCCGCCACGTCATCCGGCTCCACGCCGCGGGCTGGTACCACCGTGACCTCTACCTCTGCCACTGGATCCTGCCGGCGGCCGAGGACGGGCGGGAGCTCGTGTTGCTCGACGTCGGGCGGGCGCGCAAGCGGCGTCGGCCGCGCCGGCGCTGGTTCGTGAAGGATCTCGGAGCGCTTCTCCACTCCACGCCCGCGGCCGTGTCGAGCTCCGACCGCGTGCGCTTCGCGATCCACTACCTCGACGCGCGGGACGTGCACGACGCGGACGAGCGGCGGGCTTGGCTGCGCGACGTCGAGCGCCGGCGCCGACAGATCGCCGCCCACGTGCCGCGCCACGGCGAAGCGCCGACAGGAGCGGAGCCGTGAGCGCGGTGCGGAGCGCCGCGGGTGGCCACCTCGTCGTGCGCGCGCCGAACTGGGTGGGAGACCTCGTGATGTCGACGCCGGTGCTCGCGGCGGCGCTCGAGTGCGAGCACTGGAGCCGCACCACCTTGCTCGTCCGAAGTCACCTGGCGCCCGTGCTCGCGGACGCTCCGTTCCTCGCGCGACGTGCCCCGGAGACCGATGGCACGGTCGCGACCACGGGCTCGAGTGCGGAGGAGCGGGCGCTCCTCGCACGGCTCGCTCCCGATGCGGTGCTGCTCCTCGGCAACTCGTTCGGGGCGGCCTGGCGCGCGTGGCGTGCGCGCGTCCCGATCCGCGCCGGGGCGGCCCTCTCCGGGCGCCGCTTCCTCCTCACGCACTCCGTCGTGCCGCCGACGATCGCCGGGCGGCGGGCGCCCATCCCGAGCGCTCACCTCATGCGCGACGTCGCCGGACTGCTCGGAATCCTGCCGCCCGACCTGCACCCGCGTCTCGGCCTCGCGCGCGAGGCCCAGGCCGGAATCGCGCGCGACCTCGCCGAGCGCGGGCTCGAGCCCGGCGAGCCGTACGTGATCGCCTGCCCGGGAGCTGCGTTCGGGGCGGCCAAGCTGTGGCCGCCCGCGCACTTTGCCCGCGCGCTCGACGGGCTCCATGGCAGATTCGGCTGGCGTGCGGTCGTCGCGGGCGGTCCCGGCGAGGGGCCGCTGATCGCCGCCGTCGTAGAGTCGTGCGAGCACGATGCGCTCGAGCTGACCGGTGGGGAGAGCGACCTCGCGCGCCTGAAGGCGCTCGTGCGCGGCGCGCGCCTCATGCTCGTGGGGGACTCCGGGCCGCGCTGGTTCGCGGCGGCGTTCGACGTGCCGTGCGTGTCCGTCATGGGACCGAACTTCCCCGAGCTGACCGCCTCTTCGCTCGAGCTCTGCGAGGTCGTGCGTAGGACCGACCTGGAGTGTGCGCCGTGCCTGCGTCGCGTCTGTCCGCTCGGGCACCACCGCTGCATGACCGAGCTCCAGCCAGAGCTCGTCGTCGCGGCCGCGGCGCGCGTCCTCGAGCGGGCAGCACGGTCCGCGGCGCCGGTCGTCGAGGCGCGCCCGTGACGCTCCTCACCGCGGGGGACCGCGTGATCGTGCGCCTGCCCGGGTGGCTCGGGGACTTCATCATGGCCGAGCCGGTCGTGCGCGCGCTCCACGACGCGATGCTCGTCGCGGGCGCACCGGCGACACCGGGGGCCGTAACGCTCGCCGGGCCGGCCCGGCTGCTCGCGCTCTTCGAGGGTCGCTTTCCCGCTGCGGCACGCCTTCCGGTGAACGGCCGCGAGAGCTGGCGCGACTACCGCGGGTTCGACGTCGCGCTCTTCCTGAACGGAGCCTTGCACAGCCCGATCTCCGCGTGGCGCGCGGGCGTCCCGCGGCGCGTGGGGTGGGGCAGCGGCGGCCGCGCGCTCTTCCTCACCGAGGCCCTGCGGCCGGCGCGCGAGGCGGGCGGCGTCCCCGTGGGCCTCGGCACGAAGGGCCGCTGGCCGCGGCGCCTGCCGCGTCCCTTCGGCGCGGCCTGCCTCGAGCTCGCCGGCGTTCTCGGACTCGGGGTGCGGGAGCGTCGTCCGGAACTCGTGCCGAGCGCGGCGGCCGTCCGTGAGGTCGAGGAGCGCATCGCCCGCGCCGGCCTCGGCGACGGCGAGCGATGCCTCGTCGCCAGCGTCGGCGCGCGCGAGGATTCGGCCAAGGGTTTTCCGGTCGCGCACTGGGTGCGAGTGCTCGACGGGCTGCACGAGCGTTTCGGGCTGCCGGTCTTCGCGCTCTGTGGGCCGGGGGAGGAGGAATGGGCGCACGCCGTCGGCTCGGGCGTCGCGCACGCCCGCGTGATCCCCGTCGTCGAGCCCCCGGCGGACCTCCGCGAACTGACGGCATGGTGCGCCCGCGCGGAGCTCTTCCTGTCCGCCGACGGCGGTCCCCGCCATGTCGCCGAGGCGGTCGGCACGCGACAGGTGGTCGTGTTCGGCCCGACGGACCCGCGCCACACGTCGGAACACGGAGAGCTTCAGCACACGGTGCGGATCGACGTGCCCTGCGGGCCCTGCCACCGGGAGCGGTGTCCGCTGACGGGCTCGGACCACCACGTGTGCATGACCGGGATCGACCCCGAGCGCGTGGTCCTGGCCGCAGCGCGGGCGCTCGGCCGGTAGGCGTCGGTCGCCGCGGGTGGTCAGGGCCCGTCCACGATCGACCCTCACGTTTCGCCGGCCCTCGCCGCCCCTGGCTGCGTTGCGGGGTCCCCTTCGAACGACCCGAAGGGGTCGTCTCGATCGGCCTGCGGCGGACCGGGGCTCACCTACCAGAGTACCCGGCGCACACCCATCGATGCGCCTCGCCAGGGGCGACGATGGCTCCCTGAAACGTTGCCGTTATTCTCGGACGGGGCCTTAGGGCCCGTCCGGAAATAAACGTCACATCTCGCCGGCCCTCGCCGCCCGTGGTTGCGTTGCGCCTCCTCGGAAACCAGCTCGGTTGCCCGCGTCGGCGCGTCTTGCCACGAGCGCCGATGCCTCGCCGAAATGTGACGTTTATTCCCGGACGGGCCCTTAGCATGCAGCGCCGATCGCCGCCCCGTGACCGCGAGGAACCCATGCAGAGCGTCGCCGCCGATTTTCCCGAGGACGTCCCCGACGAGCCGGGTCTCGTCACCGAGACCCGCGACGGGGACGTCGTGTGGCTCACGATCGCGCGTCCGGAGGTGATGAATTGCCTCTCGTTTCCCACGCTCCGGCGCTTCCGGACGCTGCTCGAGGGGCTGCGCGCGGACCTGTCGATCCGCTGCATCCTGATCACGGGCGCGGGTGAGAAGGCGTTCTGTGCCGGCGCGGACCTCAAGGAGCGCAAGACGATGCCCGCCGAGCGCGTGCCCTTGTTCGTCAAGAACATCCGGCGCTTGATGGATGACGTCGCGCGCATGCCCCAGCCGACCGTGGCGGCCGTGAACGGGTTCGCGTTCGGCGGCGGTACGGAGCTCATGATCGCCTGCGACCTCCGCGTGGCCGCCCATCACGCCCAGTTCGGACTGACGGAGACGTCGCTCGCCATCATCCCCGGCGCCGGAGGGACGCAGCGCCTGCCGCGGCTCATCGGGAAGTCGCGCGCGAAGGACCTGATCTTGACCGCGCGCCGCCTGCGCGCCCCGGAGGCGGAGTCGATGGGCCTCGTGAACCGTGTCGCCCCCGAAGGCGGCCTGCGCGAAGCCGCGCTGCAAGTCGCGCGGGAGATCGCGGCCAACGGCCCGGTCGCGGTGCGCGCCGCGAAGGCCGCGATCGACGGCGGCTGCGAGCGCCCGCTGCGTGAGGGGCTCGAATTCGAGGCGGAGTGCTACGAGCGGGTACTGCCGACGGACGATCGGCTCGAAGGGCTGGCGGCGTTCGCGGAGAAGCGCCAACCGGTGTACCGGGGGCTCTGAACGGAACGGAGAGGAGAGGGGCGGCAGCGCGGTGTGGGCGCCTACTGTTCCTGGTACCAGTCCTCGTTCTCGCGCGCGATCCGTTCCACCTCCTCGGCGGGGTGTAGCGGACCCTTGCCGATCCCCGGGCAGGTGGGCACGACCGATTCCTCCCACACTTCGCGCCGCAGGTTCTCCTCCCAGAAGGGCCAGGTCCGGCACTGCATGGGGCGCACGGGGTACACGCCGCAGGTGCCCTCGTCGGTGAGGAAAGGACAGGCCGGGTGCTCCGATCGGATCACGGTCCAGCCTTGGTCGCGGGCGCAGTAGCGGCGCCGGAACTCCTCCTCCTCGAGGCCGAGGTAACCAGCGATCCGAGCCACCTCGAGGTCCACCATATACACGTTGGAGTAGTCGCCATGGGTCCGGCAGCAGTTCCCACAGCGCTGACACTCGAAACGTAAGCCCTTGTCATACCAGGGTTTGAGGTTTTCTTCAGGCATGCCCGGGGCGGTGTGCGGTAACCGAACATCGAGCCAGGGTAATGTGAAATGCAATGTGCGAATTCACACGTTCGACCCGTGGGGCGGCGTCTCCGCGCCGCTGCGCCACGCACTCCGGGCACTCTACATGAAGCTGACTGTAATCGAGGACGGGATCCGGACGGAGCTCGAGCTCGCGCTGCCCGTCATCTCCATCGGCAGGGCCCTGGACAACGACATCCGGCTCTCGAACACCCTCGTCTCCCGCCACCACACGCGGGTGGAGGCTCAGAACGGGCAGGCCTGGGTCATCGATCTCGGGTCAGCGAACGGCACCGCGGTCAACGGCGAGAAAGTCGCCCGGCGTCTGCTCTCCCCCGGCGACAAGATCCAGGTGGGCGGGACCGTGCTCATCGTCGAGCCCGACGACTTCGGGACCACCGAGCGCGATGCGCGCGAGGCCCTGCCCGAGGACTACGAGCCGGCGCCTGATTCGGCCCCCGAGTCGGATGCGGCGGGTCTGCCGGACAAGACCCTGGTCGTCGCGCCCCCCGGCGAGGGCGACGAGAGGAGCCGCGAGGTCGGCGTGGCGACGATGACCGGCGACGCGAAGCGCGAGCGCGAGAACCTGCGCGTCTTCGCCAAGATCACCCGCGAGCTCGTGCGTGTGACCGACTTGCTCCCGCTCCTTCGCGCGATCGTCGACTCCGCCGTCGCGCTCGTCGGCGGGGAACGCGGTTTCCTCCTGCTCAGCGACCCCCGCCGGGAAGAGCGCGTGACCGGCGAGCCGCCGGACGTCGAGAAGATGACGGTGAGCGTCGCCCGCAGCTTCGACCACTCGGACATCGTCGTGCCGCGCTCACGTCTCTCGATGGGCATCGCGGGCAAGGTCGTCCGATCCGGCAAGGCGATCCTCTCGCTCGACGCCGGACAAGACGACCGGTTCGAGGCGATGGCGAGCGTGGAGGATCTGCGCCTGCGTTCGGTCTTGTGCCTGCCGATCGAGATGGAGGACGGTGTGGCGGGCGTGCTCTACGTCGACAACCGCCTTCAGTTCGGGGCCTTTACCGATGAGGATCTCGAGCTCGTCGAGCTGTTCGCGGGCCAGGCCTCGATCGCGATTCGCAACGCGCGCTTCGTCGCCGATCTGCGTGAGCGCAACCACCGGCTAGCGGCCTCGGGCAAGCAGATCGAGCGCTTGAACGAGCAGCTCGGGCGGAAGGTCAAGGACCGGGACACGGAGCTCGCCGTCGTCCGCGCCGAACTCGGCCGCGAGCGCGGGCGCTACGACTACACGGCGATCGTCGGCGCGAGCGACGCGATGCACGAGATGTTCCAGCACCTCGACAAGGTCATCGAGTCGGACCTGCCCGTCCTCATCCTCGGGGAGAGTGGCACGGGCAAGGAGCTGATCGCCCGCGCCATACACCACAACGGCGCGCGCAAGGGTCAACCGTTCGTGACCGAGAACTGCGCTGCGTTGCCTGACAGCTTGCTCGAGTCCGAACTGTTCGGCCACGTGCGCGGTGCATTCACGGGCGCGTACAAGACGAAGAAGGGCCTGCTCGAACAGGCGGATGGGGGGACGCTCTTCCTCGACGAGATCGGGGACATGAGCACGGCGATGCAGAAGAAGCTCCTCCGCGTCCTGCAGGAGGGCGAGTTCCGTGTGCTCGGCTCCGACCGCCGCGTGAAGGTCGACGTCCGCGTGGTGGCGGCCAGTCACCAGGACCTGGAGCAGCTCGTTCGTGACGGCTCGTTCCGCGAGGACCTCTACTACCGGATCGCCGTGCTGTCCGTGCGCCTGCCCCCGCTGCGCGATCGGCGCGAGGACGTTCCGCTGCTCGCCGAGCACCTGCTGGCGCGGGCCGCGCGCGAGGCGGGGCGGGAGCTGCCGACCCTCTCGCACGAAGTGATGGCTCGGATCGTGTCGCACGACTGGCCGGGCAACGTCCGCGAGCTGGAGAACGAGATGCGCCGGATCGTCGTCGTGGCGCAGGGTGTCGTCGAGCTCGAGCATCTGTCGACCACGGTGCGCGAGGGGCGCAGCATCACGGGCGAGTCCCTCGGCGGCGCGGCGGGCAAGGGGGCCGGGGACATCCGCACCGCGGTCGCCGACCTCGAGCGGCGCTCGATCGAGACGGCCCTGGCCCAGGCCGGTGGCAACAAGAGCCAGGCGGCCGGGGCGCTCGGGATCAGCCGCTTCGCGCTCCAACGCAAGCTCGAGAAGTACGGACTCGCCAAGAAGCGCCCGTCGGCCCGCGGGTCCAAGGCCGGCAAGTCAGGCGGCAAGTCAGGCGGCGGCTCGGACGCCGCGAAGGGTGAGTGACGGCCGGATACCGAATCCCGTCCAGCGGGTCGCGCCGGCGGCCGAAGATCAGAGTTGTGGACGAGGCCGTGAGGCTCGCCGCAAGATGAGCGCCAACATGAGCGAGACGGGATCTCCGCCGCGACGACGGGACGAGCGCGATGGCGTCTGAGGTCGCCGCCCGACAGCCGGAGCGCGGGGATCTCCCGACGATCCCCGGCTACCGGCTCGAGAGCGTCCTCGGCCGGGGCGCGACGGGCGTCGTCTACCGCGCGATCCAGCTCGCCGTCGACCGGCCCGTCGCGCTGAAGATCCTGCGCCCCGAGCTCGTGAGCGCCAAGCGCGCCGTGCGCCGTCTGCAGCGCGAGGCCCGGATCGCGGCGCGTCTCGTCCACCCGAACCTGATCTCGGCCATCGACATGGGCGAGGTCGACGGGCAGTGGTGGTACGCGATGGAGCTCGTCGAGGGCGTCTCCCTCGCCGAGAAGATCCGCACGGACGGACCGCTCACCGAGCGCGAGGCCCTGCGCCTCTTCATCCCGCTCTGCGACGCCTTGCAGCACGCCTTCGAGGGCCACGTCGTGCACCGCGACATCAAGCCCGCGAACATCCTCGTCGACGACCACGGCCGCGCGCGGCTCATCGACCTGGGGCTCGCCTTCGCGGAGGACGACCCGATGATCACGCGCGGCGGTGGAACGCTCGGCACTCCGCACTACATCAGTCCCGAGCAGGCCCGCAATCCGGCGGGCGTCGACACGCGCACCGACATCTGGTCGATGGGCGCCTCGCTCTACCATGCGGTGTGCGGCTGCCCGCCGTTCGAGGGCGACAGTGTCGCGGAGATCCTCTCGAGCGTGCTCTACCACCGCGTGCCCGACCCGCGCAGCCACGCGTCCGAATTGTCGCGCGGGCTTGCGCTCGTGATCCGCAAGTGCCTCGCGCGCGAGCCCGAGCGGCGCTACCAGGAGCCGGCTGAGCTGATGCGCGACCTCGAGCGGATCCGCGAGCGGCGCAACCCCGTCGTGCGCGCGAGCGCCCTCGATCCCGTCGCGGGGAATCGGCCGGAGTGGCTCACGGGCTGGGTCGTGGCCGCCGTCGCCGTCGCGCTCGCGCTCCTCCTCTGGCTGGGCGTCGAGCGGCCGTGGGAGGCGCCTTCGGACGAGGCTTCGTTCCCCGCGGGCATCAGCTGGCCTGCTATCGAGAACGTGCGCCTGCAGTTCGAACAGGGCAACCGGAAGCACCAGTCCGCGCTCGAGGACCTGCACGGGATGGACGACGTGCCCGACCGGTTCTTGGTCCAGAAGAACCGGCTGGAGATTGAGATTCTCACGCGTCTGGACGAGACCCTCGACGCGATCGCGGTCGAGATCGAGGGCGAGCTCCAGGCCGACCTGGACGGTCACGAATTCGCGAACGCGGCGGTCAGGCTCCAGTCCGGGCTCGCCCGACGACTTCGGTCGCGGACCGGCTACGCCAAGTTGCAGGACCTGCCGGCCAGGCCTCGGGACCAGTACGTCGAATGGCGGAGGAGCCTGGAGACCCGGCTCAGTGACGCGCATGGGATCGCCCTCGAGGACGCGCGGGGCAAGCTGAGGGCGTACTACGAAGGCACCATCCGGCCGGAGATCGGGCGGCAACTCGCGGCGAACCGGTGGGCGGACGCCCTCTCCCTCGGCGATTCGGAGACGATTGCCTGGCTCGACAACGCTGGCGCGGACATGCGCGGCCTGAACCAGGATGAGCTCAGAAGCCTCGTCGATGGCCTCGAGCGGGACCGCCGCACGGACACGAACGCGATCCACCGCGATTTCAGGGACGAGCGCGCTGAGCTCGTCAAGTGGGTCGACGAGAAGAAGACCAGGCTCTGGAAGCGGCTCGACGGGGGCGACCAGCGCGACGTCGCCGCCGTGCTGATGGCGGCGTTCCAGGTCCAGCTCGACGACCGGGGTATCGTGCGGGACCAGATCCCGACCGATGCGGACCGGTTCGAGTTCGTGATGGACGCCGCGAGCACGCTCGCCAGGCACGAGTCCGAGTTCGAGGAGCAGTACGCGCGCGATGCGCTCGAGCGCGCCGAGGCGACGTGCGCGGAGCTCTACCGCCGTCGTGCCTACGGAGAGGCCGCTGAGGTGTGGCGATCGAGCATGGGCGACCCGCTCCTCGCGCCCGTGATGGACACGCTCCGATGGCGGTTGCGCGAGGCCGAGATGCTCGCGGAGCTCATCGTGCGCGCGGCACATGGCGTCGACGAGCGCGAGAACGAGGTCTTGGAGCTGTACATCGGGACCATCCCCGAGCGGGGCACGGTCGTGCCGGGTATCGATCCCCTGCGACGGGGCTTCGAGCTGGTGGTGCGCGAGGAGGGCGAACCGCTACGCGTCTACCTGGTCGAGCCGACCGCGGACCAGCCCAGAGGCCACCTCCTGCACTCGGAGGACGTCGAGCGGCTGGCGGGGCTGCAGGAGGTCGGCGCGAGCGACGAGGAGTTGCTCGTCCTCGCGCTGTTCCGTTACCACGAGGGGGACGTCGAATCGGCGGACGAAGTGCTCCCGCTCGTGGGGTCCCAGGATCCCCTGGTGGCGGGGCTGCGGCGCCGGATCGCCGCGGCGCAGCAAGACACGAGCCGCGCTCAGGAGACGCGCACGAAGGAGCTCAACGACGAGATCCGCAGTATCAAATGGAAGTTCCACGACTCGCCCTACGTCTTGGATCCCGAAGTGATGCTCGATCGCATCGTCGCGGTGAAGAAGGAGCACGGGGACCTCATGACCCGGGAGGTGTGGGATGACCTGCGCGATATCCGTGACCTGCTCGAGCGCGCGCCCATCCAGAAGGCGATGCAGCCGGACGAGGTCAAGTACGGGTCGAAGCGGGCCGTGACTCTGCGCTACACCTTCACCGGGACCGAGGCCGGAGCGTGGTCGATCGGGCTCTGGGACCTCGACGGCTCGGGCCTCGCGCTGAACGCCGCGTTGGACTCGGAGGAGACGTTCCTCGACCCGGAGACCTGCCCGCGGCTCGCCCTCGTGGAGCCGTTCGACGTCGAACCGCGCATCGACGTGACGCTCGTCTTCGAGCGCGTCGAGCCGCGCGACCCGCGCGACGTCATCGTCATATCGATCCTCGGCGTCCACTCCGCGTTCGTCGACGACCCGGAGAAGCCGGGGTTCGCCGTGGACGCGACCGACGTCGCGCACGTACTCAGGGAGGCGCGCGCCGGCCGCCGCGAGTCGCGTTTCGAGGGTCTCCCCGACACGCAGCGATTCACGCTGCAGTTCAAGGGCGTCGACGCCAATGGCACCGCCGAGGTGTACCTGGCGCCCGGAGGCGGGCGCGACCGGGGCCCCAGGGTGCGGCTGAACCCCACCCGCACCCCGCGGAACGAGCCCTCCTCCGCGGGCGTGCCCGAGATCGCCGTCCGATCCCTCCGGCCGATCCGGCTGATCGAGGTCGAGATCCGCGGCAAGCGGAAGCGGGACTGACGGAGCCGCCGGGACCGGGCGCTCAATCCGATTCGCGGGCGAACCGCTCGAGTACGGTCCGCGCGCGCTCCAGCCGCTCGGGCCGCGCGAGGCCGTCGATCACGTCGAGCACGGCGAAGACTTCCGCGCGCGTCGCACCGCAGCGCACGCTGCCGCGCGCGTGGCTCGCGAGCTGGCGGTCCTGGCCCGTGGCCGCCAGCGCGGCGACGGCGAAGAGCTCGCGGCGGTCCGCGCCGAGGCCCGGCCGGGCGAGCACCCGGGCGTACGCGTGTCCGAGGGTCCAGTCGGCGAAGTCGGGGTGGAAGGCGGCCAGGCGCGCGCGCACGGCGCCCGCGCGCTCGCCGTAGATCCGTTCGAAGAGCGCCGCGCCGCCCTCGGGATCGTTCGCGCCGCCACGCTCTTCATCCGCATCGCGCGCGCCCAGCCCGCCCGCGCGCTCGAGGCGTTCGTAGGCTTCGACGAGGCGCGGGAAACCCGCGAACAGGTGGGTCTGCAGCACCGCTTCGCGCCACGCGCGGTCGGGCTCACCCGCGGGCGCGCTCTGCCTGACGAGCTCGACTTCGTCCCAGTGGCCGAGGACGATCGCGGCGGTGAGGCGGATGAGCCGGCGGTCCTTTGCGGAGAGGGGCATGCGTTCAGGGCGCGCGGCCGATGGGAGCGCCCAGCCGGATCGGCTGGCCCGGGGCGAGCGCGGGCAGGGGCCGAGCGTAGCCGGGCGGCGCAAGGAGCACGATCGTCGAGCCCATCTCGAAGCGCGCGAGCTCCTCGCCGCGGCCGCGCTCGAGCGGCGTTTCCAGCGCGCCGTCCGCACCGGGCTCGAGGCCGACGACGCGGATGCGGCCGACGATCACCGCGCCGACGAGGACGAAGAGCAGCGGACCGCGCCCGGTCTCGAGCCGCAGCACGCAACGCTCGTTGATCGCGAGCACCGGGCGTCGCGCGAGGACCCGCGGATTCACCGAGTGGCGCGCCCCGGGCACCCAGCGCGCCGCGACGATCCGACAGGCCTCCGGCGCGTGGATCCGGTGGTAGTCGCGCGGGCCGAGGTAGATCGTCCAGGCGAACCCGCCCTCGAGCTCCACGTCCTCCCCGACGCCGGCGAGCAGGTCGCGGACGGCGTAGGCGCGGCCCTTCGCCTGGAGGACCGTGCCCTGCTCGATCGGGTCGAGCGACTGGACGGTGCCGTCGACGGGCGCCACGATGTGCGCGGGATCCTGGTCGATGGGGCGCGCGCCGTCCACGAGCCGGCGCACGAAGAACGCGCCGAGGCTCGGATAGCCCGCGAGCGGCGGGCGCACTTCGTCCAGGCGCGCGCCGGTCAAGCGGGCGTAGGCGCTGTAGATCGGCGCGCGCAAGGGCGTGGGGAGCTTGCGGTCGGCGAGCCAGCCAGCGGCGAGCGAGACCGCCCGCTTGAGGGGCGTGGCCATGGGGGTATTCCGGCTATCTACCCGTCGTCCCGCCGCCGTTTGCGGGTGTTCTTCTCCCCCCCGCCCGTGGAGCGCCCCGCGCTGGACCGGTCATCACCTCGCTTGCCCTGCTTGCCGGCCTTGTCGCCGCCCTTGCGGCGTCCGTCGAGGATCGGTACCACGAGCTCGCCCGTCACCGGCCCGAGACGTTGGGTGAGCTCCTGTGAGCGCCACGACGCCAGATCCTTCAGCGCGAGCTTGACCGCGACTCTCGCTTCGGGGGTACGCTCCTCCTTCAGGCCGGAGAGGAGCTCGGTGATCCTCCGCCGTTCCTCGATGAGGACGTCGGCGAGGATCTTCTCCTCACCGGGCGCGAGGCCGAGCTCGCGCGCGATGCCCTCGGCGCGCGCCAGGAGCAGGTCGAGCTCACGTTGCTCGCGCTGCAAACGCCGCTCGGCTGCCAGGCGTTCGCGCTCTTCGGTGATCACTTCGACGATGGCTTCGCGTGGCAGGGTCGCGGCGGACGTTGCCCCGGGCCGGACCTCCTCGCCGAGGGCCGCCTCGATCGGCGCGCGACCGGAGGAGGTGCGCAGGGTGGTGATCTCCATGGAGAGCTCGTCGACGCGGTCCGTGAGGGCTTGGATCCGCGCGACGAGCGCATCGACCCGGGCTTGCGAAGCCGGGGCGGCGGGACCAGGGGGCGCCGCCAGGAGCCCCGCTTCGCCCCCGGTCTCGGTGCCGAAGATGGTCATCGTGACGCCGAGGACGAGCGCGGCGCAGGCCAGCAAAGGTAGGGATGCTCTCATAAGGATGCTCTCATGACGCCGGTGCCGGGGACCGCCTCTGCTGCCTCGACCGAGGGTACGCTCTCCCCCCCCGGAGTCCAGAGAACCCACCCCTGCCCCCGTAGAACCCACCCCTTGCCCCATGGTTCCTCCCGATCCCGCCCACGCCCTCGAAGACGCCCTGTCCGCCATGAGCTTCCGGGTGGAGCCCGGTCGGTTCGCGCTCGCTGGCTTCCCGGAGCCGCCGGCCCCGGCCGACTTCGCCGCCCTCGCCCCCCCGGCGCAGATGATCCGCGAGGCGGACGAGACGAGCCTGCTCATCACCGAGGGCCGGCTGCCGGGACTCCTCGCGCGCCACCCCTCCGCGCGGGTCGAGCGCGGCCTCGTCTGGATCCGTTTCGACGCACCCATGGGCTGGGAGGTCGTCGGCTTCCTCGCGCTCGTGACCGGGCGGCTCGCGAGTGCAGGCGTGCCCATCGGGGCGGTGTGCGGCTACAGCCGCGACCACCTGTTCGTGGCCGAGCGCTACCTCGAGCGGACGCGTGCGGTGCTCGCGGAGCTCTTCCCGGAGATCGCGGGCGACGGCGCGAGTCCCCCGAGCGACGATTGACAAGGAAAGCAGGGGAGCGGTAGGCTCCGCGCCCGTTTTCGGCGTACTGCGGGTCGGCCGGCGGCGGCCGGCGTTGAGCGACGCCGCACCCGACTCGCCCCGCACTCTTGCCCCCCGAAGAACGAGCATCAGGTCCATGAGCAGCGGTGTCAGCGTCGTGATCCTGGCGGCCGGGAAAGGCACGCGCATGAAGAGCGCCAGGCCGAAGGTCTTGCATGAGCTGTGCGGCCGCACGCTCATCGCCTGGGTGGTGGACCAGGCGTGTGCGCTCGATCCGGATCGGATCATCGTCGTCGTGGGGGAGGGCGCCGAAGATGTCGAGCGCGTCGCGCGCGAAGCGGCCGGCGAGCGGGAGTTTCACGCCGTCCTACAAGAGCCGCAGAAGGGCACGGGACACGCCTTGCAGATCGCCGCGCCCGCCCTCGGACCGAGCCCGGGACGCGTCGTCGTCCTGTACGGCGACATGCCGCTCCTGCGCGCCGAGAGCCTCGAGAGCCTCCTCGCCGCGACCGACGACGCGCAGGCCACCGCCATCCTCACGGTCTGGTCGGACGATCCGACGGGCTACGGGCGCATCCTTCGCGACGAGCACGGAGCGTTCCGGGGCATCGTCGAGGAGAAGGACGCGAGCCCCGAGGAGCGGGACATCGGCGAGATCAACCTCGGCGTGTACGCGTTCGCGGGCGAAGAGCTGCTGGCCGACTTGCCGAAGCTCGAGTGCGCGAACGCCCAGGGCGAGTACTACCTCACCGACCTGCCCGGGCTGGCCGTCGCCGCCGGGCGCCCCGTGCACCTCGTCGAGCTCGAGGATCCCGAGGAGGGCCAGGGCGTCAATACGATCGCTCACCTCGCGGAGGCGCGCTGGGCCATGCAGCTTCGAATCCTCGAGCGGCACATGGACGCGGGGGTGTCGATCGAAGACCCCGCGACGACCTACATCGCGAGCGGCGTCGCGATCGGCGCGGGAACCCGGATTCTGCCCCTCACCGTGATCGAGGGGGGGGTGACGATCGGGGCGGGCTGCGAGGTCGGGCCGTTCACCCGCTTGCGCCGGGGCACCGTGCTCGCAGACGGCGCGGAGGTCGGGAACTTCACCGAGTGCAAGAACACGACCCTCGGGGAGAACAGCAAGGCCAAGCACCTCGCCTACCTCGGCGACGCGCGCATCGGCAAGCGAACGAATATCGGCGCCGGGACGATCTTCGCGAACTACGATGGTAAGACCAAGCACCAGACCGTCGTCGGCGACGATGCGTTCGTCGGCAGTGGCACGATCATCATCGCCCCGAACTCGATACCCGACGGCGTGACGACCGGCGCCGGTGCCGTGGTGACGCGCAGCGCGAAGCCGGCCGCCGGCGAGACGTGGGTCGGCATGCCGGCGCGTAGGATGGAGTCCAAGACCCGCGAGCCCCGCGAGCCCCGTGAGAACGGAGAGAGGTAGGCAGATGTTCGAATCCAAGGACGAGATCATCCTCATCTCGGGCACCGCGCACCGCGCGCTCTCGGAGGCGATCGCGGTCGAGACCGGAGTCCGGCTCGCCAACGCCCACATCGCGCGGTTCCCCGACGGCGAGCTCGACATCCGCGTGGGCGACGACCTGCGGGGCCGCGACGTGTTCGTGCTGCAGCCGATGTGCCCGCCGGTCAACGACAACTGGGTCGAGCTGCTGCTCCTGCTCGACACCTTGCGGCGCGCCAGCGCGGGCCGGATCACAGCGGTGATGCCGTACTATGGATACGCGCGCAAGGACCGCAAGGACGAGGGCCGCGTGCCGATCAGCGCGAAGGTCGTGGCCAACACCCTCGTCACCTCCGGCGCGGACCGCATCGTCACGGTCGACATGCACGCCTCGCAGATCCAGGGTTTCTTCGACATCCCCGTCGATCACCTCTACGCGCGGCCGGTCCTGCTCGATGCGGTCCGGAAGCTCGGCGTCGAGGATCCGGTGGTCGTGACCCCCGACGTGGGCGGGACGAAGATGGCGCGGGCCTACGCCAAGCGGCTCGACGCCGAGCTCGCGATCATCGATAAGCGTCGGGTCTCCGGCTCCGAGACGGTCATCGAGAACGTGATCGGGGAGGTCGAGGGCCGGAACGTCGTGATCGTCGACGACATGATCTCCACCGGCGGCTCGATCGCCCAGGCAGCCCACATCCTGCGCAAGAACGGCGCCAAGGAGATCTACATTGCCGTCTCCCACGGCGTGTTCTGCGGTCCGGCGGTAGAGCGACTCGACGGGGCCCCTATCGACAAGCTGCTCTGCACGGATACCATTCCCCCCGGCCAGGCTTCCCCGAAGGCGCTGCAGACCGTCTCGGTCGCGCCGCTCCTGTCGAAGGCCATTCGCTCCATCCACCGCTCCGAGTCGGTGAGTTCCCTATTCGAGTAGACCCTGTGCGCCCCGGCGATCCGCCAGGGCGACGAACCAGCCAGGGAGACATCCCATGAGTCACAGTGAAGTCCTGAAGGTCGCCATCCGCAAGACGGTGGGCAGCCGCGATGCGCGCAAGCTGCGTAGAGAGGGCCGCATCCCCGCCAGCCTGCAATCGGACGGCGGCGGGGAGAGCAACCTGAATCTGCACCTCGGCGAGGTCGAGTTCCTGGCCTCGCGGCGCCATCACATCCACCTGTACGACCTCGACATCGAGGGCGACCTGCAGGCAGCGCTCGTGCGCGAGCTCCAGTGGGACGCGATGGGGGACCAGATTCAGCACATCGAGTTCAAGCGCGTCCAGCGCGGCGTCGAGACCGAGGCCGAGGTCGAGCTGGAGTTCTTCGGCGAGCCGAAGCACGGCGTGCTGAACCACCTCGTGACGCACATCACGATCCGGACGATCCCCTCGAAGATCCCGGACTCGATCCTCGTCAGGGTCGGCGAGCTCGAGGTGGGCGACCACATCAAGGCCGGCGAGCTCGAGTTGCCGGAGGGCGTTTCGCTCGCCGTGCCCGAGGAGCTCGAGATCCTCGTGCTCTCGGCCCCGCGCATCGAGGTCGTCGAGGAGCCCGAGGGCGAGGTCGCCGCACCCGAAGAGGGCGGAGAAGCCACGGAGACCCCCGATCAGCCGGAATCCGGAGGGGAGTAGGGCCGAGGCCATTCACTCCGGCCGATGGCGGTCTTCCCAACGTGCCCGAACCCTGGCACGGGCAGGTAGGGAAGACCGCCGCCGGGCCCGGGTGAACGGCTCTGGCACCGGGATGCGTCCGGGACTTCGGCCTCCGCTTGAAGGGCCGCGCACCCTCTGTATACTGCTCGGCCCTCTTCGTGGGCGAGTCCACGGATGGGGGCCCCCGTGAGGCTAGTCGCCGGCCTAGGCAACCCCGGACCCGAATACGTGGCTACGCGCCACAACGTCGGTTTTCGGATCCTTGACCACCTGGCCATCCACGAGGGTCTGCTCTTTCGATCCGCACGCAATCTGGACGGCTACGGGGGCCCGCGGGCTTTCAGTTGGGCGCGCCTGTTCTCACCTGAGGCGCTCCTCCTGAAGCCCGAGACCTTCATGAACCGCTCCGGCACCGTCGTCGCCCCCGTCGCCCGCCACGTGCTCGGCGATCCGCCCGACCCCGCGCGCCTCCTCGTCGTCTACGACGACCTGGACCTCGCGCCCAGTGGGCTCCGGATCCGGCCGCACGGCGGCGCCGGAGGACACAACGGGATGCGTTCGATCATTCAATGCCTGGACACCGATCGTTTTCCGCGCTTGCGCGTGGGGATCGGTCGTCCGGGAACCGACGCGGCGCGTCATGTGCTCGCCCCCTTCTCGGAAGCGGAGGAGGAAGACATCGCCATCTCGGTCGCGGAAGCGAGCGAGGCGATCCTCTTCTGGCTCCAGACAGGGGATATCGAGCGGTGCATGACGCGGTTCCACAGCCGCTGGAACCGGGACTCCTGAATCCGATCGGGAGTGCACTGCCTGACACATGAGGAGAACGACTCTTGGCACAGATTTATGAAGCGATGTTCCTCCTGGACAACCAGGTGGTGCGAGAAGACTGGGGCAAGGCGAAGGCGATCGTCACGAAGACGCTCGAGAAGCACGGCGGGACGATTCTGACCGCCCGTCGATGGGACGAGCGCAAGCTGGCCTACATGATCGAGGGCAACCGCCGCGCAACGTTCCTTCTGGTTCATCACGAGATCCCCGGCGACGCCATCCCGGCGATGCAGCGCGACTTCAACCTGAACGAGACCGTCCTGCGCTACCTGTCCCTCGCGGTCGACGTCGTGCCCGAAGAGGAGCAAGCCCTCAGCGAGGCCGAGAACGCGGAAGACTTCACGATCCCGACCCCGCCGCCGGACGACGCCCCCGACGAGGAGGAGCCGCGCGAAGACGTGGACGAGGATTCGTTGCGCGGACGCTCCAGGGGTTCGGCGGGCGAGCGGTCCGCGAACTCCAAGGAGCCGGACAAGGAACCGGACGAGGAACCCGCCGCGGGCGCGGAGGCGCCGGCGACCTCGGACACGGCGTCCCCCGAGTCCTCCGGCACGACGACCGGGACCGAGTCCGCGGCCGCGGGCACCGAGACTGCCACCGAGCCCGCGAACGCGGGCTCCGATACCGCGACCGAGCCCGCGAACGAGAGTTCCGGGACCGAACCCGTGGGCGCGGTCGACGAGACGAAGGACGGCGATGGAGCGGATGGCTCCAAGGAGCTTTGACCCATGGCCAGACGAATCATACGCATCATCGCGAGCAAGCACTGTGACGACCCGGTGATCAACTACAAGGACATCACCTACCTCGGCAAGTTCCTGACTCCGCAAGGGCAGATCCTGTCTCGGCGGCGCTCCGGCTTCTGTACGCAGTGCCAACGCCAGCTCAAGAAGGCGATCAAGCAGGCTCGCCATGTCGCCCTATTGCCGTTCGTCGGCTGAATCGGAGATCTGAACGATGAAGTCCGTCGAAATCCTATTGCGCGAGGCCGTGACCGACCTCGGGCGCCCTGGAGACGTCGTGCGGGTCGCCGCGGGGTACGCTCGCAACTATCTCCTCCCGCGACGCATCGCCGTGGCAGCGACCGAGGAGAACAAGCGGGTGATGGTCAAGCGGCGCGCGATCTACGACGCGCAAGAGGCCGCCAAGGCCGAGGAAGTCGCCAAGGCAGTCGCGAGACTGGGCGACCTCATCCTCGAGACGAAGCAGCGATGCGACGAACAGGGACACCTGTACGGCTCCGTGAGCGCAGCTCAGATCATCGAGCTGCTCGCCGCCGCCGGGTACGTGTTCGAGGAGAAGGCGATCCGGATCGGCGCGCCGATCAAGACCGTGGATACGCACGTCTTTCAGGTGCACGTGCACGGTGAGTCGTACGCAGAGGTCCGAATCAAGGTCGCTGCGGAAGCGACCGTGGACGCTTCCTGACAGCCAATACGGAGTCACACTCCCTGCTGCGGTTCTTGCGCTACGATCTCGCCGCAAAAACCGCAGCAGGGAGTGTGACGCCGTATTGGCGGGTGTATCCTCCTGCCTCTTCGGGAGTCCGAGTCACTTGAGCGCCCAGGAAGAGAACCTTCGCGGTCGGATCCCGCCGCACAACGAGTCCGCCGAGAGGGCGGTGCTCGGCGCGCTACTCCAGGATCCCGAGCGGATGGCCGACGTGCACGAGCTCATCCGCGGCGAGGACTTCTTCGGCCAGCGGCACCGGATCATCTTCGAGGCCTTCCTGAGCCTCACCGAGCGCAACGTGGCGGTGGATCTGCTCAGCATCGCCGGCCTGCTCAACGCGGAGGGCAAGCTCGCGAGCGTCGGCGGCAACTCGTACCTCGCCGACCTCACCTCGGTGGTCAGCTCCGCCGCGCACCTCATGCACCACGCCGAGATCGTCTCGGAGTGCGCCGTCCTGCGCCGCCTCATCTCCGAGGCCACGGACGTCATCGATCGGGCCTACGCCACGCCGCCGGACGGGGAGAGCGTGCGCGCGTCCCTCGACGAGGCCGAGCACCGGATCTTCAAGATCACGGAGAACCGCGATCGCACCGGAGCGGTACCCATCGCGGAGACGATCGCGGACGCGTTCCGGCGCATCGACAGCGCTTCGGGTAGGAAGGGCGTCACGGGTATCCCCAGCGGCTTCTACGACCTCGATGACATGCTCAGCGGCTTCAACCGCGGTGAGATGACGATCATCGCGGCGCGGCCCGCGATGGGCAAGACCGCCTTCATCCTGAACGTGATGGATTATGCGGTCACGCATCGCCCCGATTGGATGGACCACGAGCCCGTCGTGCTGTTCTTCAGTCTCGAGATGGGCAAGCTGTCGATCGTCCAGCGCATGCTCTGCGCTCGTGCGCGCGTCGACGCGCACAAGCTGCGCACGGGTCGGATCCACAGCGAGGACTACGCCGAACTGGCGCGCGCGGCCGGCGAGCTCGAGTCCGCGAAGCTCTACATCGACGACACTCCCGGCCTGACCATCATGGGGATCCGCAGCCGAGCCCGGCGCGTGAAGCACAACTACGGTCTCGACATGATCGTCATCGACTACCTGCAACTGATGTCGGCCAAGGGTGAGAACCGCCAGCAGGAGATCAGCCTGATCTCCCGGTCCTTGAAGGAGCTCGCGCGCGAGTTGGAAGTGCCCTTGATCGCGCTCTCGCAGCTATCGCGCGCCGTCGAGTCGCGCGAGGACAAGCGCCCCCTCCTCTCCGACCTCCGGGAGTCGGGCTCGATCGAGCAGGACGCCGATGTCGTGCTGATGCTGTATCGTCAGGAGTACTACAACCAGACCGAGGAGAACCGGGGCAAGGCGGAGGTGGTCTGCGCCAAGCAACGCAACGGCCCGACGGGGTCCATCAAGCTTCAGTTCTTCGGCAGCATCCTCAAGTTCGACAATCCTGAGCCTTCCATGGCGGAGCCGATCAGCCTCTGATCGGCGGGCTGCCCCTATCACTTGGACGGCCTCGTCGGACTCCATATGCGCCTCGCGCCGGTGTTCTGGCTGGCTGCCCTCGCCGGCGCCCCGCTCGCTGCACCCCAGGTCATCGAGACCGGCCCCGGGCTCGGGCTGGAGCCCCAGGGCGCGCGCGGCGAGATCGTAGAGTCGATCCGCGTCGAGGGACTCGACCACACCCCCGAGCAGTCCGTCATCTCGGCCCTGGGGCTCGAGCTCGGTGAGCCCTACGACCGCGCCAAGGTCGATGAGGGCATGCACAGCCTCTGGAGAAGCTTCAAGATCATCGTGCTGAACTTCTCGCAGGTCGAGCGGGAAGGCGGCGGCATCGACGTCATCGTGCGAGTGCGCGAACAACCGGTCGACTACGAACCGCGGTTCGTGGGTCAGGAGGGCATCTCGACGGCGAAGATCCTCGAGTGGGCAGACCTCAGCGAACGAGCGGAGCTCTACCTGCACGAGGCCGGCCGCGTTCGGCACCGACTGATCACCGCGTACCGCCAACACGGCTACCACTTCATCGAGATCGACGTGATCACGACCGGGGGCGATGACGATCCCGAGGGCGGAGCCCCGGACGTCATCTTCGAGATCCGTGAGGGGCTGAAGGTGCGCGTGTCCAGCGTGGAGGTCAGCGGCAACGACTCCCTCCCCGACACGGGCTGGGGGTTTTGGAAAGGGGGTCTATCCGACTTATCGGACCGCCAGACCAAGGGGCAGGGCATATTCAGTTGGTGGGGGCGGGTCTTCGTCGAGGAGGTTCTGCGGGCGGACCTCGTGGCCATGCGCCAGGTCTACCGCGACCGGGGTTGGCTCGACGCCAAGGTCGAGCTCCTGCCGCTCGTGTTCTCGGACGAGCGGGACCGCGTGCAGGTGTCCATCATCGTCGACGAGGGCCCTCAGTACGTCGTGAAGTCCATAGCGATCCAGGCCGTCGAGCGCTTCGAGGACGAGCAGGGAAACATCGTCGAACAGGACGCCGAGCTCTTCTTTCCGGAGGCGGAGCTGCTCGAGAAGGTTGAGATGAAGCCCGGCGTGCCCTTCGAGAAGGCGCGTCTGCGACACGACCGGCGCGCGATGCGGGATTTCTATGGCAAGCGCGGTTACATCGCGTTCGACGGGGCCGACGAGACGAAGGGCTGGCAGTTGCTCGAGCCCCTGATCGTCACGGACTTCGAGCGCAAGGAGGTGCTGGTCACGTACCGGATCCACCAGGGGCGCCAGCGCTTCATCCGCGAGATCAAGATCCGCGGCAACCACCACACGCGGGACCGTGTCATCCGCCGTGAGATCGGCGTCATGGAAGGGGACCTGGCCGACATCGTCGAGATCGAACGGTCCCTGCGCCGGATCACCGGCACGGGCTTCTTCGTCGACAGGCAGAACCCGGAACACCCGAATCCGGCCTACCGTTTCATCGAGACGGACGATCCCGACCGGGTGGATCTCGTGTACACGGTGGAGGAGGGGCGCGTCGTCGACCTGCAGCTCTCGGGCGGCGTCGCGAGCGACAGCGGCCTCGTGGGCATCATCTCCCTCTCGATGCGGAACTTCGACGCCACGGACCTGCCCAGCTCCTTCTGGGGCACCTTCGGCGAGGTCTACCGCAAGGAGGCGTTCCACGGCGACGGCGAGTTGCTGAACATCGACCTCTCGCCCGGCTCGCAGGTCAGCTCCTGGCGCATCCGCTACCGGCACCCCGACATCTTCGGCACGCACCTCAATCGGTGGAGCCTCGACAACGAGTTCTCCCAGCGCGACCGGATCTTCCGCTCGCACGATGAGGACCGCACGCGGGCCGTGATGACCCTCGGTCGGCGGTTCTTCGAGCAGGACGTGACGGTCAGCGTCGGCCCCATCTACCAGACTGTCGACATCCATGACCTCGATGAATCCGACGACGACCTCGCGGGCAGCAAGGTGCCGGATACGCTCGAGGACTCCAAGGGCAAGTCCAACTTCCGGGGCATCAGCTTCGGCGTCCGTCGCAACCTTCTCAACAGCCGGATGAGCCCGACGGAGGGCACGCTCGAGCGATGGAACAACTCCATCTACGGTGGGTTCCTCGGGGGCGACAACGACCTGATCAAGAGCGAAGTGGGCTACGACCGCTATTGGCTCATGGGGCCGGAGGAGCAGGAGGTCCGACCCGGATTCTTCCTCGGGCTCGCGGCCGGGGTCGCTACCTCCACGGGGCAGCCGGGCTCGGTGAACTACTCTGAGCGCTTCTTCCTCGGCGGCTCGTCGACCCTCCGCGGGTTCAGGTTCCGGGGCGTCGGTCCGAACCAGGGGGACTACGCCATCGGTGGCGAGACCATGCTTCGTGGCACGCTCGAGTATCGCTTCCCGCTCCTGTCAGCACCCCTGCCCGGCACCTCGCAACGCCGCGAGGTGTTCCGCGGACTGTTCTTCATCGACGCCGGTCTGCTCGACCCCGATGCCTTCGAAGTCGACCTCGACGAGTATCGCGCCTCGATCGGGTTCGGCTTCGGGCTCGTCAGTCCCATCCCGCTCACGTTCAACTTCGGGTTCCCTCTGAGGGAGGGTGACGGGGACGAAACCGAGGTCTTCTCCTTCCGCCTGTCGCTGCGTTAGGTCGCACGGCGCCTGTCCCCATGGAACCGGGGGCGGTCATTTGACAGGACCGGCGGACTTGTCTACACCAGGTTTCAGGTGGCTGTCCGCACTGTAGGACGCCCGGTGAACCCGGAGGTCGGGTTCCAGACCGATGACACCGCGCACACTCTCCGAACTCGCTGAGCTCACGGGTTCCGATCTCGTCGGCTTCGGCGATCGATTCGTGACGGGGCCCGCCTCCCTGCGCCATGCGAAGGACGGCGAGATCAGCTTCCTCGTCGAACGCCGCCACTCCGCGGAGCTCGAGACGACCCACGCCTCGGCCGTGGTCGTGGGGGAGGAGATCGAAACGAGCCGGACCGACCTCACGCTCCTGCGCAGCAAGGACCCCGGCCGGGCGTTCGGGGAGATCGTCCTTGCCTTCGCACCCGAGGAGGTGCCGGTCGCCGCGGGTGTCCACCCGACCGCAGTGGTGGATCCGAGCGCTCAGTTGAGCACCGGCGTCTGCATCGGACCGCTATGCGTCATCGGCCGGGACGCGCACCTGGGGACCGGATCGGTGCTCCACCCCGCCGTCGTCGTCGGGGCCAGAGCTCGCATCGGGGTGGAGACCGTGCTCCACCCGGGAGTCGTCATCTACGCGCATTCGACGGTCGGCGCGCGATGCGTCATACACGCGGGGGCGGTCCTCGGCAGCGACGGGTTCGGCTTCGAGGCGAGCCGCGAAGGCTGGGACAAGATCCCCCAGTGCGGCACCGTCGTCGTCGAGGACGACGTCGAGATCGGAGCCAACGTCACGATCGACTGCGCGCGCTTCGGCGCGACCCGGATCGGGCGCGGCGTGAAGATCGACAACCTGGTTCACATCGGGCACAACGTCCAGGTGGGCGAGGCAGCGATGCTGGTCGCCCAGGTCGGCGTCGCGGGCTCGAGCCGCATCGGCAAGCGCGCAATCCTCGCGGGGCAGGCCGGCATCGCGGGGCACATCGAGGTCGGGGATGGGGCCCGCGTCGGCGGCGGGAGCGCCGTCTTCAAGGACGTCGCGCCCGGCGAGGACGTGTTCGGCGTTCCCGCGAGCCGCAAGTCCGCGCACCTGCGGACGCTGGCGCGGCAAAGACGTCTCGGAGCGCTGTTCGATGATTTCCGCCGACTGGCGCGGCGCGTTGCGGAGCTGGAGGAGGAGCGACGTTGACGCGCAACCAGCGGACGCTTCGGACGGCGGTCGAGTTCTCGGGCATCGGGATCCACACGGGCGAGACGATCCGCGTCCGGCTCCTCCCCGCCCCGCCCGGGACGGGCGTCGAATTCGTGCGGACGGACCTCCCCGACGCTCCGGTCATTCCGGCGCACATCAGCTACCATTCGCCGAAGGACATGCGCACCCGCCTCCTGCACGGCGGGGCGGTCGTCGAGACGGTCGAGCACCTACTCGCCGCGTGCTCGGGGCTCTCGATCGACAATCTCCGGGTCGAGCTCTCGGGCTCCGAGCTCCCGGTGCTCGACGGCAGCGCGCTCCCATTCATCGAGTTCCTGCAACAGGCCGGAATCACCGAGCAGAAGGAGCAGGCCAAGGTCTTCAAGCTCGAGGAGCCCGTGTACGTGCGCGAGGGAGACGCGACTCTGGTCGCGCTACCCCGCGACAAGGACGGCCTGGAGCTCGAGTACGTGGGGACGTTCGACGAGGCCCAGGAGCTCAGCGGTTCGTACCGGATCGAGCTCACGCCCGAGATCTTCGTGGAAGAGATCGCCCCCGCGCGGACGTTTGCCCTCGCCTCGCAGGTGAAGGCACTCCAGGAGGCGGGTCACGGCAAGGGTGCGACGCGCGACAACACGCTCGTCGTCGGCGATCCCGACACCGAGTACCGGATGCCGCTCGAGCCCATCCGGCACAAGCTGATGGACCTGATCGGGGACCTGCGGCTGCTCGGCGCGGACCTCACGGCGCACGTGATCGCGACCCGCACCGGCCATCGCGTGAACGCCGAGCTCGTGCGCCGCCTCCTGGACCTCATGCAGGCCCAGGAGACGGAGGGGCTCGTCCAACGCGAGTCGGCGCTCGACATCCGCGAGATCCTGCGGATGCTGCCACACCGCTATCCCTTCCTCATGATCGATCGCGTGATCGAGGTGGAGGGCTACAACCGCGCCGTCGCGATCAAGAACGTCACCGTCAACGAGCCGTATTTTCAGGGCCACTTCCCCGACATTCCGCTCATGCCGGGCGTGCTGCAGCTCGAGTCGATGGCCCAGCTCGCCGGAATACTCCTCCTGCGCAAGCTGGAATACACAGGCAAGCTGGCCGTGCTCTGGTCGATCGACAAGGTGAAGCTGCGCGGTGCTGTCACGCCGGGCGACCAGCTCCGTGTGGAAGTCGAGACCACGCGGATGAAGGGCCGGACGGCCCAGGTTCGGGGCCGGGGCACCGTCGCCGGGCGTCTCGTGTGCGAGGCGACGCTCATGTTCACGATGATCGACGCTTGAGACAGATTCTATGGCCACGAAGATCCACCCCACAGCCGTGATCGCGACCGGCGCCGAGCTCGGCGCGGGCGTCGAGATCGGACCGCACACCGTCGTGGGTCCGAACGTCCGGATCGGCGACCGCACGAGGATCGGCGCGCAGGTCGTGATCGACGGCGTCACTCGGATCGGCGAGGACAACGTGATCTCCGGGCAGGCGAGCCTGGGAGGCCCGCCGCAGGATTTCTCGTACAAGGGCGAGCCCACTCGACTCGAAATCGGCGATCGCAACACGATTCGCGAGTTCATCACGATCAACCGCGGCACCGTGAAGGGCGGCGGCACCACCTCGGTGGGAAACGACAACCTGTTCATGGCCTGCTGTCACGTCGCTCACGACTGCGAGATCCGCGACAACGTGATCCTCAGCAACAACGTGCTCCTGGCAGGGCACGTCCTCGTCGAGCAGCACGCGAACATCGGCGGCGCGGCGGCTGCGCACCACTTCGTGACGATCGGCGCCTTCGCCTACGTCGGGGGCATGACGCGCATGGTGCGGGACGTGCCGCCGTACATGATCGTCGAGGGCCACGCGGCCCGCGTGCGCGGGGTGAACGTGATCGGGCTCAAGCGCGCCGATGCCTCCGAGGTGGACATCGAGGCGCTGCGCGCGGTCTTCAAGCGGATCTACCGGACCGGTAACCCCCTTCGGAAGGTGCTCTCGGAGCTCTCGGATGAGCCGCACGAGCCGGACTTCGTCCAGCACCTCATCCGCTCACTCAACGACACCGAGACCGGGTTCAAGGGCCGTTTCCGCGAGAGCATGCGCGCGGAGTTTGCGCGGCTGGGCGCGGAGCGCATCCTCGCGCGCACCTCGGCGCCGTGAGCCTGAGGCCCCTGAAGGTCGCCGTGGTCGGGGTCGGGCACCTGGGGAGCATCCACGCCCGGATCTACGCGGAGCTCGAGGGCGCCGAGCTCGCCTGCGTCGTGGACGCCGACGGGGAGCGGGCTGCGAGAGTGGCGGGGGAGCTCGGCTGCCGGGCCCTGTCGGACGTGCGCGAGCTGCCGGACGACGTCGACGCCGTCAGCATCGCCGTGCCCACGTTCGCCCACGAGGCGGTCGCCGTGCCCCTCCTCTTGCGCGGCGTCCCGGTTCTGGTCGAGAAGCCGCTCGCCGGAAACCTCGCGGCGGCCGATGCGATCCTCGCGGCTGCGGAGCGGGGCGGCGCCGCGCTCGCCGTCGGGCACGTCGAGCGGTTCCAGCCGGGCCTCTTGCGCGTCCGCGAGATGGGCTTCCGGCCGCGCTTCATCGAGTGCCACCGGCTCGCGCCATTCAGCTTCCGCAGCACGGACGTGGGTGTCGTGCACGACCTCATGATCCACGACCTCGACCTGGTTCTCGACCTCGTCGACTCCGAGGTCGTCTCGATGGACGCGGCGGGCGGGGCGATCCTCTCGGACAACGAGGACGTCGCCTCGGTCCGGCTCGTCTTCGAGAACGGCGCGCGCGCCAACGTGACGGCGAGCCGCGCCTCGTTGAAGCCCATGCGCCGGTTTCGCTTGTTCGCCGCCGACGCGTACGTGAGCCTGGACTTCACCGAGAACCACGGCCTCGTCGTCAAGCGGGGGCCGAACTGGGAGGCGAAGCGGGCCGAGCTCGCCGCGAAGAGCCCCGCGGAACTCGCGGCGACCGAGGATTGGATGACCAGCGGCATGCTCGAGGTCGTGCCGCTCGAGCTCGGCGGCGAGCAACGGCCGCTCCAGGCCGAGCTCGCATCCTTCCTCGCCGCCGTACGCGACGGCCGGGAGCCCGAGGTCACGGGGGCGGACGGCCGGCGAGCGCTCGCCCTCGCCGACAGGATCTCGGAGACGATCGCGCGCCAGGGTTGGTAGGTTCTGCGACATGTCGCTACGACCCGTCGACCCCGACGTCTCCTTTCCGGAGCTCGAGGAACGCCTGCTCGAGCGCTGGGACGAGCTCTCCGTGTTCGCGCGCAGCGTCGCGCAGGAGGCTCCGAACGGCGATTTCTCCTTCTACGACGGGCCGCCCTTCGCCACCGGTCTGCCGCACTACGGGCACCTGGTCGGGAGCGTCCTGAAGGACATCATCCCCCGCTACTGGACGATGCGCGGCTACCGCGTCGAGCGCCGGTGGGGCTGGGACTGTCACGGCCTGCCCGTCGAGAACGAGACGGAGAAGGACCTCGGGCTCGAGGAGAAGCGCGACATCGAGGCGCTCGGCGTGCAGGCGTTCAACGATGCGTGCCGCGGCATCGTCCTGCGCTACACCGGCGAGTGGCGGAAGACGATCCGGCGGATCGGGCGCTGGGTCGACTTCGAGGGCGGCTACCGGACGATGGACCGCGACTACATGGAGTCGGTCTGGTGGGTCTTCGGGGAGCTCTGGCGCAAGGACCTCATCTATCAGGGATACCGCGTCCAGCCGTACTGCCCGCGCTGCGGGACGCCGCTCTCCAACTTCGAGCTGAACCAGCCCGGCGGCTACCGCGATCGCCAGGACCCGAGCGTCACTGTGCGCGTCCGTATTACGGAATGGGAGGACGAGACAGAGCTCTGGCTGTGGACGACGACGCCCTGGACTCTGCCGTCGAACACGGCGGTGGCCGTGGGCTTGGACATCGACTACGTGGAGGTCGTGAGGGGTGGGGACTCGCCGAGCGTGATCCTGGCCGAGGCGCGCGTGGGGCACTACTTCCCCGATTCGGACGCGATCCACATCGGTCGCCGGTGGAAGGGGAATGAGCTCGCCGGGCTGAGGTACGAGCCGCTGTTCGACTTCGCGCCTCGCGTCGCCGACAGCCCCCAGTACACGGTCATCGCCGCTGACTTCGTCTCCACGGAAGAGGGCACGGGCGTCGTCCACATGGCGCCCGCGTTCGGCGAGGACGACTTCGCGCTCGGGGAGTGCGCTGGCCTGCCCGTGTTCCGGCCCGTCGGCCCCGACGGGCGGTTCACGGACGAGGTGCCGCCCTACGCGGGGATGGGCGTCAAGGATGCCGACAAGGACATTCTGCGCGACCTCAAGGCTGCCGGTGCGGTCGTCGACCACAGGACGATCGAGCACAGCTACCCGCACTGCTACCGCTGCGATTCGCCGCTCCTCTACATGGCGCTCGACACGTGGTTCATGAAGATCGAACCCCTGAAGGCGGCGATGCTCGCAGCCAACGCACAGACGAGTTGGGTTCCCGCGAACTTGAAGGACGGGCGCTTCGGCAACTGGCTCGAGGGCGCACGTGACTGGAACTTCTCACGCACCAGGTACTGGGGCACGCCGATCCCGATCTGGTTGTGCGACGGGTGCGACGCGCGCGAGTGCCTCGCCTCGGTGGCCGAGCTCGAGGAGCGCGCGGAGTGCACGGCCCCCGACCTCCACAAGCAATTCGTCGACGAGTACGCCTGGCCGTGCGCCAGTTGCACCTCGGGCACCATGCGCCGGATCCCCGAGGTGTTCGACTGCTGGTTCGAGTCGGGGAGCATGCCCTACGCCCAGCTCCACTACCCCTTCGAGAACCGCGAGCGCTTCGCGGCGACGTTCCCCGCCGACTTCATCGCCGAAGGGGTCGACCAGACGCGGGGGTGGTTCTACACGCTCACGGTCCTCGCGGCCGCCCTCTTCGAAGGGCCGGCCTTCAAGCATGTGATCGTGAACGGGATCGTGCTCGCCGAAGACGGCGAGAAGATGTCGAAGCGCAAGCGCAACTACCCGGATCCGACCGAGCTCCTGAACCGCTACGGGGCGGACGCGCTGCGCCTCTACCTCATCAACTCGCCGGTCGTCAACGCGAAGGACCTCAAGTTCAACGAGGACGGGATCCTCGAGCAGATTCGCGCCGTGCTCCTCCCGCTCTGGAACTCCTATTCGTTCCTGACGCGCTACGCCGCGGTCGACGGCTGGGCCCCCGACGGCGTCGCCCCCGACCCGGCCGTGAACGAGCTGGACGGCTGGATCCTGTCCCGGCAGCAGTCCCTGATCGGGCTCGTCGAGGAGCGCATGGCGAGCTACGAGCTCTTCCGCGTCGTGCCGGCGCTCGTGAGCTTCATCGAGGAGCTCACGAACTGGTACATCCGCCGCAGCCGCCGGCGCTTCTGGAAGGCGGGCAAGGCCGAGCACGCGGACGCGGACAAGCTGAACGCCTACCGCACCCTGCACCACGTGCTCCTCGTCATGAGCCGCGTCCTGGCGCCGTTCCTGCCGTTCGTGTCCGACGAGATCTACGGCAACCTCTCCGATGATTCGCGTGAGGACAGCGTGCACCTCACCACATTCCCCGAGCGGGACCCGAGTCTTTGCGACCCGGCGCTCGAACGCCGCATGGGGCTCGCCCGAACCGCGGTCGGCCTGGGGCGCGGGTTGCGCTCGCGGCACAACGTGAAGGTCCGCCAACCGCTGCCGCGGATGACGGTCGTCGCGGCCACGGCCGAGGACCGCGCAGCCCTCCAGCGCGTGTCCGGCATCATCGCGGAAGAGCTGAACGTGAAGGAGCTGGTCGTGTCCGAGGACGAGTCCGCGCTCGTCACCTACTCCGCGCGCCCGAACCTGAAGGTGCTCGGACCCCGCTACGGGAAGGCGCTCGGGGCGATCCGCCAGGAGGTCGGAACGCTCACCTCGCAGCAGCTCGCCGCCGTGCTCGCGGGCGAGGCCATCCCGAGCCGCGTGGCGGACGGGCTCCGCTACGACGCGGAGACGCTGCTCATCGACCGCGCGTCGCGCGCGGGGACGGTCGTCGACGCCCAGGACGGGGTGACCTGTGCCCTGGACCTTTCCGTCACGCCCGAGCTGCGGCGCGAAGGCCTCGCCCGCGAAGTGATCAACCGGATCCAGAACCAGCGCAAGGACCTCGGCCTCGAGCTCGACGATCGGATCGTCGTGCGCCTGCGGACCTCGGGAGCGGTCGCGCAGGCGATCCAGGAGCACTGGACGGCGTTCATCGCGGGCGAGGTGCTCGCCCAGAGCGAAGCCCCCGAGACTACCGGGCCCTCGGGCGAGCTCGAGGGCGCAGTCGCGCACGACATAGACGGCGAGCGCGTCATCATCGATGTCGCGCGCCGTTCGCGGTGACGGCGAGTTCCATCAGAGCCCTCGAGCGACAATTATCGCAAGACCCTTTCGAGGAAAAATCGCGCTCGAAATTCCGAGGATCGACACCGGGAGTTCGTTGCGTCCTGTGCCGCGAGTGCTAGCTTCGTGCCTGGGGATAGCCCTGGTGACACAAGTGACTCCCAAGCACCTTGGAGCCTAATCATCGACCGCGGGCCTAGTGCTGCTAGCGTGACCTGTTCACGTTGTGCTTGGCCCACCTGGAGCTTCGGGTTCCGGGTCGACTGGAGCACGGTATCGCCGGGGTCCCCCAATCTCCCGTCGCGGTCGCCACGACGGATGCGCACGCGCCCCGCGGTTTCCATCGTTGCCGCTTCGAACGCCGTGCGCGGCTCGCTATCATCGCTCCAGTAGCGACTCCACGTGCCGCGTACGGCGGTGCATGACCCGTGACCGAGGCCGAGGTAGGTATGAGGGGAATCGTGCTCCTGATGATCGGCGGCGCCCTCCTGTGGCTCGGCGTCTCCAAGTACTACTCGAACGAGGAACAGGGCGAGGGTGAGCCCCGGGGCGGGTTCGCCGTGCGCCCCGCGGCAATCGACCCCACCGGCTTCGCCTACTCCGCATCGGACGCGGGGGGGGACCCGGCGTTCGGACCCGCCGCGGCCGGGGCCGTCGACTCGGGCACCGACGCGTCGGCGGCCGGGGCTCCCGCCCCTCCCGCTGCGATCGTCCCTCCGCCCGCCACCGGAGACGAGGACGGATTCGCGTTCACCTCCGACATGGGCGACCCGGTGGAGCTCGGTCGCGTGGTCGTCCACGAGTCTCGCAAGCGGCTCACCGAGTACTTCCTGCGTGGTCCAGGCCTGCGGCTGCCCGTCGCCACCCAGAAGCTGGTCAGCGCCTTCGTGCTGGCGATCGACGGCAACGTGCCCGCTGGAGCCTCGCGCGCGGAAGGGTTGGACGGGGCGGAGGGCCTGACGACGGCCCAGGTGGAGCTCCTCCGCGCGGTCCTGACGCCGCTGGAAGCGCGTCCCGTCGCGGCCGGTGCGTTCCGGCGCGATCCCCTGGCGCTCGCGATGTACATGGAGCTCCTGGAGCGCGAGGCCGCGGAGGCGCAGGCGCAAGGGGACGACCGCACGGCGGCCGAGGATTATTCGGAGCTCCTGCAGCTCGAGCTCGACGCGCCCTGGGCCGCGGAGGTCGCCGAGCCCGACGGCTGGAGCCGACTCGTCGAGCGGTGGAGCACGGCGCTCAACCGAGCTCAGGACGGGCACCGGTTCAACCCGCGCGGCGAGTGGGTGAGCGTCGAGTACGAGGTGAAGAAGGGTCAGAGCCTGATCCTCATTCGCAAGGAGCTCGTGCGCGAGGATCCGCGGCTGATCCTGTGCACCGGCCTCATCGAGCGGGTCAATCGGCTCGGCAAGTACCTGCAGCCGGGCGACATCCTCCGGATTCCCACGGAGACGCCGGATGTGATCGCCGATCTCGACGCGCGCGTGCTCCTGTACCGGCACGGCGGCGAGGTCCTGCGGGCCTACGAGATCGGGATCGGCATGGAGGGGCACGCGACGCCGACGGGCGGATTCACGGTGGGGGAGAAGCAGAAGGATCCGAGCTGGATGCCCCTGGGCGGACCCAGCATCCCGTTCGGAGCCGCAGGGAACCCGCTCGGGACGCGCTGGATCGCGTGGCTCGAGGAGGGCGTCAAGAACTCCTACGGCTTCCACGGGACCAGCGTGGAAGACAGTGTCGGGCGACGCGTGAGTCAGGGCTGCATCCGGATGCGGAACCCTGACGTCGAGGAGCTCTTCGAGCTCATTCCGATCGGGGCGGCGGTCACCGTTCGGCCCTAGCTTGGTGTTCCGCCCTTCTGGGCGCAACGCCACCCCGTTAGCAGTGCCCTGAAGAACGCCCTTCTGCGGCTCTGCCCGTTCCGCAGCTGCGGCGCCCTGCCCGTCGATCCTTGCTCGAAGCCCAGCCATGACCGCATCCGTCGTCTCGACTTCGTTCTGCTCGCTTCGAGGAAGATGGCTTGGTCTCGCCACGGCCCACTCTCGACGGGCTGCCGGCTCCATGCCGGTCACTTCGGGCCGATGACTGTCTTGCCACCGAGCCCTGACTGGTTGGGGAGGCAGCCACCGGGCGGCGGTGAACGGCATCGGGTCCCAGTACCGATGCCGTTCCGGTGGGGGCCCTCCGCCGGCCTGCCCGGGGAGCTCGTGCCCATGCGTGCACCCGACGGGAAGCATCCACACCCCGGTGGTAGCCTGGGTGGACCCCGGTTCGGGGCCTGCCCGGGCGCCCCTCGCCAGGCGCTCCGCGTGAGCGGGAAAATCAAAGCGGGGCCCATAGCCAAACCCTGCTAGGGCAAAGACTTACGTGAGCCGCGAGCCATGTCCCCAGGTTTTTCTACCGACCCCATTGATCTGCCCACGCGAGCCCATACTATCTCTCCTCCTGACGCGGGCCAGACAGCCCGCCGAGCGGGCTCGGATACCTCCTCGGAGACCAGGCCCGCAGGTTGCTGTCGGCTCAGCGTGGTTCTTTGAAAACAAGGGTGACTCTTGAAAAACCTGAGTGAGCGTGGGGTACGCCGTAAGGCGTGCTCCGTACTCAAAGATACCAAGACAAAAACTTCAATTGAAGGGTTTGATCCT
>SMVB01106771.1_pt1 | contig 33406 bp, 31 predicted proteins | sample 2456461 | NCBI WGS metagenome assembly SMVB01 (sample SAMN11095934, study PRJNA526329) | marine sediment metagenome | biome: Marine sediment; feature: Surficial sediment; material: Deep marine sediment; isolation source: Hadal surficial sediment | place: Pacific Ocean | collected 2014-05 | depth... | reverse complement strand
GGCCATCCTCGAGGCCCTCGGCGTTGACGAGACGCAGCGACTCAAGCCGAGGGTCATCTCGAGCCAGATCATCCGCAACATCGACCCGCACCAGGTGCAGCTGGTCAACCGGATGCGGTTCGGCCATATGTTGCTCGCCGGACAGACCCTGTACGTGTTGGAGGTCGAACCTGCCGGATATGCGGCCCTCGCGGCGAATGAGGCAGAAAAGGCCGCCAACATCAACATCCTGGAAGTCCGTTCCTACGGCAGCTTCGGGCGCGTATACCTGGGCGGCGAAGAACAGGACATCATGGCCGGTTATGGGGCTGCAGTGGCAGCCCTTGAAGGCATAGATGGTCGGGAGATCAAGAGCAAGTGACAGGTCTGAACGAGCAGCGAACCTGAGGCGAACGACAAGACAGTTGATCGAGCGAGAGCCGCGCGGCGGAGCTGCGCAATCCATGTCCACGGGAGGGAACAATGGCTGAAGAGTATGGCGCGACCGAAGCGCTGGGAATGATTGAAACCCGGAGCTATGCGGCGATGGTTGAGGCAGCTGATGCAATGGTCAAGGCGGCTCGGGTCGAGCTCGTGGCCTACGAAAAGACGGGTGGAGGGTACGTGACGGCCGTCGTGCGGGGTGACGTTGCTGCCGTGAAGGCAGCCGTAGACGCTGGCGCCCGTGGTGCTGAGAAAGTCGGTGAGCTCGTGGCCATCCACGTCATTCCGCGGCCGCACGGCAACGTTGAGGCAACATTGCCGATCACGCGAACGGACCCCGCACTCGTCAAGACGGCCAAGAAGTAGCAGGGCCGAAGGAGCTACCGATGCTCGTAGGAAGGGTCGTCGGGACGGTCGTGTCTACACAGAAAGAGCCGTCCCTGGAAGGCCTGAAGTTTCTTATCCTGAAGCAGCTGGATATTGCGGGAAAAGAAACGGGGGCCAGTATCGTCGCTGCCGATGCCGTCGGCGCCGGTCTGGGCGAGGTCGTGCTGTATGCGACCGGAAGCTCTGCTCGCCAGACCAGGGTGACCGAGAACCGACCGGTTGACGGAGTGATCATGGCGATCATCGACACGCTGGAGGTCGACGGCGAAGTGATGTTCGACAAGGCGGGAGATAGCGGATGATCAACGACTCGCAAATCCAGTCGGTGATCGACCGGGTCATGTCGGAGCTGCATCATCCGGGGCCTGGCTCACACGAGCCGAGACCGAAACCGGTGGATGGCCGGGAGCCACCTCTCCCGCTGGCTTCCCCGCGGCACGGTGACAACCTGTTCCCGGACGTGGAATCCGCAGTCGAGGCGGGCCGAGCTGCGTTTCATCAGCTTCAGGACCTGCCGCTCTCCATTCGAGAAAAGATGATCGCCCACATCCGGCGGGCCATGCGTGAGAACGCTCAACCCCTGGCCTACGAGGCATGGCAGGAAAGCGGCATGGGTCGCTATGAAGACAAGATCGAGAAGATTCTTCTGAATGCGGACAAGTCTCCCGGTACCGAGTTTCTGACCACAACCGCGTGGACAGGTGACGCAGGGCTGACCGTCGTCGAATACGCCCCCTATGGCCTGATCGGTTCGATCATTCCCAGCACAAATCCGATCTCAACCGTGATTTCCAACACGATTTGCATGGTTTCCGCCGGGAATGCGGTTCTGTTCAATGCTCATCCGGGAGCCCGGACGAGTTCCAACAAGGCCGTGCAGTTGATCAATGATGCGATCATCGAGGCGGGAGGACCGGCTAACCTCGTGTCGGCCATCGAGGAGCCCACGATCGAGTCGGCGACCGCACTCATGGGCCACCGGGGCGTGAACATCCTCACCGTCACTGGCGGTGGGGGCGTCGTGAAAGCCGCCATGGCGAGCGGCAAGCGTGCCATCTGCGGCGGGCCGGGCAACCCTCCGGTAGTGGTCGACGAGACCGCCGACTTGCAGCAGGCGGGCCGAGACATCGTTCGGGGCGCTTCGTTTGACAACAACATCATCTGCACGGACGAAAAGGAGACGTTCGCGGTCGCCTCGATCGCTGACGAGCTCAAGCGTGCCATGTGTGCGCACGGCGCGATTGAAATCGAGGCGGCGCAGCTCGAACGACTCAAGAAATCGATTTTCACCGAAGTCCCGGCCCGGGGGACGTACGGCACGATGAACCGTGCATTCATAGGCAAGAATGCTAACGTCTTGCTCAAAGAGATCGGCATCGATGCCGGAGATGAGGTCCGGCTGATCATCGTGGAAGTCGATCCGGATGACCCGCTCGTGCTCTCGGAGCAGATGATGCCGATCCATCCCCTGGTGCGCGTTCGCGACGGCAACGAAGGCATTGACCTCGCAAAGGTCGCTGAACACGGATTCCGGCACACGGCCGTAATGCACTCGAAGAATCTGGACAACTTGAGCCGCATGGCCCGGGTGATGGACTGCAGCATCTTCGTCAAGAACGGTTCGTCGTTCGACGGGCTGGGCTACGGTGGTGAGGGATACTGCTCTTTCACCATCGCGAGCCCGACCGGAGAAGGGGTAACCAGCCCGATCAGCTTCAGTCGCATTCGGCGATGTGTCCTCAAGGACTACTTCCGGATTGTCTAAAAGCCTGTTGATCCAACCGGCCCTCGCGCTGGTCGACTTTTCTAGTATTGCGTCCGGTATCGAGGCAGCCGACGCCATGATCAAGCGGGCTCCGATTGACACGATCCGCACGGGAACCATACAGCCTGGCCGCTATCTCGTGCTCATCGGGGGAGCCGTAGCTGACGTGGAAGAATCTCTCACGGCAGGGCAAGAGGTCGGCGGATCCAGCATTCTCGACCATGTGTTTCTACCGAGCGTGCATCCTGGCGTTGTGGAGGCGATCGCGGGAGGACGGGTTCCGGATCGGCAAGACGCCCTCGGCATCGTGGAGACCAGCACCGCAGCGGCCGCGATCCAGGCCGCAGACGCCGGACTGAAGAGCGCCCACGTGCGGCTCGTCGAGATTCGGTTGGCCGACGGCCTCGGCGGCAAGGGCATCGTGTTTTACTCGGGTGAACTAGCAGACGTAGAGGTCGCAGTCGCCAGCGGAGTCGGCACCCTGAATCGGCCCGACTTGCTAGTCCAGAGTGTGGTAATCCCTCAGCTTCACGACGACATGTGGGACAACGTCGCGGCCGCGACTCCGTTCAGCCAGAGAGTCGTGGCGGCAAGATGAAATTTGCCCGAGTAATCGGAACGGTGGTGGCCAGCCACAAGTATGATGGCCTTGAGGGCATCAAGCTCCTGATCGTGCAACCACTCGACAAGAGACTGTCCGATAGCGGCCAGCCTCAAGTCGCCGCCGACGCGACGGCACAGGCCGGACCGGGCTCGCTTGTGTTCGTGGTCGGAAGCCGGGAGGCCGCTCAGGCGCTGCCCGAAGTCTTTGTTCCCATAGACCTGTCGATCACGGGTATCGTCGACGACGTGCACCGGAGCGAATGACCGTGTACCTCGGCCGCGTCACCGGATCCGTCGTCGCGTCCATCAAGGTCGACCACCTGGCCGGCCGGAAGCTATTGCTCGTCGAGCGTTTGAACCTGGCCGGTGATACGACCGAGCAGTACGACATTGCGGTTGACGAGGTCCGGGCGGGCCCCGGCGATACGGTCCTGGTCCTGGATGAAGGAAGCGGGGCACGCCAGATTCTCGGTCTCGATCCTGGCGCGATCCGGGCGGTAATCGTGGGTGTGGTGGACGACGTGCTCGTGGACGACGAGCTGGCGCATCAATAGAGAACGCGATCCACGTCTACAGATCACATTTATTTGGTAGATCGTTCACTCAAGTCACTTGCTGATCGGCGCCATGGATCGCTCGTCGCACCAGATCGGTGAATTCCGGCGTCAGGCTGGCCCCGCCGACCAGGGCGCCATCAATCTCCGGCATCGCCATGAATCCGGCGATCACCGCGGAAGTCACACTCCCTCCGTAGAGTAGCCGGACGAGCTGGGCGACCTCCTCTCCAAATGCATTTGCAATGCTACCTCGCAAGGCCAGACCCATCGTGCGGTTGGCCGCCGCCGGAGTCGCGGGCTGTCCGCTCCCGATGGCCCAGATCGGTTCGTAGGCAATCACGCAGCCCCCTGCTTGCTCCGCCGTGAGGCCCTGGAGCGCCCGCTCTACCTGCCCGGCCACGACAGCATCTGTCTCGCCGGCCTCGAATTGGGCAAGGTTCTCTCCCACACACAGGATTGGAATCAGTCCATGTGAGAGGCAGGCCAGGACTTTAAGGTTCACCTGGGCATCCGTTTCCCCGGCTGCGCGCCGCTCCGAATGACCCACGATGACAAACTCGCACAGGCCGCCCAGCATGACCGCTGATACTTCGCCTGTATGTGCCCCGCGATCTTCCGAATGCACGTCCTGCGCACCGAGAGCGATTGAGGACGACGCGAGGACTTCCGCCAGTGCGCCCAGCACCGTAAACGGTGGACACACAACGATGTCGATCCCTTCGAGGCGGCTGAGGGATGGCCGTAGACGCCGAATGAGCGTGAGCGCTTCATCGGCTCGGCCCAGGTTCATCTTCCAGTTGGCGGCGATGAGCGGTCGACGCATGACTCAGGCGTCCTTCCAGTTCCACCACTTCAGCAATTCCGGATCCGGATCCGGTGTCGATGCCCAGTAGACCGCGCATCGGAACACATATTTGACGCACGGGTCGATCCGTTCACCACGCAGGTCACACAGCCGCCGATAGAGCTCGTCCGGTTGCTGCGAGCTCAGGTCATCGGGGGTCTTCAAGCCGAGTTCGAGCAGACACCGTTCGATACTCGGGCCGACGCCCGGTGCGCCTTGCAGTTCTGTCTTCATCATCTGACCTCGAATCAGTCTACCATTTCGTAGTTCCGGTATTCGCCCAGTCGCCGGCCAAGGACGTTTTGTTCCACCCACCCCAGGAAGCGCGCAGACCGTCGATTGTGCTCGTGCGTTTCACCGGCCGGCCCCGGGGGGGGAAGCGTCCAGTCGCGGGCTTTGATCCGTTCTTCCATGACCGCAGGGTGCGACTGATCAAACCTGGCTAAATGGGTCAACGGACCATAGTCGAACGGCTTGTCGGCGTCCGGGTGACGCTCCTCCGCTTTTGCCCGCCCATGGTGAAGGGTGGCAAGTGCGATCGTCTTTCGCTTCATCGTATGCGGAGGACGCACCCAACCATAATGGAATATGCGCGCACCGCTCGACTGGACTCGCAACTTGCGTCCATCGATCCGAAACCCCTGCGCCGACTCCCAGGAACGCACGCCGATGCCGTTCCTCACAACCCGCACTTCATGCCGGTACCAGTTGCGGGCTTTCTGAACGTGTTCGTAGGTGGCCCAGAAGTGGAGGTAATCAAACAGCAACCCTTCCACCGTCGGCCGATCCATGGCCTCGCGCATCGAGGCACGAATCAGCGGTAGATCGTCCTCGTGAAGGACTTCGTCAGCCTGCAGGTACACACACCAGTCACCCGTGCAGGCATCGAGCGCGATGTTCGTCTGTACCGAATTCGTCACGCCCCGCACGAACTGTTTCTCGTCCCACCTGGTATCGATGATGCGAATTTTCGGATCGCCGATGGACTCAATAGCATCCCGAGTCTGGTCATCGCTCTCCCCCACCGCGATGACGTATTCATCGACCAGCGGCAGAGCCGAGCGGATGGATTCTGCGATAGGGTAATAAAGACGGACCGCATTGCGACAGAATGAAAATCCGGAGACACTCATTGAGCGTGCGTAATGCCCGCGGTCAGCTCCGCCAGGCTCACGACCATTCCCCCGCGTCGCCAGCGAGCCAGAGTATCTGATTCTGATTCGAGACCGAGGCCCCAGGTCGCGTCCCTGAGCGCGATCGTCGAGTAGCCCCTCGCCTGCAGCCCGTCCACGGCTCGGGTCACGCACACATCACGCGACACGCCGATTACGACAAACTCCGGCTCCATGCCCAGCGTCTCGGTGAGCGCGCTGACGAATGCTTCCGTGTGAGGATTCCCGGTGAACACATCAAATTCGTTCTTCCGGATGATGACCGGTCTGCGCTCCGTCACCGCCATGCGAGCCAATGCGCCGACGGCAGCTTCGTCAGTGTCTCGATCGAGGATTAGCGGATCGGACGGTCGAATAGAGGCGATGATCGCCGCCCCATCCTGCTCATCGGGATCCTCCGACCGGCCCATACAGTGTGGTGGATACGTCCCGCTGGATGGATCCGGCGATACGGCATCAATCTCGGCGTCATCCGCACCGTGCCAATCGGCCGAATAGATGATCGTGACGCAGTTCGCGCGCATCCACTCGACCGCACGTTCGAGGATCGGCTGTACGGACGCCGCCCCGACATCAGACGAGTCCGTGAGGTCTGCGACGTACAGCCGCCCCCCGAGAGCCGGTGGATTCATGAAGTCATTCTGCACATCCACGACCCAGCCGACGAGTGGTCGTGCGCTTCGCTCAACCAATGGAGTTCCCGGCATCTGCGTGAGCCAGCAAGTCCCAATCGATGCGCAGGAGCCGTGGGTTCTCAAGGCGACGTCGGCCCACCTTGGCCACCGGCAACCCGTCCACTTCAACAATGTCCGCCGTGAAGTCGAATTCAGGAACCACGCCATCCACTTCATTGCCACGACCGAGCACGCTGCTGCCAACTCCGTAGCCGGCGATGGGAAGGTCGAGCTTGGTGAACTCACGGATACGACGGGGGGTGAACCCTCCACTTACAACGATTCCCACGTTATCGAATCCCTCAGCATCCAGCGCGGCCCGTACCTTTCTCACCAGATGAGGGTTCACACCGCGCAGATCCTCTTGGCCCCACAGGTCTTCATCGCCGACGAGCGACTTGTCCACCAGAAGACCACTCGTGTCGAGGCGAACTCCGTGCAGGGCCTCCTCGCCGAATTCCGCCCGCATGGCCCGGGCTACGGCCATCGAGTCATTCACGCAGTCGTTGCCGAAATCGACCAGGCTGATCACCGGGACCTCAGGCTCGTGATCCCGCACGTAGCGTGTGAATGCGAGTGTCGCTGCTACTACATCACCCCCGAACGCGGCGATCAAAGCATGCGGCATGGTTCCAACGCCTTCACCGCCCCACCATGCGGCGCCGGCATCACTGGAGACACTCTGGCCGCCACCGACGCGAGCCGCGTAGCCATCGGGCGTCTGGATTCGCCAGTCGTCGTGACGGGGCGCAAAGTAGATCACCGGCACATCACCGGCCGCTGCGACTGCATTCGACACGTTCGTGGCAATCCGGCTACGGCGGGCAAGAACGCCGTCGATGATCGTCTCCAAGTGGGCGATGGCTATGTATGGACCGGAGATCCGGAAGGCGATGTCCCACGGTTCGATTCGATCTCCGTCACGCAGCGTCCATACCTCCAAGTCCCGGTAGTCATAGCCGGTGGCGAGTTGCGTCTGAAGAATTCGGACGCACTCGTAGAGCCCGGCAACCATCCCGCCTCGGCGGGGGAACACCTGCATGGTCACGTTCGGATTGCGTCTGGAGTGTCTTAGAGTCGCCGCTGCACGCACGAAGTAGCGATCGGACAGCCACCCATCGCGAATCCGCGGATCGAACTGAAACAACTCAGCCGGGAAGCGCGTGAGATCCCTGTGCAGGAGGAGATGGCGATCTGAAGCCGGACCAGCCTCTGGCCTGACGATGGTACCCAGTACTTCCTCCCGTGGTGTTCCGTTATCGGCTTGAACGCGGCCACCTGCCGTCGTCCCTATGTGATTAATAATAACAGATTTCGGACGGCATGCCGACCACGCTCGGGAACGGACGGTCTCGGGACGAAGTGCTGACTGAACCTTGCAGGCCTGAGCCCGCAACCGGACACTGCGAGTATGGAGACCACGTTGCCAGGTACGGAAGCGGCTGCGAGACCGCTGGGGGACGCCAGACTCTCAGCCTGCCTGATCGTAATGAATGAGGGTGATCGAATCGGAGATTGCCTGGCCTCGCTGGATTTCTGCGACGAGATCGTCGTGATCGACTCACATTCCACGGACGCTACCCGTGAACTCGCGGCGGCGGCGGGAGCCCGGGTCATCGAACGCGATTGGGCGGGTCATCGGGCCCAGAAGCAGTTTGCGGTCGAGCAGGCGACCCATAATTGGATCCTTTCCCTGGACGCCGACGAGCGGCTGTCATCAGACCTCCGTATGGAAATCGTTGCTCTCCGTGCGATGGGCTTCACGGGTGCCGACGGTTGGTCGATGCCACGCCTCTCACACCACCTGGGTACATGGATCCGATACGGAAGCTGGTATCCGAATCGGCAACTGCGTCTGTTCGATCGGCGCTGTGGCCGTTGGGGCGGTGGAGACCCGCACGATCGCTGGAAAATGCAGGGTTCCGAGGGCCGCTTGCTTGGTGACCTGCTTCACATCCCATATCGAAGCTTCGACGAGCACCTCCGGACATTGACCAGATACGCATCGATCAGCGCCGCCCGGATGCATGAAGAAGGACGCAGGGCAAACGTCCTTGATCTCCTGTTTCGTCCCCCACTGCGTTTCGTGCGCGGATTCGTTCTCAAGCGCGGTTTTCTGCTGGGATGGCGTGGACTGATTCTCGCCTGGCTGGACGCGCACTCGGTATGGCTCAAGTACGCACATCTCATGGTGCTCGCACGGGTCCAGGATCAGGTTTCGCGGCAGTGACCGCACCGCCGTTTCGCCTCGATGAAGCTTTCGCCCGTGAACTGGATGCAAGGGACCCGCTCAGCCAATTCCGTGATCGGTTCGAGTTGCCGGGAGGTAAGACGGGTCAGCGGAGAGTGTACCTGCTTGGCAACTCGCTCGGTCCCCTGCCCCGTGGTGTCAGGTCTGTCTTAGCAAGCGAGCTTGACGCCTGGGCCAGCCGAGGAGTCGAAAGCTATTTTGAACCGCCGGCCAACTGGACCAGCCTGGACATTCGGCATCGGGAGACGATGGCAACGATCGTGGGTGCCGCGCCGCACGAAGTCGGGCTGATGAACGGCCTGACCGTCAACCTCCACCTCCTGTTCGCCAGCTTCTATCAACCCCAGGCAGGACGAGCGAAGGTTCTTATCGAACGCCCCTGCTTTCCTTCGGATCGGTACGTCATCGAGACACAGATTCGGTGGCATGGGTCCGATCCGGAGGAAGAAATCATCGAAGTCGGTGAGGGAGATCACGGACCGGTCACGGCGGAATCCATTGAACGCGTATTGGAGGAACGAGGCGCCGAAATCGCCCTAGTGTTTGTGGGCGGGGTGAATTTCCTCACGGGTGAGCTGCTCGACATGTCCCGGATCGCAGAAGCGGCTCATGCTGCCGGCTGCATAGTCGGCCTCGACCTGGCTCATGCCGTGGGCAACGTTCCGCTGTCCCTGCACGATTGGAAGATCGATTTCGCGGCATGGTGCACCTACAAGTACCTGAACGCTGGACCCGGTGCGGTTGCCGGACTGTTCGTTCATGAATCCCAGGGCACCAATCGGGATCGATTTCGTCTGGGCGGCTGGTGGGGGATTGACCCGGATGCCCGATTTCGCTGGCAGCAGACAGAGGACTTCGTGCATCGGCGGGATGCTTCCGGATGGCAGCTCAGTTGCCCCTCCGTGCTGTCTTTTGCGCCGATCGGCCCTGCGCTCGATTTGTTTCGCGACGCTGGCATGACTCGGATCCGGCAGAAGTCGGTGCTGCTCACCGGCTACCTGGAATGGCTCCTTCAACAGCTTGCCGGACCCCACCTTCCGATGATTACGCCGTCGAATCCAGACCGCCGCGGTGCCCAACTCTCCCTACTCGTGAATGACGCGCACGGTTTGCGGCGCATGCTGGCTGCGGAAGGCATCGACGTCGACGTACGGGAGCCCGATGTCGTGCGCCTTGCCCCCGCACCGTTGTTCAACACGTATCACGAAGTGTGGCGAGCCGCTCATCTCGTTGCGCGTCACCTGAATTCCGAACGGCGCTGACATGACTCGAATCCTGTATGACATTTCCCCGCCCCTGACTGCGGACGTCGCTGTATTTCCGGGTGACACGAAGCTCACGCGTGAGGTCCTGTCCCGGTGTGAAGACGGGGATCTGGTTACGCTCTCGACGTTACGGGCAACGGTGCATGTTGGCGCTCATGTTGACGCGCCATCCCACTACAAAGCCGGTGGCGCGGGGATCGATCGGACGCCCCTGTCGCGTCTGATGGGTCCGTGCCGTGTATTGCGCGTTCATGGAAATGAGGACGGGCTCATAAGTCCTGAGTCGCCAGGTTCGGCACTCGATAGGCAGCGGACCAACGGCGGACGACTGCCGTCTCGAGTATTGCTTGCTACGGAAAGTTATCCGGATCCGGACCGGTGGACCGCAGACTTCACAGCGCTGGCGCCCGAAGCTATCGATTGGTTGGCACGCGAGGGCGTGACCACCATCGGGATCGATACGCCCAGCATCGACCCGGCTGATTCGAAGTCTCTGCCGGCTCATGCGGCTGTGCATCGACACGGGATGACGATACTTGAAGGTCTCGTGCTGAAGCATGTGCCCGAAGGAGACTACGAGTTGATTGCGCTCCCTCTGCGGCTCGTCGATTTCGACGCTAGTCCAGTTCGGGCGGTGCTCCGGCAATTGGACCGGTAAGCGGTCCGGCAAGACATTCACTTCCGGCAAACGCGCAGCATTTCTTCGATCCGTACGATCTTACAGCGTGGTCGACCCTGTGGCTCCCCTCGCGCTCGCTCTTCGGCGTCGATCCGTCCCCATTCGTCATAGGATACATACCGGATCTCTCTGTCCTGCAGAAAGCGAACGACGGCGTCTGGATCCTGGTTTACGCCATCTGCGTCAAGTTCGGGGACGTCTGCGAGCATGGATTCGACAGTCTTCGCGGCATCCGATTTGTTGGTGCCGATAATCCCGGTGGGACCTCGCTTGATCCAGCCGACCACGTACTCTCCAGGCCGCACTCGACCACCCGGGGCTTCGGTCACGCGGCCGGCGTCGCTGGGAATCACGGCGCCTGACTCGTCAAACGGCACGCCCGGCAAAGAGATGCCCCGGTAGCCAACCGAGCGTAACACCAGGCCGCACTCGATGGTCTCGAATTCACCCGTTCCCACTGCCCGTTGACGGCCATCAGCCTCCGTCTCGAGCCGATTTCGCTCCACCCTGATGCCCGTCACGTGGCCTTCGTCCCCCAGGATCTCGACCGGCGAAGTAAGGAATCGCAGTTCGAGCGAGCGCCACGCACCCGACGGCTCGCGTCCCGCGAAATCAATTAAGATATCCATGTTACGAGCCACCCGACGTTCTTCATCGACTTGCGTCTGGCTGTGTGCATCCAACACCAGCTGCTCGGCTGCGACTTTGACGTCGACGCCGTCCAGCATACCGAATTCCTTCAACTCTACGGAGGTGAATTTTGCCTGGGCCGGCCCACGCCGACCCAGCATGATGATTTCGCGCACGCCACTGTGCCTAAGCGTGATCAGAGCGTGGTCGGCTATGTCCGATACAGCAAGCTCATCCACGGAACGAGCGAGGATACGGGCTACATCTACCGCAACGTTTCCGTTGCCAATCACGACCGCCCGCTCGTGAGACAGATCAAACGTCAGATCCGCGAAGTCCGGGTGTGCGTTGTACCAACCGACGAAGGTCGTCGCGGGATCGCTCCCTGTCAGGTCTTCGCCCGGGATTCCCAGGCGCCGATCCGAAGGCGCTCCCACCGCATATACGATCATGTGGTAGAAGGACCGGAGATCCTCCACGGAAATATCAGCGCCGAGCGTGACATTGCCGAAGAATCGAAACCGGGGATCCTCACCAGTGCGATCAAAAATCCGAGTCACAGCCTTGATCTTCTGATGGTCCGGGGCGACACCTTCGCGGACCAGGCCATAGGGGGTCGGTAACCGGTTGAACATGTCGACCCTGCAGTCAACCGCATCCTGCTTGAACAGGGCTCCTGCCGTATAGAAACCCGCCGGACCGGCTCCGATCACGGCGATCCGGATCGGTGTGGTTTTGGCCGTGGAGGCCGATTCCGGCTCTAGAACCGCCACTCAAGACCGAACACAGGCAGGATGGGCACTGCTCCGATCGGTGTCGGCTCGGCATTGTCCTCTCGGTCGAACCGGTAGAATAGTGCGTCTTCCCGGTCGAGGGCATTTACCAGCCGGAAGTAAGGCAAGAACGTCTGATCGCGACCAAGGAATCGCACGTCGAACTCCCCTGTCACCTGTAGATTCAAACGGAGATAAGACCCGTTCGGTGCGCGCGTGAAGATCGGCCCACCATTACCGATCGGTACGTTGATCGAAAGCGCCTGGGGAGTCGATCCGGTCACGGCCGGCGCAGTGGGCACTGGTGTGTCCGGGACGTTGTCGGCCGGTGTCAAAACGGCTCTCTCCGACCTCGGAATCGCCCCGAATTCGAGACCCTCTCCAAGCGACAGATCGGCATCCAGTCGCAAGTGACCCGTACTTTCCATCGTCAATCCGCCGCGAAGGAAATGCCGTCCGGAGTATACGTTCTGGTTTGGTGCATCCGGAAAAGTTGCCCACGCCCAGGCAAGCGAGTAGGCACCCCATAAGGAAACTCGGGATGTGATCGGTCGGCCCATCAGAACATCAAATCCGGCATTGCGTAGCGCCCCGTTTCCGAATTCCGGGACGTCACTCGACGATTTCCAGAACACCTCGACGTGAAGCAATTCGCGCGGCGCCGATGAGTGCGTCATGCCAAGTAAGAAGTGTGTCGAACGGGCAGCCGCTACGTCGCTCAGAATTGTACCGAGAAATTGACCTTCCGGACCGGAGATCTCCGTAGTCTGAATGGGCAGGTCCGTGTCAACGGTAACCACCATCTGGTGAAATCGGCCGAACGATCCGCTCAGGCGTAGATCTGGAGCCACTTGCCAACCGACGAGCAGACGTGGTGACAGCGAGTTCCCCATGCCGTCTGTCAGGAAGTTGGCGCGCAGGCCGGCTTTTAAGTCGACCCGGCGGCTGATGGCACGACTTCCTTCGACCCAGGCACCGATAACTCCCGCGTCTGCGCGCTGGATCAACCGGACCGCCGAAGGGTCAGACACCGCCGGCCCACGGAACGTGGTCCTGAGGCTCAGGCGATCGCCCTGGAGACCGTAGCCGAGTTTCGTTTCGCCTACCTGGCGGCTGAAGTCGGCCCACAGCCGCATTCGCCGCGTGGTTCCGCTGGCGGTAAGCGGATCCGTGATTCCAACCGGCAGGCGCGTAGAGAACTCACCCAGAGCGGCCCCCAGTTCCATGTGCCCTATCTGCGTATCTGTCAGATAGCGAATGGAGCCGGCCGTGTTGCCCCAACGAGGCTCATCGAACGACAAATCGTCATCGAGGCGGACGGTCTCTTCGTTGCGAAACAGGGTCACGGACAACGTGTCATGCTGCGCAAGAAACAAATCGGTCCGGACGAGAGCATCCGTGTAGCTTTGCGGGAGTCCGGTATTGAGTACGGCGCCATTCAAGGAATTCTGCAGCGATCGGAAGGACATGTAGACCGCGCCAACCTCCGGCGAAGCCGACTCAAAGCTCCCGCCGGCCGCCAGCATATCGACGAACAGCATGGAGTGGACGCCGTCCACACCTGGCCGGCTGGTGAGCAACAGGACGTCGGCCAGACCGCCATCGTAACGAGCGGTGACTCCGCCCTGCATTCGCTGCGCACGCTGAATCGACGGTGGGAGTCCGGGCTCTAGAAGACCACCCAGATGAAACGGGGCATGTACGGGAGCACCGTCGAGCAGAACAAGGTTGAGAGACGCACCGGCGCCCCGCACGTACAGGACGTTGTCCGGAGCCGGCGGATCCGGACCCAGCAGGGCCTGTGCCGCCGATGCGATGCCGAGCTCCGTCACTCCTGGCGAGGTATCCAGTGCTCGGACTGTCCCGTGGGCCGGGACCACGGGTGTCACCGCAGCCTGTTGTTCCGGTTTGTCAGATCGAGGCGCGCGATGCTTGACGACCGTCACAGGTGGCATGAGGAACGCTTCGACCTGCAGATGGAAGTCCACGGCAATCAAACCGGCGGTGGGAACCGACAACTCGACGATCAATGGGGCAAAACCAAACCGGCGGGCTCTCAGGCGGATATCTCCCGCCGGGACCTCCACCACGTATCGTCCCTCAATATCAGCAACGGTGGTTCGTCCGGTTCCGACGAGTTCAATCTCCGCACCGGCGATTGGCTGGCCGTTGTCGGCACTGCGCACCACGCCTTCGACTGTTCCAGGCGCCACCTGGAATGCCAGCCCTAAACTCGCTACGATCGCCAGACCTGGCGTCATGCGTGCGCTCCGCCGCTCGGGCGGGTACGGCCTACCCGCCGACTTCGATAATCACTTCGTCATCTCCCACCCGGGAGACTTGCCGCTCCGCGACGATCCGGCCGCCCGAGACACGCGCCCCAACGACACCATCCAGCTCAACCACGCCGGATCGGATCCGCCGCGGCAGTTGCAGAACGAGTCCGATGCTTTCCTGCGTAACACTGTTCGAACCCGGCCCCACGACTTCCAGCAATCCCGCCGCTACTACAAATCGAGCATTCGGCTCTCCATCAGGCAAGCTCGCGACCGCGAGCGCTCCCTCTGTGAGCACGATACGAATCCTTGTTCCGGCAGGAAACTCTCTGATCCGTATCAGAATGCGGCCCTCGAGGGGCCGCACTGTGATGCTCGCGCCAGACAATAATTCCGTTTCAACCGCGACGATCCCGTCTGACACAGGGACTGTCCTCACCGTGTCCGATCCCAGGATCAACTCTCGCAACGGGGATCCCGGTACGACCGCCGCAGTCGCCGCCCCGCCAAGCAGCAGTGTCACGGCCGCCGCCCGGCCAACCCACCGCGGAAGCGTTCGGATTCCGCGCGTCCAGCCGCCACTCAGCTGACGATCAGCAGTACGCCTCAGGTGTTCATCATGCAACGCGAGCGCCTTGCTGAACAGTTCCGCCGCGGCCTGCAGTTCGCTCAAGGCGTGACGACAATCAACACACGAGACCAAGTGGTCAGCCACCTGAACTCGATTGCCGGGATCCAGCTCTTCGTCGATCCAGGCCTGCAGATCAGCGTCCGTAAGATGGTTCATTCGGCCTCGTCCTGAGTTCCATACGCACGCGCGAACCGTTTCAGCGCCCGCGCGACTAACGCTCCCACCGACGTGGGGCGCACCCCAAGTACCTCGGCGATTTCTGCGTACCTGAATCCTTCTTCGCGCATAAGCAGCATGCGGCTGTCGCGCTCGGACAATTCCTCGAGCGCCCGGCGCACACTGACGACCCGTTCTGCCCGCTCGACGGCCAGATCCGGCGCCTCGGGACCTCCCGGCAAGGAAGGCCGGGCGGCGAGTAGCCGGCCCCTGCGTTCGTGACTTCGAATCTGGTCACGATGAAGGTTGGTGACGACGACATATAGCCACGGACGAGCCTCGTCCGATGGCAGATTCTGCTCGAGCAGCCTCGTGAACGCTTCCTGCACGACATCGTCGGCGACATCCGGATCGCCACTCAAGCGCAGGGCGAACCGATGCAACGCCGGATACAGCTCGCGGTAAGTCGTCTGGAAATCCACGGCCCTCATGGGAACGAAGGAATACAGGTCAATACTCGCCGTCGTACCCGGGCCATCAACCAGACAACGTCCGGGACCGGCAGGTCGTGACAGGGTAACGTCCTGTGGGGCCACAACGCACGACGGGCGGACTGCCAAGATCGGCAACCCACCCATTGGATCCTATCCGCGTATCCCCCGGCATCGGCCGGGTGGTGCGATTCTACTCGACCAGCTGGATCGCCTTGAACTGCGGTGGGACGGGTAATGCGTCCGGTGATGCGGGGTAGAGGGCTGTATAGCCGATCCACCGAGCATGTACATTCTTACCCTGGATTCCCTCCACAAATATCCCCGCGAAGTTCGTGAAGGTGAAACCCTCGCTCCCCGTTTGCGGTGCCTTGGTGGGATCGAATAGCGGGATCGGGCGCACTCGGACACTCGAGCGACACGCGCTTCCCTCAGAACTCAAAACATCGACCACGTCGGTGATGCAGTTCATCTGTTCATTCCAGACTGCGTCCGGATCGAGAGCGACCAGTTCCTGGAAACCCTGGACCGTCGGACCGACCATATTACCTGGTTCAGTGTCTACTTCCGCCCCGACACTGAACTGGATCGTGGGATCGACGCACGTGGCGACGTTCGTGCGGTAGTCATCGGCACCAGATTGGCCCGGCGGCCGCCACGGGTAGTACCAGAACGAATTGAGGTCGCCGTTGGCCGTATTCGACTGGATGACGATCGGCGTGCCGATGTCGCCGGACGAATAGCCGGTATAGTTGTCGTTGACTGTCGCTGGATCTGTACTCGTGTTCATCCACGGGATGTAGTAGTCACCATTTTCCGTATCAAAACTGCGCTCGTCGTTACCCGGAGCCTCGTACCAGCGATCCGGCATTGCCACGGGCAGTAGACAGTTGATGCCGGCGGCCGGCGACGCCCGGGCCGTCGCATAGGCCGTGATGTTCACGGTGTTCACACCGAAAATGCGGGCGAAGAACGTTCCAACAGGGTTCCCGCGTTCCTGGGTCCGCAACACTCGCACGGTCACACGGTCCCTGTCGGTGTCGACGTCGACGTCCTCCGGAAGAACCACGGCCTGGGTGCCTCGAATATCGTTCTTCGAGGAGAACTTGATCGCCTCAGCCGTGGCGAACTCGACGTTATCGGGCGACAGAATCAGCGCGCCGGCACCAGCCAGAGCCGCGCCATCGGCCACCCGCTGAGCCTCCGTCCTGGTCACATTCAGCATGCCGACATCCACGGCCAACGCGACCGCGGAAATCAGAGCAATCATGCTGCCCGCCACGAGCACCATGGCGGCACCACGCTGGTCCTCCCAACGCCGGTTCAACGACTTCAAAACATGTCTGGCCAGATCCATCATTTTCTCCCCCCGGGATATTACTAGTCGGTGCCGCACATAGTCCGGAATGCGCACCTGATCTCGTCAGGTCGTGTACAGGCCAGAATCGTGCGCGCACGGTACGGGGGGAATACTGTTAGTGGATAAGTAGTCTAATCCCTTTTTGCAAACCTGCTTACAAGACTCAAACATTCTGATCGCTGTGGGATCGATGCCACACGTTGCGCAACCTTTTTGTCACCCGTCATGCAGGGAGTAGCGGATATCTGCCTACTGGAGGCGACTGGCCCGGCGGGGTAGGTTTGACCACATGCGCTTCGAATACCGCCGCTTTGTACTGACTCTCGTCCTTGCCGCGTTTACCGCGGCCGGCGCCCCATACACTGCCGCCCAGGAGATTCCGACCTTGTCGGAGTCAGCTCGAGTTTCGCTGATCTCCATCCTGCCGGGTGACGACATCTATTCGACGTTCGGACACAGTGCGATTCGAATCGCGGATCCGACACTCGGCATCGATGAGAGTTACAACTACGGCACGTTCGATTTCGGGGACTCGCCGGCGGAGATCGCGGGTTTTCTCGCCCGGTTCACATATGGCGAACTGGAGTATCGACTGAGCGTACAGAACGCGCCTCGCGTTGTAGCGTATTATTGGGAGGAACTCGGCAGGGCATCCATCGAACAGACACTTGACCTTTCGGCGGACCAGAAGCAGTCGCTGTTCCGACTACTGCGGATCAACGCCAGGCCGGAGAACCGCTACTACCAGTACGATTTCTTTTTCGACAATTGCGCGACCCGACTGTTGGATGTTCTAGAGGCCTCTGTCGGACCTGCCTTGAGCTTCGATGCTGAACCACCCGGCCTCAGCTTCCGCCAATTGCTCGATCTATACCTTCCCGGGGTCTCATGGACGGATTTCGGCATGGACCTTGGCCTAGGCCGACCGGCCGACCGAATGGCAACGGCGCGAGAAGCGACATTTCTGCCAGAATTGCTGCTGGACCACCTGGCCAGTGGGCAGATCGATCGAGATGGCATTGCCCGTCCACTGGTGATGAGAACCGATACGCTTACTGGTGGAGGCAGCATCACGTGGGAACCCGAATCGAAGCCACCGTGGCCTGCCATCGCAATGTGGGTCGTGTTCTTGGCCGGCGCCCTGCTCACGGTAGACGATGTGCGGACCAGCCGGGGCGAGCGGAGGGTCGTCGATTCCATGTTCTTCGGCCTGCTGGGAATCGCGGGTGTGGTAATCGCCTTCTTGTGGTTTATCTCATTGCATGGCGTGACCGACGACAACCTCAACATCGCCTGGGCACTGCCCACTCATCTGGTCGTTGCGATCGCAATCGCACGAGATGCAGGGCGGCGCTGGACAGGTATTTACCTGGCCATTACCGCAGCATTGGCTGCTATTCTGTTGATCGGATTTCCATTCTGGTCCCAGCAGTTGCCCGCGGCGTTGATCCCACTTCTCTTGCTGATCATCGTCCGAGCCGGGCGATTGGTCCGGGTCCGTCTCAACCCGCCAGCGTAGCAACCATTACTGCCTTGATGGTGTGGAGACGATTCTCCGCCTGATCGAATACGATGGAGTACTCCGACTCGAATACGTCCTCCGTCACCTCCATCCCTTCGAGCCCGAATTCCTGAAAGATCCGCTCACCAAGAGTGGTCTCCCGGTTGTGGAATGCCGGCAGGCAATGAAGAAACCGCACGTCTGGATTGCCCGTGAGTTCGAGCGTACGGCGGTTCACCTGGTATGGCAGTAGTCGCTCGATCCGCTCGGCCCACACCGATGGGTCCTCGCCCATCGATACCCAGACATCGGTGTACAGGAAATCGGCTCCAGCCACAGCCTGTTCAACATCGTCAGTTAGCAGGATTCGCCCGCCCGAGGCCCTGGCCCACGCTCGACAGCGTTCGACCAGGTCTGGCTCCGGCCAGTTGGTCTTCGGCGCGCAGAGGCGAACGTCCATTCCAAGCTTTGATCCACCGATGAGCAGTGAGTTACCCACGTTGTTGCGAGCATCGCCGAGGTAGCAGAACGTCAGCCCATCCGGCCCCCGACCCACATGCTCGACCATCGTCATTACGTCGGCCAGGACTTGAGTCGGATGGTATTCGTCGGTCAGCCCGTTCCACACGGGCACGCCTGCGTACTCGGCAAGGTCGACGATGCGGGACTGCCCGAATCCCCGGTATTCGATCCCATCGTACAGCCGACCCAGCACGCGAGCCGTGTCTTTCATCGACTCTTTATGTCCGATTTGAGTACCGGTCGGCCCGAGGAAGGTGACCTTCGCTCCTTGATCGTATGCAGCAACTTCGAATGCGCAGCGCGTCCGCGTAGACGTCTTCTCGAAGATCAACGCGATATTCCGCCCGGACAGCGAGTGCTCCTCCGACCCGTCCAGTTTCTGTCGCTTGAGCTGCGCCGCGAGATCCAGGAGATAGAGTATTTCGTCGCGCGTAAAGTCTTCCAGCGTCAGAAAACTGCGACCGATCAACGGCGCACCATCCGGTCTGGTCACGCGATGCCGATATCGCCATCCAGGTAAACGTCCTGGATCAGATTCAGCAGACGGATCCCTTCCTCACGTGGTCGCTGGAATGCCTTGCGCCCCGAAATCAGACCCGTGCCGCCAGCCCGCTTGTTGATGACGGCTGTCCGCACGGCGTCGGCGAAATCGTTGTCGCCCGATGCGCCACCGCTGTTGATCAACCCCGCCCGACCCATGTAGCAATTTGCCACCTGGTAACGGCACAGGTCGATGGGATGATCAGTCATGAGTTCGTCGTACATCCGCTGATCGAACCGACCGTACTTCACACCTGCTTCGTTCATCGCGAGATAACCGCCGTTGTTCTCGGGAAGCTTCTGCTTGATGATGTCTGCCTGGATCGTTACGCCGAGGTGGTTGGCCTGGCCGGTGAGATCAGCACTCGCATGATAGTCCTGGTCCTTCTTGAACGCAGGATTCCGCAGGTAGCACCACAGGATCGTCGCCATGCCGAGCTCGTGGGCATAGGCGAATGCTTCCGCTGTCTCGATGATTTGCCGTGTGCTTTCTTCCGATCCGAAATAGATCGTCGCGCCGACTGCCGCCGCACCCATGTCGTACGCCTGCTGGACGCTGCCGAACATGACCTGGTCAAACTTGTTCGGATACGTAAGCAATTCGTTGTGGTTGAGTTTGACGATGAATGGGATACGGTGGGCGTACCTTCGCGATACGGAACCGAGGACGCCGAACGTAGACGCAACGGCATTGCACCCTCCTTCGATCGCCAACTGAACGATATTGTCGGGATCGAAGTAATCCGGATTCCTGGCGAAACTCGCGCCTCCGGCGTGTTCGATTCCCTGGTCCACCGGTAGAATCGAAACATACCCTGTGCCCGCCAGACGACCTGTCCCATACAGCCGCTGCAGACTTCCCATCACGCGGTTGTTGCGGTCGGATTGTGAGACCACCCTGTCTACGAAGTCGGGCCCAGGGACGCTCAGACGATCACTGCTGATACCCACGCATTTGTGGTCCAGAAGTGAGGCAGCATCGTCACCTAGAAGATCAAGAAGCTCGCTGTTCATATCACCGTGATCCGGGTTCTGAAGAAAGTGTGCGTGGCGCTGAAAGCGCCTGATATATTGTGCGCGATGTGCCCGGGTCCACTTCGCTGTGGCAACATGCGGCCCGGACCGGAGCACCGCAAAGCGGTGATAGTCAGCCGGGCGGCACCGCCGCCTTTCCCGGCAGGTAATTCTGAAAAACTCTTCCGTAAATGTCCCAGGCCGTGACGAACAACGCTGCAACGATCGGGCCGACGATGAAGCCCGCAGCGCCAAACAACATCAGACCACCCAGCGTACCGAGCAGGATCAGCAGATCCGGCATCTTGGTGTCTTTGCCGATAAGCCAGGGACGCATGAAGTTGTCGACTGTACCGACAATAGCCACACACCAGACCCCTAGAAGCATGGCTGTGAATACCTCACCGGTGGCAAACAGGTAAATGACAGCCGGCACCCACACGAGTCCACTACCAATCGCCGGAATGATGGACAGGACGGCCATTACCGTTCCCCAGAATGCCGCGGACGGAATGCCGGCTACCAGAAATCCGAGACCGGCCAACGACCCCTGTACCACTCCGATGACCAGCGACCCCTTGAGTGTGGCGCGGGTGACGGACACGAACTTGTCGATCATGCGGGCTTCGTCGTCGGGAGGCAGCGGCAGGTAATAGAGAATGCGCGCGAGGAGAGTAGGGCCCGAGATGAAAAAAAAGAACATCGCGTAGAGCATCACGAACAGGTCCAGCAGGAAAGACGCCGTACCCCGCGTCGCCGAAGCAACGCTGCTCACCACGAACGCACCGACTACCCCTGCCAGCTCACCGGCTTTTGCTATGAGCTGATCCTGGTACGGCCGGAGCCATTCGAGCTGCGGAACATTGGCCAACAAAGCATCGAGGAGATCTGGAGAACGCAGCTGTGTCTCGATCCACGGACCGACCGTCTCGCTCACCCGTAACGCTTGCGAGACGACAATGCCGAGAAATAGCAACATCGGAACGATGACGATGAACAGAACGGCCACGAGTGTCACGACAGCCGCCAGACGAGTCCTGCCACCGAATTTCTTAGTCAGCCCCCGGAACAGCGGGTAGCACATACCACAGAATACAGCCGCCAGAAGCAGCGGCAGGAGAAACGTGCGGATCATCGTGAGAAATAGCAGACTTATGCCCACGACGAGTAAAATTACCGTGAGTTTTCCCGATTTCTCGCGCTGGGATCTGTTGCCGCTTGCCGATCTATCCACGCTAGCCTTCTCCTCCATTCCGAGATTGCGACCACTCATGAAGGTAGAGCAGCCGCAGAGGTAGGAAAACTCCGCCGGCTTGTCGTCGCACGCGACTCACACGTATTGTCGGTGCGCTCTCGAACAGCCAAAAATATAATAGACAGGAGCCGGACATGAGTGTAGCGCCAGCCGGGCCCACCCGAGAGGGCTGGGGATCGAAGACCGGATTCATCATGGCCGCGGTCGGATCCGCCGTTGGCCTGGGAAACATGTGGCGCTTCTCGTACGTGGCCGCGGAGGGCGGTGGTGCGGCTTTCGTCATCCTGTACCTGATGTTTGTCGCCTTCGTCGGCCTGCCCCTTTTGACCTCCGAGCTCGTAGTCGGGCGAATGGCACAGGTTTCTCCGGTCAAAGCGCTCGAAAAGCTCGCGGGTCCACGCTGGAAGCCGGTCGGCGTCCTGTTCGCTTTTTGCGGCCTTGGAATCCTGTCGTACTACTCAGTGATCGCCGGGTGGACGATGCGCTATACGGTGGACGCATTGAGGGGGGTGTTGCCCGTCGATGCAGCCGGTGCCAGTGACTATTTCGGTGCCGTCGGAGAAGGCACACCATCGATCGTCACGCACCTGATATTCATGGCGATTACGATCACGGTTGTCACCGGCGGGATCAAGAAGGGACTGGAACGCACGGCCATCATCCTGATGCCGATGCTGTTCGTCATTCTGATCGGGTTGGCGGTGTGGGCAACTACGCTGTCTGGTGGCGGAGCCGGATACGCCTACTACCTTCGGCCACAGCTCAGCGAATTGTTCAATCCTACCATCATCACGGCTGCCGCTGGCCAGGCCTTCTTCTCACTCAGCCTGGGCATGGGCGCCCTCATGACGTACGCTTCCTATCTCAGAGGCAAAGACAGCCTCCCCAAGCAGGCCGTTACGATTGCCATCGCTGATTTCTCTGTGGCATTCATTGCTGGCCTGTTCATTTTTCCCGTCATCTTCCACTTCGGCCTGGCAGATACGATAGGGCTCGGCGGCCAACTCTCGGATAACACGGTCGGGACGCTGTTCATTACGATTCCGCCGGCATTGCTCAGCCTGGCGATCGGCAAGTGGATCGTTGCTGCCTTCTTCATGATGTTGTTCTTTGCCGCGCTCACCTCCGCCATCTCGCTGCTCGAGGTGGTCGTATCGGCCGTAATCGATACCTGGGGGTGGACCCGGATCAAGGCGGCGGTCGTGTTCGGGCTCATGATCGCGGTGCTCGGCCTTGCTTCGGCGGTGAACTTGGATTTCCTCAGTGCGATGGATAAGCTGGTCGGGACCGTCCTTCTAATGCTGGGCGGTCTGCTGACGAGCATTCTGGTCGGCTACAAGATCCGAGATCAGGCGGAAGCAGAAATTGAAGGGGGACTAACTCCCGGATTGCGCAAAGCCTGGATCGGGTTCATGCGTTATGTGATCCCGCCGGTGCTCCTGGTCGTGTTGGCGTTTTCGCTCCCCGGACTGATCGACGCGGTCAAGGCCCTGTTCGGCTAGCCACTGACGGTCCAGGTCCGACCGCTGCTCAGCAGTTGGGACAGCGGCGCACCGGCGGCGGGAACACCTTCGAGCATCGCGTCGTCATAACTCTGGGCCGGATTACGGTATAGAATGCCGATTACCATCGGAAAATCCGGTGGCTGGAGTTCCGCGAGCAACAGCGCCAGGCCGCGGTTCGTCTCATCGTGGACGAGCAGCTCTCCTTCGTCCACGCCGTCCGGACCTACGTCCACGGTTTCCAACCGCCAACTGGCCGCATCGAGACGCAGTCCCCTGCACCCGTCGGGACCAAACCGGAGCGGCTTACCGTGCTCCACGAGCACCTGCATTTCCGCCGCATTTTCCCGATCCGTGAATTCCGAGAAGCAGGCGTCGTTGAACACGATGCAATTCTGGAAGATCTCGACCAGCGAAGCCCCGCGATGGGCGTGCGCCGCCTTCATGACCTCGGTCAGGTGTTTCAGGTTGACATCGATCCCTCGCGCCACGAAGCGGGCTCCGGCACCAATGGCAAACGAAAGTGGGTGCACAGGATTCGAGAAAGATCCGCGGGGGGTAGACGGCGTGACCGTACCTCGGGGCGAGGTTGGCGATGCCTGGCCCTTCGTCAGGCCGTAAATCTCGTTGTTGAACAGAAGGATCTGCAGGTTCACGTTCCGCCGCAGGACATGAAGCGTGTGGTTTCCGCCGATACTCAGCGCATCACCGTCGCCGCTGATCACCCAGATGTCGAGATCCGGATTCGCGAGTTTCAATCCCGTCGCGATGGCAGGGGCTCGGCCGTGGATGGTGTGAAATCCGTACGTCGACATGTAGTAGGGAAACCGTGCCGCACATCCGATGCCCGATACGAACACCGTGTTCTCCCGAGATGCACCGATGTCGGCCAGCGTCTTCTGCATGCTCTTCAGGATCGCGTAGTCCCCGCATCCCGGACACCAGCGCACTTCCTGGTTTGATGCGAAGTCCCGGGCAGACAGCGGGGGCGACTGCGTGGCCTCGGTCATGACGTTTCCCCCAGGGCGGAACGGATCGCCGCCTCTATTTCGCGGATCCTGAACGGCCTTCCCGTAACGCGGTTCAGACCTTCGGCCGGCACACCAAGCTTGAACCGCAGGACGTGTACCAGTTGGCCTGCATTCACTTCAGGAACTAGCACACGCTCGAATCCGGCCAGCAGATCCGCCAGGTTGCGCGGAAATGGAGATAACCAGCGCAGGTGAATGTGAGACACTGCCCTGCCTTCGGAACGTGCTCGTTCGACGGCCGTCGATATGGCACCGTACGTCGAACCCCAGCCCACGACCGCGAGCGGTCCGGATTGATCACCGGCGTCTACGGTCTGCTCGGGTATGTACTGAGCAATCCGTTCGATCCGTTCAGCCCGAATCCTCGTCATCCGGTCGTGGTTCTCCGGATCGTAGGATATGTCGCTGGTATCGGCATCGCGTTCCAGCCCTCCGATCCGATGCTCGAGTCCCGGCGTTCCGGGTCGCACCCAGGGTCGGGCAAGCGTCTCGGGATCCCGGACAAACGGGTGGTAGTCGGTCGGATCCGTGCGAAAAACGACGGGGAAATCCGGTAGATTGTCCACGTCCGGGATGCGCCAGGGTTCCGCAGCGCTGGACAGGTAGCCGTCCGTCAGAATGAATACCGGGGTCATGAACTTCGTTGCGATCCGCACTGATTCCCGGCCCACTTCGAAACAATCCGTCGGCGTGGCCGGTGCCAACACCGCCACCGGAGCGTCTCCATTGCGGCCGTAAAGCGCCTGGAACAGGTCTGATTGTTCGGTCTTGGTGGGCATGCCTGTGGACGGCCCGGCGCGCTGGGAATTCACCACGATCAACGGAATCTCGATTCCAACCGCAAGGCCGATGGCTTCGCCCTTCAGTGCGATGCCCGGCCCCGAACTCGATGTCACTCCAAGCGCCCCGCCGTATGACGCACCGATGGCCGCGCAGGCGGCGGCAATCTCATCTTCTGCCTGAAACGTCACGACCCCGTAGTCTCGCATCCTGGCCAGCGAATGAAGCAGGTTGGAGGCCGGTGTTATGGGATACGAGGCGAAGATCATCCGCTTGAGCCCGGAGGCAGCGAGCCCGGAGGTCAGGCCCCACGCCAGAGCCTCCGTTCCACTCACGGTTCGGTAGAGTCCAGGCTCCAACTCGGCGGGATTGACCGTCCACCCGGCGGCAACCGACGGCATCTCCGCTGTTTCACCGAATGCATTGCCTGCATTGATAGCCGCGATGTTCGCGTCTGCGATATTCCCGCGTCCACCGAACTTCGCCTCCACCCATTCGATCGTCGCCTGTTTGTCGCCATCGAACATCCACAAAGCGAGACCCAACGCCCACATGTTGCGACACCGAGTCGCGTCCTTCTTGGACAACTCGAACGATTCGACGGCGCGCAGTGTGAGGGTCGTCATATCGAGCGGGATGAGTACGAAAGGTGCGAGGCTGTTGTCCTCGAGCGGGTTAGTCTCGTAACCCGCCTTCTTGAGGTTCCGCTCCGTAAACGCTCCCGTGTCCACGACGATCGTCCCGCCCGGTCCGAGGTTGTCGACGTTTACTTTGAGAGCCGCAGGGTTCATGGCAACGAGCACATCGATTTCGTCGCCTGCCGTCTTTACGTCCTGCGATCCGAAGTGGACCTGAAAGGCCGAAACCCCGTATGTGGTGCCTGCCGGCGCCCGGATTTCGGCCGGAAAGTCGGGAAACGTCGAAATGTCCTTACCGGACAGAGCCGCCTCGATACCAAACTGGGCGCCGGCAGTCTGCATGCCGTCCCCGGAGTCACCCGCAAACCTCACGACCACGGAATCCAATACTTCACGCTTCTTCGATACGATCCCGTTTGCTTGCTGGCCGGGAGCCTGCGGAAGCTTGGAGTCCCTCATGGACTGCTGTCCGAAGTCGCCGGCTCGACCTCCGTGATTGGTTCTGCGATCAGATCCATGACAGGCTCCGATATAACTTCAGGAGGTCCGGCTTCGTCGGACTCATCACTCTTGATCACCCGGCGAATCCTCGCATCATTGATGAACGGCGCATACTCATCAACGACGAGCAGGACGCTGTCACCAACATCAATCAACAGGTCGATCTCTGCAACGTTTTTCGTATACGTCACGAGCATGGCGCCGGCCTCGCTACCGACCGTAAGCAGCAGACGATCAACCTCCGCAGATTTGGCCTCCACGATACCCGACACTTCCTGCTGCTCGCCTCGCATTACTTCGGGCAGATATGGTGCCGCCAGACGCGGCAAGAATATCGTTCCGAGAATTCCGACTACGATTCCGCCCAGTAGCCAGGCCATGCCCCCGCCTTTCCCGCCACCGGGAGTCGCCATCCCTGCCTCCTTTCCGATCAGTCCCTCAGAGTCCGGTCGAAGTACTCCCGCAACCGTCGCCACGCGTCCCTGGCGGGCCCTGTCGCCGCTTCCGGATCGCGCTCTACCCAGAGCCAGAACCCGTGGCCCACGCCCTCGTATACATGAATGTCGTTCTCGATCCCAGCCCGCTGAAGCGCCGTGGCAAAAGCCCGGACTTGTGATTCGGGAATGCCGTTATCCAGCTCACCGAATGTTCCGTACACCTCGTGACTCAACGTCACGAGCCGATCAGGATCGTCAATCAATCTACCATAAAAAATGGCTGTCGCTTCATGCTCGACGCCATCGAGTCCGAAGCTCAGGGCCACGCCTCCACCGAAACACCAACCGACCGCTCCGACCCTGCCCGTAACATCGTCGCGGGCTTTCACCCACGCCACAGCAGAGTCGAGATTCGCGATCATTCCCCCGGGATCGGCTCGCGCCTCCTGCATCAGAGCGAGGTTCTCGCTTCGGCTAGAACCCGTCTGACCATGGTAGAGGTCGGCAGCAAACGCGACATAACCCTCGTCGGCCAGCGCATCTGCAACCTGTTTGACACGCTCGACGAGTCCATTCCACTCGTGGATCAGGATTATGGCGGGGAACGGACCCTCACCTTCGGGGACGACCAGATAGCCCTGCGTCGCGGGGTCCGAAGGCAGATACGCCACGCTCTCGCCGCGCGGCGGTCCTGCCTCACCGAGAATGGCAGCAGGCAGCGTGGTATCAGACACCATGGCCAACGGTACGTCCTCGGTGCCCTGTTTCGCCTCCGATCCTGGAACGCATGCGGACGCCAGCAGGGCCACCGCGAGCCATGCGACTGACAGTGCAGCAGGGCCTTCGACCCGGTCTCTCATCCATCTCATGCTTCCTCCTCGTCCATGGTCGTGCCTCCGTTCGACTGTATCTCCGCCCGAGCCCACTCGCTAGACATCCCGCCCCGCCGGTTCTCGCCAGCCATCCTCGCGTGCGCTTGGCAGGACGGCGGGGCGGCGGCAGTTTGAGGCCCATGTCCAGCAACGATCCTTCGGCCGAATCCGGCCACATCGACTTCATCCGTGCCATGGTGGCTGACGACCTCGAGTCCGGAAAGTATGGCAGCCGTGTCGCTACACGATTCCCCCCTGAGCCCAACGGTTATCTGCATATCGGACACGCCAAGTCGATCTGTCTGAACTTCGGCATCGCACAGGAATTCGGAGGCACGTGCAATCTCCGCTTCGACGACACGAATCCGGAGACTGAGGACGAAACTTTCGCGGAAGCGATTGCCGAGGACATCAAGTGGCTCGGGTTTGAATGGTCAGAAAGACTGCACGCCTCGGATTTCTTCGAGCAGATGTATGAGTGGGCTGAACAGATGATTCGTGCCGGCAGGGCCTTCGTGGACAGCCAGAGCCTGGATGAAATCCGGATGAACCGCGGAACGGTGAAGGAACCTGGCCGCAATAGTCCGTTTCGTGATCGGAGCGTCGAAGAAAACCTGGACCTGTTTCGTCGCATGCGTGCCGGTGAATTTGCTGACGGAGAGCACGTGCTGCGAGGGACAGGCGACATGGCGCACCCGAACATGCTGATGCGCGATCCTCTGCTGTATCGCATCCGGCACGCACACCACTATCGAACGGGCGACGACTGGTGCATTTATCCGATGTACGACTATGCCCACTGTCTGGAAGACGCGATCGAGAACATTACGCACTCTCTGTGCACCCTGGAATTCCAGAATAACCGGGAAGTATACGATTGGGTGCTCGACTCTATCGGCATTGAGCATCCCCGGCCCGAGCAGACGGAATTCGCTCGCCTGAACCTGGACTTCACGGTTCTCAGCAAGCGCAAACTGATTCAGCTCGTCGAAGGCGGATTCGTGGACGGGTGGGACGATCCACGCATGCCCACGATCGCGGGAATGAGGCGTCGTGGCATACCCCCTGAAGCCATTCGTTCGTTCTGTGACATGATCGGGGTTGCCGACGTGGACAGCCGCATGGACATCGGCAAGCTCGAATACGCCATTCGGGACACGCTGAATTGGACAGCGCCACGTCGCCTCTGCGTACTGGACCCGCTGAAGGTCGTCGTAACGAGCTACGACGAAGATGCCGTCGAGTGGATCGACGCCGCCGAGTTTCCGCACGATGTGGGTAAGGAAGGAACGCGGCGAATGCCCTTCACGCGCGAGCTGTGGATCGAGCGCTCAGACTTCATGGAAGACCCTGTACGGAAATTCCGGCGCCTGTCTCCGGGCACAGAGGTCCGCCTTCGCAACGCATACGTGGTCCGATGCAATGAAGTTGTCAAAGACCCGGTTTCCGGTGAGGTGGTCGAGCTTCGTTGCACACACGATCCCGGCACGCTCGGCGCCAACCCGGCAGACGGTCGCAAGGTGCGCGGAACGATCCACTGGGTATCGGCGAACCACGGCCGGCGCTGCAAAGTCCGGTTGTATGATCGGTTATTCTCAGTTCCGAATCCTGACGTCGTCGAGGATGGCGGGACGTTCATCGACAATCTGAACCCGAATTCCCGACAGACGATTGAGGGTGCCTGGATCGAACCGGCGGTCACGGAAGACCCGCCAGGCACGCGCTACCAATTCGAGCGGACGGGGTATTTCGCCAGCGATCCAGAGGACTCAACGGCGAAAGCGCTGGTGTTCAATCGAATCGTTCCGTTGCGGGACAGCTGGGCCAGGCAGCTGTCACGCCGGGCGTAGAAGCCTGTTGAAGAACTGGGGTGGCCGCGCGAGTGCTTGTTGCGCGTGTTCAGAACGGCGAGGAGGAGAGACGAACTATCAACCGCGCAATCACGACTCGCCCGAAGGGTTACGGCGGCACAGGGCCGTCTCCTTCGTTGGCGCTCCTGTGCGTAGCTTTGGCTATGCCTGCGTCGCGCCGCCTCGGATAGGACCGGGCACCCGCCGCAGGCGGGTCGGCGCCCGTAACGCGACTCGTCCCAGTTCTTCAACAGGCTTCTAGGAATCGATCCATGACTCAGCGAAGCATCAACCCGGCTACGGGAGAGGTTTTCGCCGAATATCCTTCCCGTTCCGATGATCAGCTTCAGCAATGCGTGGATTCAGCCGGAAAGGCATTCCTGACCTGGCGAGAGACACTGTTCGCAGAACGTGCGGAATTGTTGCTCAAGGTGGCGATCGGGCTCGAGGCAAATGCTGATCAGTACGCGCACCTGATGGCGAGCGAAGTTGGAAAAATCCTGGTCGAGGGACGCTCGGAGGTGGAAAAAAGTGCCTGGGTGTGTCGCTATTATGCGGAAAACGGCGAGGAGTTTCTCGCACCTGAACATGTAGAGACCGAAGCCGCCGAGAGCTTTGTCGCGTTCCGTCCGTTGGGTGCCATCCTGGCTGTCATGCCATGGAATTTTCCGTTCTGGCAGGTCTTCCGGGCTGCAGTGCCGGCGTTGATGGCTGGCAACACGATGCTGCTCAAGCACGCCTCGAATGTGCCCGGTTGCGCACTGGAAATCGAGCGGATCTTCTGCGATGCCGGGTTTCCCGTCGGCGTGTTTCAGACCATTCTCACCAGCAGTGACAAGGTCGCGGGCCTCATCGCAGACCCTGTCATTCGTGGGATCACGCTCACGGGAAGCACCCCGGCTGGACGAGCTGTCGCTTCCGCTGCGGGCCAGCAACTGAAGAAATGTGTTCTGGAACTGGGTGGTAGTGATCCATATGTGGTGCTGGCTGACGCCGAAGTCGCTGCGGCCGCTGAAGTCTGCGTCACAAGTCGGTTGATCAATTGTGGCCAGAGCTGCATCGCTGCGAAACGGTTCGTGGTCGTGGAAAGCGTACGTGAGGAATTTGAATCAGCCGTCGTCGAACGCATGACGCGCACCCGGTGGGGAGATCCGATGGACGAGTCTTCGGACATCGGTCCTATGGCCAGGATAGACTTACGAGACGGACTGCACGATCAGGTGGTGCGAAGCATGGAGGCGGGAGCACGCTGTCTGGTGGGCGGTACGTACCCGGGTGGTGCGGGCGCGTTCTATCCGCCCACGGTCCTCACCGACGTGCGGCCCGGAATCCCGGCTTATGAGGAAGAACTGTTCGGCCCCGTGGCAGCGATTCTGCCGGTGGCGGACGACGAGTCTGCGATCGAAGTGGCCAACGACACGTCGTTCGGGCTGGGTGCCGCCGTATTCACGTCGGACATTGCCCGCGGGACACGCATAGCCACGAATCAGCTGGAGGCGGGTTGCTGCTTCGTGAATGGACTTGTCCGCTCGGATCCCCGAATGCCGTTTGGCGGCATTAAAGACAGCGGGTCAGGTCGGGAACTCTCGCGATTCGGGATCCGGGAATTTGTCAACGTCAAATCTATCGTAGTGGCCGGCTAACGGATCTCGAACCGCACCGGAACAGGCACCGTCGCCTCGGAGATCAGTTCGGACTGGCCAAGTGACAGATTCCGAACCGCTATATCAGGGAGTCGGGCAGACTCCTTCGGCCTCAACTCTGGACGGAGCCGCAAACGAACCTCGAAGTCTTCGTCCACGAGGACACCGCTCTGACCCTGCAGCACGGTCTCCCGATACACATCGCGCAAACGCGCAACATCGATCGGAATGCTTTCGACAACAGGTCCTGCCGTTAATTCCAGGTGTCGCGTCCCTCTATCGAGATCAGTGTCATAGAGTGTCTCGACGATCGCCCACTCGAACACGTAGGCTCCGTCGCGCTCTCCGTCAATTGGAATGCGGAGCCACACGTCCGGATCGGAACCGGTGACGACAACCGAAGCCGCATCGATCCGGTGCACCGCTGCGGTCAAAGATGCCAGCTGGCGAAGCGCCGCCCCCTGATCTGCGCGCTCAGCGCGCTCACTGAGCGATCCTCCAACCACTGCTGACACCCCCAGAACCGCTCCCCCAACTGCCACCGCCAGCACTGTCCAGCCGCGCCTGCGAGCCCGCAGACGCTGTCGTGATTCGCTCTCGAAGGCTATCCCGAGCCGGCGGCCGATCCAGCCCAGCAGAAAGGCCGGCACGAGACCGGCGGCGATCGACATGGACAGGACTACCGGACCAACCGCCGCAGGCCACGGGTTGTCCCCGAATATGAACAGCCAACCGACACCGAATAGAAACGCGGCGGTCTGAAGCGACACAGCCAGGCCTACTAGTAGACCCCAGGCCAGGCCCGCAAGCATCCAGATTGTTCGGGTCTTCAGCTTCATGTCTTTCCTGACGGAGTAATTGTCTCGTGACTCGCCCAACCTAACCGACGTCGGTTCGACTTGCAGGGTGCCACAACTGGCGCGCCGAGCCGGTCAACGTGCACCGTCAGCTACACGAACCGGGGCGGATCCCGGAATTGATCTCTCCATGACGATGATCTCGATTCCGACACGACGATTGACTCGTAACTACGTGCCATGTAATAAATGTCGTCAATCCACAGGGCCAGTCTGATTGAGGTCGCGCCGCCGTTCACGAGCGTAATCTGCATGCGAGTCAGACCGGGATCCAGCACCTTCCTGATCTGGTCCGGTGCTTGCTGTCAAGTGACATCATGAATTGATCCAGGTACAACGCTGAGTTGCCAGGACCAGGGATACTTCGACTTACCGCATGGAGGAAGCATTGTGATTCGACTGCGCAACCGCCCGAAAACCCGCGTCAAAGCCGCCGGAGTGCTGGTCACTCTTGGACTCCTGGCCGCAGGTTGCTCGAGTTCCGATGAAGACTGCAGTGTCACGGGAACATGTCCAAACACGGCACCGAGCGCCTCGATCACGTCTCCTGCAAATAATTCCATGTTTGATGAATTCGTCCCGGTCTCTTTCGCCGGAACGGCTTCGGACGCCGAAGACGGTAGCCTCACCGGCACTGCGCTGGTCTGGTCATCGAGCCTCGACGGCGCGATCGGAACGGGCACATCGTTCAACAAGAGTGACCTGTCGATAGGCGTACACACAATCACGCTCACCGCGACGGACAGCGACGGCGCCAGCGGCACGGCATCGGTCCAACTCACCATCGTCGTTGTTCCGAATCAGCCACCGGTCGTAACGATTACGGCACCGGCTGACGGCGGTTCCGTCATGGCGGGCACAAGCGTGACGTTCACGGGCAACGCCTCCGATCCGGAGGACGGCCCGATCACCGGTGCGGCCCTCGTATGGAATTCAGACCTCGACGGCGTGATTGGCACCGGAACGTCGTTCGCAACGACTACCCTGTCCGGCGGCGCCCACCGAATCGTGCTAACCGCCACCGACAGTGAGGCTGCGGCTGGTACGGATACGATCACGTTCTCGATCACCGGGGCCGGCATACCGGTTGTCGCCATCACCGCTCCGGTCGTGCAAAGCGTCGCGTGCTCCCCGGGGCCGTCTTGTGGCGACGGGGCTCCGCACACCGTATCCGTAGGTTCTGGTGTCACGTTCACCGCAACGGCCACCGATCTGGAAGACGGACCGCTTACGGGCGCGTCGGTCGTGTGGACGTCCAACGCCGATGGGCAGATCGGTACCGGTACGTCGTTCATGACCTCGGTGCTGACCGAAGGCATGCACACGGTCACGCTCACGGCAACCGACAGTGATTCGAATGAAACAAAGGAAACCGTGCTGGTGATCGTCAAACCGGCGGATGCCGCCGGATTCCAGATTCAGATCCGGCTGTCCGAGGGAGTCACACTCAGTGTATCCCAGCAGGCAGCCGTGGATGCGGCCAAGGCCAAGATGGAGGCCATGATCACGGGTGACGTGGCCGACTT
>SMVB01345243.1_pt1 | contig 33420 bp, 31 predicted proteins | sample 2456461 | NCBI WGS metagenome assembly SMVB01 (sample SAMN11095934, study PRJNA526329) | marine sediment metagenome | biome: Marine sediment; feature: Surficial sediment; material: Deep marine sediment; isolation source: Hadal surficial sediment | place: Pacific Ocean | collected 2014-05 | depth... | reverse complement strand
CACTATGCCTTTGATGCCTGGATGCAGCGACATCACCCAAGCATACCATTTGAACGGTATGCGGATGATGTTGTCTGCCATTGCCGTAGTAAGGAGGAAGCCGATTCCCTGTTAGAGGTATTGCGGGACAGACTCGCTGATTGTCATCTTGAACTCCATCCGGATAAGACTAAGGTGGTGTACTGCAAGGACAACAAGAGGCGAGGGAAATACCCCAATACTCGATTTGACTTTCTGGGCTTTAGCTTTCACGCCAGAACTGTTCAAGACAGGCAAGGCAACCTCTTTACCGGCTTCGGCCCCGGAGTGAGTCGGAAGGCGCTGAAACGGATGAATCAAGTGATTCGTGGTCTCATGCTCCATCGTAAAATGCAGTGGAAATTACCGGATTTAGCGGCACGGTTGAACCCGATAGTTCGGGGCTGGATAGCGTACTACGGTGCGTTCTACCCAGAGCCGTTGAAGCGATTTCTGGTCAGACTGGATTTACGATTGGGGCGATGGGCACGGAACAAGTACAAGCGTTTACGTAGGCACAGACGGCGATCGTGGGACTGGCTGAAAAGATGCCGGGAAGCTGATCCATGCCTCTTTGTGCACTGGGAGTATCTATTCTTGGAGGGCAGTGGATAAGATGAGCCGGATGAACCGAGAGGTTCACGTCCGGTTCTGTGAGAGCCTGAGGGGGAAGTTCCCTCGGGCCACTCGACCTCCAGTTCTTCATAAGGGCTTTTTGACACTTGCTCTGGATTCAAAATAATCGCGCCGATCGGCCTCCAGCCCCGTGTTGTCCCACCCCATCGCTCCGGGTTGGCTTTTCGAGCCCGCATATAGAGCCCGTGGCAGCACGGCCTGTTCGGTTAATCCTCAAGCTTTTGGGTTGTATCAAGTAGTCCCGCAGCCATCGTTGCAATTGTGAATCATTGCAAGGCAATTGTGTATTCAATTGTGCGCAGCGATCTAGCTGGCATAGTGCCTGCGCAGCAAGAAAAATAGGTATGGTGCTGGATAGAAAAGCATAGCACCGGCTCAATACTTGATTTGCTTATGCATGGTCATTGCGGGTCGCAACGCAAACGATTGTTGAGCCCGGCACAAAACCCGGCATCAGCCTGGACTCCAGCCGCGTGATCGCCCCCAGCATGCGATGACAAAAAGCCAATATTCGATTGCGGGTGGGAGAGCGAAAGTCGGAGCCCCGCTTCAGGCCCAGCCACCTCATGCCGAGCATCACCAGGTACATCCACTGGAAATAATAGCTCATTCGGGTAGCCGTGAAACCACTGCCCAAAAGCTCACTGGCCAGACCAGGTCGGTCATAGCGTAAAAAGTGCCCCCAATCTTCATCGAAGTTGGACCAGACCTCCATCCGAGCCGGGACCGTGATAATGAGGTATTTGCAATTTGGAATGTCACGGTATATGCGCTGTAAAAACTGGTGGCGCTCGGCAATATGCTCAATCACATCCAGCAGAACCACAACCTTGATCTGCTCCCGGGTTTGCACATCCAACTCGAACAGGTCTGTGTCAGTACTGATAATTGATTCCAAGCCGGGCTTAACCACGGGTGAGCCTTTCTCGACGCCGCGCGCATTAACCTGCTTACTCTGTAAAAAGCCCAGAAAAACGCCGGGGCCGCAGCCCACATCCATAACCAGGTCATCTCGGTCTACCAGCGGTTGCAACAGACGAAACAACAAGTCGTTACGGGCCCGGTTCCAGAAATGAAATTCGATTCCCTCGGGATAACCCAGCGTATACGCCGACGGGCTGTAAACCTCATCCATCGACACGGCCACCCCTGGGTTTGCAGGCAGAGAACTTAATGCAACCGGATTTTTTCATGAGTACGCAAACTATATTGATTGGAATGAACATTAGTAGCAAAGGAACGTAATAGCGACTCCTGCCGCGGTTAATGGCGGGATTATCCCTCAAATTGACAACCTTGCGCTGCATATAATTTTGCACGGACAACGCCCAGTGACTGGTATTAAGCTGGTGGCTAATGTGGACATCCTGAAAACCAGCGCTTCGCAATAAGTTCGCCAGAAAATCTGCGTTAAACTGGTAAGTGTGCCGGGGCACATGATTACCGCCCCAATAGCGGTTGAAAATTCGGCGCTCCCATGAGTCAAAACCCGGCACCTCGCCCACAAGATGCCCCCCGGGGCGCAATAACGACAGCGATTTCTCCAGTTCCAGCTGGGGGTCAACGGTGTGCTCAAGATAATTGTTCATCGAAATGAGGTCGTAGCTGTCGGCCGCGCCTTCAAATTCGGGAAAAGTACCGCAGTACGCTGAAATACCTTGCCGTTTCAGCGCGGCGATCATATCTTCACTAAAGTCGATGCCCTCTAGAGATTTTACACCCAGGCTCTTCATGCTCAGCAGAAACTCCCCGGCGCCACAGCCTATATCCAGAACTCTGGAATCGGTTGTCACCAGGCGCGACATTCGACGCCTGAACAGGCCCTCTTTAGCAGCATAAAGGCCAGAGAATAAAAGCCCACGTTTTTCACCCGTGGCATAGCCGTGGTATTCGATATCGTAGGCCCGCTTCAAATCCTGAATATCGGGAAAAGGGTGCAATTGCACACCCTCACAGGCTCTACACTGATAATAGGAATATACGCCCTCGACCCCATACTCCCAGTCGCGAATGCCTTCGCTAATGATGTCGAAATTTCTTTGTTGGCAGTAATTACACTGAAAAACTGAATTCATTAATTCCCGTTACCCAGCTAGAGCGGCAAAGCGCTGTACCAGCCAATCATCAGGCCGCCATACCCACCTCGAAAATGTTCATAGCGTGGTTCGCCGGGCTCCGGCGGGAGATACACCGAATCGTGTAATACCAGGCACGCCTCCTGCAAATGATTATAGGGAATTGCCACATGGCGATGATGCTCTGCATGGTAGTGGAAGCAGAATACACCCAGAATTTTTTCCCCGAAGAAAGACCCTGTGATTGTCCTGATAGTTGGCTGATTATCAGGACTTGCGTGTTCACAAAAAGCCCGGGTGGAGGAGTAAAATTTTCCGAACGTGACAATGGGAATTAGCCAGAGCCAGATGTAATAAAACCAGCCCACAGAAACGGCGAATAGCATCAGGATCAGCAACTGCGTGATCAGCATCCTATAGGGTAAGCCCTGTGAGTCCTGCCCACTGGCGGTGTCTTCCGCCGACGATGTGGTGCTCTGGCGCAGACCCAGAAACTGCAGCAGGGCCAGCCAACCGCAAAGATTCGAAAAAAACCGCCAGAAAAATTGTCGTTTTGACGCGGGAAAATTGCCATAGTTGGGGTAATCGGGATCCAGCGCCGGGTCGCCAAAATACTTGTGGTGATCGAGATGGACTTTTCGGTAACGCTCGTCAAAGCCGACAGTATAGGCGGCCAGGGCATAGGCTAGAAACGCCCGGTGTGGATCGCCAAAGCGATTGTGCAAGCCTTCATGCAGGGCGTTAAAGAGGGCAAACTGGCACCAACCAATCACCGCCCAGGCAACAACAGAACCGGCCAGAAAGGGCAGGTTCAGGCCAAACTCTATTCTGGTAAAAAGGTACACAGAGGCGAATACCAGTAAATATACCGCAGCCACCTGCAATAAAATGGTATTACTTGCCTCGCTATATTTTTCGATACTGACTGACACTTCCCCTACCGCTGCTGGCCACGCTTGTTCAGGCTACAGCATAAATGCCTCGCCCCTCGAATTCCACCCATGGCAATATTCGTCACCAGCGTCGCAGCCAGTCTAACGACGACTCCTGCGCCCTGGAATGCTGCCAGCCAGTATACTACATAGGAAAAAAGGGGTCCGCTTTTCGAAATTGCCACCCTGTGATACCGAGCACGATTTTCAGGACAGCCCATTGTCATCCCGCTCGCCATACTTCTTTGTCAGTGCTGCGCGCTTGCGGTCGTAGCCCCGCTGTAACTTGACGGCCGTGGCCATATGATCATCGGGCAGTACACCATATTCGCTGTTCCAGGGAACGAAATTTACCCGTTTGTCTTTCCAGTAATATTTTAGATCCTCCCGGTCCCAACCCTGGTAAATAGTCGACCAGTCCTGCCTTTCGCAGTGAGAGCGTAAACAGTTCTCAGTCATATCCTGATCTTCCGCCTGGTAGCGGTAATCCACTGAAATTCTCATTCGGGAAGATTGATTGGCCAGAGCACGATGAACAGTCAGACTGTGAAAGATAAGCACGTCTCCCAAATTGAAGTCACCACTGACCCAGTCCAGGGTATTGCATTCATCTGATAAGGAAGTCTGTCTGTGGCCATCGCCCAGGGAGTACTCAAGCGGCAGTAAACCCAGTTTGTGTGAACCGCCCAACACTGCCAGAGAGCCCATAGAAATCGCACAATCCGAAAGCGGAATCCAGGCTGCGTAAAGGTTGGTAGTGCCCTGGTTGTTAACAAAATCCTGGTGTGGCGGTGTGCTCCAGTCTTCATTGTCGGGAAATACCAGGCGCGCTATCGACAGAGGGTGTGGAAATGCGGTGTCTCCCAGAAGGGGCCGCATTACATTTATTATCTCCGGCTGATGGGAGAGGGCGTGAAAGTCCTGCAGGCGCTGCACCTGGTCGTAAACCTCGAAGTATTCCTCCTCGCCCTCCACTTTCGGCACCGTCCAGGAGATCGCATCCATTGGGTTGGAGCCGGGTTTTAGCCATTTGCATCGATCACATATATCGACGATTTGACGCCTGAGGTTCAGGAGTATCCGGGTGTTCAGCAAGCCGGGAACATAGACGTAGCCATCGCGATCAAACCTGTCGCGCAAAGCATCCGGATTTGACAGTAGAGAGGATGAATCAAAAAAAGGTTTCATGATTTCTTTGCGAGCCCTGAACGAAAAAGGATTATAAGGCGTGCAGGTAGTGAACAGCAATGAGGCAAATTAACAAACGGGGGGTGACAATCCTGTAGGCCCGAAACCAGAGTACTCCCGTTTTCCTTTACTCGCCCGGCTGCCAACGAAACTTGCGCAGACTTGCGGTTGCAATGTTCCTACTTAAACGCGCACACTGGATTTTCAATGGCGAGTCATGGTCCTTATTTCTTGTGCTCGTCATAGATTGGAGAGAGTTATGGATTTAGTTCAGGAATTCACTTGTATGGCCACGCTCAAGCCCCCGCTGGAGATTGGGAACGGCCCCCTGGGTACCCGTATGTATTACGATATAACCGGCGGCACGGTCATTGGCGAGCGGCTAAATGGGTCGATTCTTGGCGGAGGCGAGTGGGCGCTGATTGGTCCCGATGGATTTCTTAGGGTCGATGTGCGGTTGCAAGTCGAAACCCACGATGGAGCGCACCTCTACATTCAGTATGTCGGTCTTCTTGAGGTCAATGAAACTGTTCAGGCTGCTTTGGCGAACGGTACAGGCACCGAATTTGGCGATCAGTACTTCTTTACGAACCCTCGCATTGAGACCGGCGACGAGCGGTACGCCTGGCTTAACACCACGTTCTTTGTAGCTGAGGGCCATATCGTTCCAAATTTGGGTGTGGAATATCGCGTGTGGCGACCTGCTTAGATGGGCGCGCCTGGCACGTAGTTGACCCTTTTTTCGTTTCCACTTTTCAATGGCGAACCCTTTTTTGGCCAAGACCGCATTGAGACTTTGCGTTGGCAGCTAAAATAGAAGGGCTCTCCCGTAAAAATTGAGAGATGCCTCACAGGCACGGCACAACCGTCTGACAGGAAAGCACCGCGCCTGACTTCTTTACCGTTTGTTGTCTTACCTGCCTTTGAATACAGGGCTGCGTCGCTCGACCCTCGCGCTGATGCCCTCGGCGAAATCCTCCGAACGCATGAGTTTAGCCAGAGCCTCATTTTCAAGGTCCAGGGCCTGGCTGATCGCCTCGATCTGGGGTTGGTGCATGATGCGTTTCATCTCACGGATGGCCATGCCGGGTCCCTGGGGTGGAATAAGTTGCAGGGTTTTCTCGCGGGCGTAGTCCAACAGTTCACTGTGGGGTACAACTTTATTGGCCAGGCCCAGCTCCACGGATTGTAGGGCGTCGATTCTTTCGGGGTAAAAGAGAATCTCCTTGGCTTTCTGAAAGCCCAGTAGCCGGGGCAAGAAGAAGGTGGAAGCCAATTCGGCGGAGATTCCAAGTTTCGCGAAGGGTAGCTGAATCCAGGCGTGCTCGGACATGAAGATCAGATCTGCGCCCGCCAGTGTCAGGGTAAACGCGCCGCCTATCGCTAGACCATTGATTGCAGCAATCACCGGCTTGTCACATTGAAAGAGTTTCATCGTTGTTTTCTTCTGGGCAATATCCGACATGTCAATCTGCTGTATTATTTCATCAGCAATGCCATCATAAGCGTCGGGACTGAAATAGCCGCCACTACTATAAGCTTCTCTCGCCGGGTCATTGGATTTCGGGTCTTTGGCGCCAGTAATTATCATGGCATAGGCTGAGTCATCGCTCTCGAAGTGGTCGACTGCCCAATAGATCTCCAGAAAAGTCAGAGCGCTAAGGGCGTTTTTGCGGGCAGGGGTATCAAAAGTCAGCGTTACAATACCAGCTGAGTCTTTGGCGTAGCTAATGTCTCTAAAATCTTGTGTGCCCATTATTTCCTTCCGGATTACGGTTCGGGGGTGTTTTGCGTTGGCCGTCGTCAGAATAACGGGCAGTCGTGTTGCGGGCAAGAGGGTCGACATGATTGGCCGGTAATTCGATAAGACGCGCTAGCAATATTCGGTGATGGAAAAAAAGGAGGGCATCAGTTTTCTGTGGTGTGCTACTCTCAATTTAGTCCCGAAAAGTTGAGGTGAATCATGGAACAAGCCATGCAAGTGTTCATGGATTATGCGGCGGCGTTTGAGCAGACTTACATTGACGATGACTGGTCACGCCTGGCCCCATTTTTTGCGGAAGATGCCAGTTACGAAGTGCGAGGAGGGCCACTGGCCTGTAAGATCACTGGTCGCGATGCGATACTCGTCGGTCTCAAGAAATCTATTGACGGACTGGATCGACGCTGCAGTGATCGAAAAATCGACCTCACCGATGAGCCAAATGTCACATCCACAGATAAAGGTCACGAGTTGAGCGTAGGATGGCGGGCCAGCTACCAATACGGCGACGCTCCACGAGCCGGATTTGCCGGCCGCTCCGTGGCCAATATAGTCAATGGCGTGATTATTGCCCTAAGGGATGAATACACCGATGAGGATATGGAGGGCTTCGGCGCCTGGATGCTCGAGTATGGTGAGGGGCTCGACGGGTCGTACGTATGAGCTACTGGGCCTGCTCGGAGGAGACCAAGTCAGGCGACCCCGCAATTCCTGTGACAGTTAACGGTGTTTACTGAGTGGCGTGACAGTCCGGGGGCTAGCATTCCCTGGGTTGACTTCTGCCACTACAAAATGAGAAAGAGAAACAAGCTACTTACTTGGGGGAATACCAAATCGGTGAGGTATACGCTCGCTCTTGACCCACCAATTCGGCATCGTCCGGAATTTTAGCACCAAGCCTAACTTTGTCGTAAACAACCCAACGTGGTGTTGGTATCTCTAACACGCGAATGTAGTAGAACGCTGATTCACCAGGATCAAAGTCAGGGTCAGTCCAAACTGCCGCTAACTGAGCATCTCCAATACTATTGCTCCAAGTAGCGGACTCAAGATCTACCGTGTTGCCCACGGCTTCGATGCAGCGCCCATCCTTGCCAATTTTACGATCATCAGAAACAGCCAGGTCATAGACTTTTTCGTGAAGTTTGCCCTTTTTATCCATCCATCCCTTTATGATCTGGATTCTATCCAGGTTAGCGCTTTGAGAGTCACGGAAAGCAGAAACCAAAAAGCTTGGTGCTTTTTTGCTTCTACCCCCTTGTAGATCTCCGCCCATAGGGACGCCTTTTTCGTAACCTATTGAAGCGAGATTATTAGCGTTAGCGTCACTCTGTGTAAAATCCCAGCCGCCAAAAAATCGTACTGTCATTCTTGGGCCAGTAGTGCCATAGGTTTCGCGTCGTTCCATCGCATCAAATAATGCCGCTCGGGTATTATCGTGAGCCCAGATGCCGGTGTAGCCTGATGCCACGAGCTTATAACCTTCAAAGGTACCTAACTCTGATGAAACAAACGGGTGGTTGACTCTTTCAAGTGACGGCTCAACGCTGGGAGATTTGCCGAAAAAGTTATCTTCATCGGCAGTTGCCAAAGAAGTGTGGCTATCGGTCGCTCCGCCAAAGCCAAACTTGTAGGGGTTGTAACCCAGTTTGGCTTCTAGCGCCAAGCCCTGCTTAAGAGCTTCACGCGCATACTCGCCCTTAAGCATCGCTGGCTTTTTCAACTCAGAAATATCCAGATTGCCCACATCCCAGGTTTCATAATCGGCAAATTCGTCTTCGGGTGATAGATAGGGGTGTGTTTCGCCATCGCCTTTTATTTGGGTAATCTCGTAATGAGGCTCCCACTTGGCACGCAGTTTGACGTAGTTTTCATCAACTATACCGCCCGCATAGGTTTTCTCGGTGGGGAACATCCATCCATTAGACAGGTTGCCATTATGTGAAAATGCGAAAACACGGCCGCCTACATTCGTTTCATAATCTTCAAGCCATTGATAAAGAGCCAGGGGGTCGGTACTTCCAATGGGCGGTTGAGTCGTCGGAGGTTGAACCTTCAGTGCGAGATCTGCACCGTCCCGAAAAATGACATTTCGATGGAGGTTGAAACCCTTGGGTACGGAGGTCCATTCATAACCGATAAATGCGGTAAATAGGCCGGGTTCATTATTTTTCTCAGCAGATTCAACAATGCTTTTCCAAACCCTCCCAAATACCTCTGATCCTGGGCTGTAATCTGTAACCATTTTCTCCGGCAACGTCATTTGCGCAAAATTGCGAATGAGGTCAAAAGCTGCTTCACCTGCCGCCTTGCCGCCTTTCTTATACGCCTCATGCCATTCTTTGCCCTTTTTGAGGGCTAGAATATTGGGGGTTCCGCTTTGAATATCAGCTGCAACCCCCATTAAATCGGTATGGTCAGTTAAAACCATCCAATCGAGAGGGCGAGCAAGTTTGACGGGTATACCCGTGGACGATATTAGTTCCTCTCCTCGCGCAAAACGATAGGCGTCGTCTGGTTCCAAAGTATTGCCAAATAGTCCAGCATCCAACGAGAAGCCTGTGTGTAAATGCGAATCACCCCAATAGACATTCGTTGCCTGAGTGGTCTCTGCATAGGGAGAATAATGCTTCGCTGTTTCACTGATGCCGTCGGAAGAGGCTGTTGAGGGTAACGAGCTTAAGGCCAGCAGGATTGAAAAGAGTGTTTTTTTCTGGAACTTCATGAGTATTCTCTCGGCATTGCCGATTCTTGAGTTCATTGAGAATAGTACATTTACCGACAACGGGCCACCTCGTACCAGCCCCCTCCGATCTGACTATCTGTGACCGCTACTGGCACAAAACAGCAGTACTGCATCTGTGATAAATTCAATACAGCCCGTCGGATACTGGAAACTGCAAATCGGGATAAATTCTGATTCTGGTTTTTGACGAGATTAAATTCACTTTGCTAAGCGGATAACCGCATGGGAAGACGATGCATTACTTCGCTTATGGGTCGAATCTGTCTATCGCTCGCCTTCAACAAAGGGCCCCGAGTGCACAGAGAGTCGGATTGTTCATGCTTCATTCGCATGATTTGCGTTTTCACAAACCTGGCAGAGACGGATCTGGTAAGTGTGATGCGTTCGAGACAGGTGATGCTAGCCATTGTGTCATGGGCTCAGTGTTCAAAATTGATCCTGCTGAGAAAGCACGCCTGGATCGAGCTGAAGGGCTTGGATTCGGCTATGGAGAGAAAGAGGTCACTGTGGTTGACGAATCCGGGTTGAAGATAACGGCGCACACCTACTACGCGACGAAAATTGATGGATCACTAAGACCATACTCGTGGTATCTAAATCATGTGATTGTTGGTGCGATAGAGTCTTCTATACCTGAGGTGTACTTGGGGCGCATTAGATCAATCGTGTCTACAGAAGACCCCGACCCAGAACGAGATGCCCGAGAGCGGGCCATATACTCTTAACTGGACAGTGTATAGGGTTTACGCCGATCACACATTCCGCCTATTGAGGCACAGTTCCGACCCGCTCGGGGGTTTTGCTGCTCACACCAAACCTTTCACCGGAATAAGCGCGCCGTGTACAGCGCTGGCTGCATCTGAGGCCAGAAAACAAATAACTTCCGCGAGTTTTTCGGGGGCGACCCATTCGGCAAAATTGGCCTCTGGCATGGCTTCGCGATTGGGCGGTGTATCGATGATGCTGGGCAATACCGCGTTAACGTTAATGCCGTCCGCTTTCAGTTCCTCGGACAGGCTTTCGGTCAGGCGCATGACGGTGGATTTTGCGGCGCAGTAGGCGCCCATATCAGCCTGCCCCGCAACAGCGCCCAGTGCCCCGATGTTGACGATTGTTCCGCGTTGCTGTGATCGCATGGCGGGTACAGCGGCCTTGATGGTGTTGCGCAAAGTCGTGACGTTGATCTTGAACATCAGGTCAAACTGCTCGTCACTGGTATCATAGGCCTTCTCACCCATGGTAAAACCGCCCGCGATATTGATCAGTGCGTCGACCTTGTCAAAGCCGGAAAACCTTGCCTGGGTAGCGGCGGGGTCCAGTAAGTCAGTTTGGTAGTAGCTGTTGGTGTGGGGAATTGACGATGCATCGACGATGTCGAGTCCAATGACTGTGGCGCCTTTGGATTGGGCCAGACGGCACACGGCCTGGCCTAGGCTGCCCGCGGCGCCCGTGATAACAACAGTGGAATTTTCTAATGACATGCGACGTATGCCTCTGGGTCTCTGGTTGGCCGGGGAGTATAGCGCAACTCGCGATTCGATATCGTTGTGAAGGTGTTACAAGTCACTCGGTTTGGCGATGCTCCGGTCATGGTGATACGATGCCCGCTCAAGACAGGTAATCGACACCTATCGTCTGTATAGTATCCGTTATTGGATTAAGCTTGTGGAGTGGGAAGTACTGTGTCTGAAAAAACTATCGAGGCCAATGGCATTCGCCTGGCCTATGACGAATTCGGTGATCTCTCGGACCCGGTCATTCTGCTTATTATGGGCTTGGGCACCCAGATGATCGCCTGGCCAGAGGATTTTTGCCAGGGCTTGGCAACGCGCGGCTACAGGGTGATTCGCTTTGACAATCGCGATATTGGTTTGTCGCAGAAAATGGACGGAGCGCGAGTGCCCGGCATGCTCAAACTGGCGCTTTATTCCCGCCTCAATCTGCCTTTAAAAGTGCCTTACACGCTGCACGATATGGCCCGGGATGCCATCGGGCTGCTGGACGCGCTGGAAATCGACAGCGCCCATCTGGTGGGGGCTTCCATGGGTGGCATGATTGCCCAGTTGATGGCTGGAAATTTCCCCTTCCGGGTATTGTCATTAACCTCCATCATGTCTACCAGCGGTTGCAGCTCCCTGCCACCGGCCGATCGCAAGGTGATGTTGCACATGGCCCGACGCCCGGCCAAAGGGGATGTGGAGGCGTTGCAGCAATATGCCATGCGTACTATGCGCCTGATCGGTAGCCCCGGGTTTCAACCCAGCGACCAGGAGCTGCGCGAAAAACTGTCGGCCAGTTATCAACGTTCCACCTATCCGATTGGCTATGTCCGCCATATGGCGGCGATCATGGCCAGTGGCGACCGGGTCGCTGTGTTAAAGAAGATCACCGCGCCTACCCTGGTTATCCACGGCGAGGCGGACCCTCTGGTGCCAGTGTCGGGCGGCATCGATACGGCGCGCCATGTGCGAGGAGCAAAATTGGAATTGATAGCGGGCATGGGTCACGACTTGCCTAAACCGCTGTTGCCGCACTTCGTCGAGCTGATTACCACCCACGCCGATGCAGCAGCCTGTTGATCGCAGGCTAGCCCTAGAGAAAATTCCGCAGCAGCGCCATGAACACATCCAGTTGGTCGTGATGGATCCAGTGCCCGGCGTCAGCCACATTCTCGACCCTGGCATTTTGGAAGATTTTCGCCCGACCATCGGCTTGTGGGTCTGAGGCCCAACTTTCGGTGCCACGCATCAGTAGGATAGGGCAGGTGATCTGGGCGTGAAGTTTTTTACTGTCCTCGGCGTTGAACCCCATAGAGGGAAAGACGTGGGTGTAGTTGTCGAACTTCCAACTGTAGCTGCCATCTTCATTTTGGTTCACGCCGTGCAGAGTGAGATGGTGTGCTTGATCTGCGGAGAGCTGGGGATTGGCCTCCTTCATTCTACTGGCCGCTTCCTCAATGGTCGGGTAGCGCCGGATTTGCCGTCCGGACAGTTTACGCATCTGGTCGATCCAGTTACGCAGGTATACGTCGGCAGCCACGTCCTGGTGTTCGGCAAGCATCTTGGGTGAGGGCCCGAGACCCTCGATGGCAACCAGTTTCTCTACCTTGTCCGGGTACAACCCCGCATAGCGCAGGGCGATATTGCCGCCCATGGAGTGGGCTACGATGCGCAGTGGTGCGAGGTCCAACTGGTGGATGAGTTGGGCCAGGTCATAGACGTAATCGCTCATGGTGTAGGTTCCACCGGTGATCCATTGGCTGTCGCCATGGCCGCGTAAATCCGGTGCGATGACGTGATAGTCCTCTCGCAGAGACTGGGCAACCCAGTCCCAATTGCGGCAATGGTCGCGGGCCCCGTGGACTAATACCAGAGGTGGCGCGTCCGGGTTGCCCCAATCAACGTAGTGTAGGCGTAAGCGCTGCGATACGTAAAAATGTGAAGTGGGGCCGGGGATGACAGCCATGGTGAGCTCCTACGAATGAGATAAAAGCGTGCTGACAACGGCGGTTATCAGCACTGTGCGTCGTTACGATAAAGTAGCAAGCGCATCGCCGTTATATTGACGGAGTTGATCGTGCCGGCCGAGACGGATTTTGTTCGCCCACTGCGGGTCCTGCAGCAGCGCCCGGCCAACTGCGACCAAATCGAACTCGCCTTTCTCCAGTCTTTCGATCAAGTCATCTACGGAACGCTTTTCGGCGTCCTGACCGACGAAGGCACCGAAGAAATCACCGTTGAGGCCCACGGAGCCGACCGTCATGGTGGGTTTGCCGGTGATTTTCTTGGTCCAGCCCGCCAGATTGAGATCGTCGCCCTCAAACTCCGGCTCCCAATAGCGTCGGGTGGAGCAGTGGAACATGTCCACTCCGGCGTCCGCCAGGGGGGCGAGAAATTCTTCCAATAACCGCGGAGTGTCTACTAGCCGTGCGGCATAGTCTTGTTGTTTCCACTGGGAGTAGCGCAACAGTATGGGATAATCGGGGTGGGTGGCTGCGCGAATCGCCTTGATAATTTCCACCGCGAAGCGGCTCCGGTTGGCCATACTGCCGCCCCATTCGTCGGTCCGCTCGTTCATGCTTTCCCAAAAGAACTGATCGACTAGATAGCCGTGGGCACCGTGAATCTCCACCCCGTCAAAGCCCACGCGCATGGCATCGGCGGCTGCGCTGGCAAAACCCCCGATGATATTTGCTATTTGATCAACCGTCATGGGTTCACCAACTTGCTTGCCGGGCTTGAGCAGGCCAGACGGCCCCACGCTGGGCAGTGCCGAATGAGGTGATTTGTCGGGGTTACGGGCCATACCCACGTGCCACAGTTGTGGCATAATTTTTCCTCCCGCAGCGTGAACCTGGCGCACGGTATTTTCCCAGCCAAGCAGTGGTTTCTCGCCGTGAATTTGAGGAATGTTTTGACCCATTGTCGCGACAGGGTCGTCAATGGTTGTGCCCTCGGTAATAATCAAACCCGTGCCGCCCTCCGCGCGTCTGCGGTAATACCCTGCCACGTCCTCATTCGGCACGCCGTCCGGTGAAAATTCCCGGGTCATCGGCGCCATCGCAATCCTGTTTTCCAGAGTCAGGCCGTTAAGCGTAAAAGGCGTGAATAGGGAGTCTACGTTGTTCGTCATTGTGTTGTTCCTTGGGAGATTGTCTTGTGAAAGTATTCGGGCTTATGCGGTTGCCTGGCGCATTCTGCGCGCCGCTGGTGATGTCGACGGCCTACTGGCAACGGCACGGCCCAGGGAGCGAATCGTCACCTCGGCCAGTTCCTTTATATCCCGCTCCTTGCCCAGCATGTGTGACAGGTGCAGGGAAATAAGGCCGTGCAGCCCGGCCCACAGCATTAAGGCGATATTGACCGGGTCGCCGTGCATGGTGCCGGATTTCACCGCGGCCTTTACGATGTTCCGAATGGGCTCGCCACTGCGCTGAATTTGAGCCAGCAGTTCAGGGTAGTTGTGGGTGTCCTGCTGGTCTACTTCGTACATTACGCGGTAGGCATCCGGATTATCCAGGGCAAATTCCAGATAGGTCGAGGCCAGGGCGACCAGTTGGCGGCTGCACACGGGCTCGGCGTGCAGTGCCGCCTCCAGGACGTCCGCCATCCGCTCAAACTCGCGTTGGCGCAGGGCCGCGAGGATATCGGCTTTGTTTTTAAAGTAGCGGTAGGGCGTTGTGCGACTGCAGCCAACAGCCGAGGCCAGCCCGCGCAGGGTAATGCCTTCCACACCGTGTCTGGCGAATGCCTCCAATGCAAGGTCGCACAGACGATTTCGAAAACTTAGGATTTCCTCGTCGGTCAGTATCTTGGGCATCGATTCAAAGGGCTCTGGATGGGTAGTTTCAATATATATTGACATTGTCAATTATAAGAATCACCATGTCAACCTGGCTGCACAACGGCCGCTCAAATGTACAGAAACTAAATAGGGAGAGCTTCGATGCTAACAATCCACCATTTACGAATTGGCCGGTCGATTTTTACAGTATGGCTACTTGAAGAGCTGGGGGTGGAATACGCCGTAAAGGAATACCTTCGCGACCCCGTGACCATGCGGGCGGGCGATGATCTTAAGGTCATCCATCCCCTGGGAAAGTCCCCGGTTATCGAAGACGGCGATCTGGTGCTGTCCGAATCCGGCGCCATCACTACGTACCTGCTGGAGAAATATGACACCGAGGGTAAATTTGCGCCGCCCCGATCAGACCTGTCAGCCTGGGCCACCTACAACCAATGGCTGCATTACTCTGAAGGGTCTGTGTTTACACCACTGCTCATCAATATGTTGTTGATGCGTGAGGAAAACCCCAGCCCCTTACTAGGCGGATTCAGCCAGTTGGAAATTGCGCTGCACCTGGGGCACATAGCAAAGCAATTGGGCGACAACGAGTTTATTCTGGGCGGCACAGAGATAAGTGGGGCAGATTTTGGGATGGGTTACGCCGTTGCCATGGCGCAGCGGCTGGGCCAACTCGCCAACTATCCGACATTGGACGCCTATGCTGAGCGCAACCGCGCGCGGCCCGCATTTCAGGCTGCCATTGAGAGAGTGGTGGAGTAGGCGAGGAAGCGCTGAGCAATTATTAATAACGCTCAATATTGGCCGAGGCCATACACACTAGATAACCAATATTCAGGAAACCATATGGCAATTAGCAATCGCATCACCGAACTCACCGGCGCAAAATACCCCATCGTACAGGCTCCCATGGGCTGGATTGCCCGCTCTGCGCTGGCCTCTGCGGTAAGCAACGCCGGTGGGCTGGGGGTTATCGAAACGTCCTCTGGCGAGTTGGATAATATCAAGCGCGAAGTTAGGCTAATGCGCGAATTGACTGACCGGCCCTTTGGGATGAATGTCGCCCTGTCCTATGTGCGCGGCACCAATATTATCGATTTCGTGATTGAACAGGGCATAAAGTTTGTCACCACCTCATCCGGCAGCCCCGCGGTTTGCACGCGGGATTTCCAGGCGGCCGGGATTACCGTCTTTCACGTCGTGCCCTCGTTGGAGATGGCACTCAAAGCAATTGATGCCGGTGTCGATGGTCTGGTGGTAGAAGGGGGTGAAGGCGGCGGCTTTAAAAACCCCAGTCCGGTGTCGACCATGGTGTTGTTGCCACTGGTTCGATCCCGCACCGATGTGCCTATCATTGCCGCCGGTGGCATCAGCGATGGCGCGTCCATGGCCGCGGCGTTTGCGCTGGGCGCGGAGGGCGTGCAAATGGGCACGCGCATGGTGTCCTGCTCGGATTCGCCAGTACACAATAATTGGAAGGAGGCTATCGTCGCTGCAAAAGAGACCGATACCGTGTTCCTTAATCAGCAATCCCGCCCTGCCCTGCGTGCGTTGCGCACCAAGCGCACCAGTGAGTTGGAGCTGCTGGGTAAGTTTCCAATGATGGATCATATGTCGAATTTGCAGGACTTGTATTTCGGCGGTGACCTGGAGGCGGCCATTCCGTTAACCGGCCAGGTTTGCGGTCGCATCGACGAGATCAAAAGTGCCAGGCAAGTTATTGAAGAGACCATGGCGGAGTTCGACGCGGTGATGCGGCAGCTGGCGCGACAGTACGCGTAAGCGGTACAGCTGTCTCGGGACTCCCTGATACGGCAAATACTCCAATATAGCTAAGCTTTTATACCATGTAGGTTAAAACGATCGGGCGGCGTGTAAAGGCCAACGGCTTGAGCTAGAATTTGGCTTCCAAATTGAAAAAGCAGTACAACTATGGCTGAAATCAACTACCAGGATGAGCAGGCGCTCGCTGCGCTGGTGTCCCAAGAGTTCGGCGATTGGAGCAATAAAATACGGGTCGATCAGGATATGATTAACCAGTATGCACAGCTCAGTGGCGACACGATGTGGCTGCATGTGGATGTGGAGCGCTGCGCGAAAGAGAGTCCCTTTGGCGGTACCATCGCCCACGGATTTCTCATTCTTACCCTGCTTACCCGAATGACAAGTGGTTCCAGCTCGCTGGGCGAGATTACCGGTTTTGGCCATATGATGAACTATGGCTCCGATAAGTTACGCTTTCTTGGCGCCGTGCCGGTCGACAGCGAAATACATTCGCATAGCCGGATAAAGGGCATTGAAGTAAGCGAGAAGAAGACTAAAGTCATCATGGAGACCCACGTTCATCTGGTGGATTCGGAAACACCCGCGCTCATCTATGAATTGATGTTTGTCTATCTATAATACCCATGGGGAATAGATTTTAATCTGTTCCCCTTATTGAAACCCGTACCCCTATTTGTAGAGGTTGATCATGCCAGAAGCCGTTATTATTGAAGCCATACGTACCCCTATTGCCCGTGGCAAGAAAATCGCCGGTGAACTCAGCGGCGTTCATGCCGCCGAGCTGCTCGCGATGTCATATCGGGGCGTGATTGAGAATTCTGGTCTGGAGTTTGAGGATATCGAGCAAGTTATCAGTGGTTGTGTCACCCAGGCCGGTGAGCAGTCCAATAACATCGCTCGCAATGCCTGGCTGTCCATGGGCAAAAATTACTCCACCGGTGCGGCGACTCTGGATACGCAGTGCGGCTCCGCCCAGGCGGCCAACCACCTGGTTTCAGCCCTGATTTCTTCCGGCCAGATCAATATTGGTATCGCCGGCGGTGTTGAGGCGATGAGCAGGGTGGGTTTAGGAGCCAACGCCTATAACGGCCCGGGCTTTTTCCAAACCGCCGACTGGCCCTGGGATGGTACTCCGGACCAATTTTCGGCCGTCGAGCGCATTGTCAAAAACCGTGGCCTGACGCGTCAGGATGTCGATGAGTTTGCCTGCGAATCTCAACGCCGGGCCAAGGTCGCCTGGGAAGAGGGGCGCTTTGATCGCGAAGTCATTCAAGTTGAAGCACCCATCCTGGGTGAAGATGGCGAGCCCACCGGTCAGACCCGTACGGTGTCCAAAGACCAGGGCCTGCGCGACACCACCATGGACGCGTTGGCATCATTGAATCCTGTGATCGAAGGCGGTATCCATACCCCTGGCAATGCCTCTCAGATATCAGACGGCTCTGCCGCCGTTCTGTGGATGAGCGCGGATGAAGCCAAAGCACGTGGCCTAAAGCCCCGGGCCAGGATCATCACCGGTGTGATGACGGGCACCGATCCCTATTACTTGCTGGATGGCCCGGTCGATGCCACACAACTGTTGTTCAAAAAAACTGGCATGAACCTGGGCGACATTGATTTGGTTGAAATTAACGAAGCCTTCGCGGCGGTGGTACTGTCCTGGCAACGTGTGTTCGATGCCGATATGAGCAAGGTAAATGTCAACGGCGGCGCGATTGCCATCGGTCACCCGGTGGGCTCAACCGGCGCTCGCCTGATTACCACCGCGCTGCACGAGCTGGAGCGGCAGGACAAAACCACTGCATTAATAACCATGTGTTGCGGTGCATCTATCGGCACCGGCACTATCATCGAACGCATCTAAAACCCAAAAACCGGGACAGATTTATTTATTAAATAAATCTGTCCCCAATTAGGAGATTAGTTATGAGTGATCTGAGTGGGAAGGTCGCGATTGTCACCGGCGCCGGACGAGGGCTGGGCCGCGAAGAAGCCATGCAACTGGCGAAGCAGGGGGCCAGTGTGGTCATCAGCGATATCAATTTTCCCGATGCGGAAAAAGCAGCCAACGAGACCGTGGAAGAAATTAAAGACGCAGGTGGTGAAGCGATTGCGGTATTCGGTGATTGCGCCGACAGCGCCGATTCCGAACGCCTGTTTCAGGCTGCTCTAGATACCTACGGCGATGTAAACATCATGGTGAACAACGCCGGTTTCTGCCGGGATAAAACGATTTTCGGTATGAGCGACGATGAGTTCGATTCGGTGGTTCGCGTGCATTTGCGCGGCCATTTCGTCAACATGCGCAACGTCACTAAATACTGGCGCGAGAAAGCCAAGGCGGGTGGGTCGGTCTATGGTCGCCTGATCAGTACATCCTCTGAAGCTATGATTTACGGTTCTGCAGGGCAGCCCAACTATGCGGCGGCAAAAGCCGGCATCGTCGCGATGACCATGGGCGCCGCCCAATTGATGATCAAATACGGCATCACTTGTAATGTGATCATGCCCCGCGCCCGCACAGCGATGACTGATAGCGGTGCGACGGCGGCCATGTTTGCGGCGCCGGAAGAGGGCTTTGACGCATTTAATCCCGCCAACGTGGCACCGCTGGTTGGGTATCTTGCCTCGGAGCAGGCTGGCCATATTTCTGGTGAAGTGCTGGTGGTTTGGGGTGGTGAAATTACTGTCCTACAGCGCCCGACACTTGGTGCGACTTTTAACAGCGCCGACGGCGGCAAGTGGGAGTTGGATGATATGCACGCCTCGCTATCGGAGTACTTCAATGCCGACCATATGCCTGTGTGGGGAGGGTTCTCCGTACCGCCAGGTTAATGAAGACTTTGCAGGTTAAAAAAGGGCCTTAGGGCCCTTTTTTAGTTCGACCCGATATTGTCAAAACGGCGCGGGGTCTGGAAACTGTTCCCGCAGTTGTGCTTTGAGCAGTTTGCCGGAGGCATTGCGGGGCAGGGCGTCTACAAATTCATACAGCTGTGGCACCTTGTAGCCCGCGAGGTTTTCTTTGCAATAGGCTTTCAGAGAGTCGGGCGTGGGGCTGGTTCCCTGTGCGACTACGACAATCGCTAGGGGGGTCTCACCCCACTTCTCGGATTTAACACCGATCACGGCGGCCTCCTGTACCTCCGGGCAACCGGCCAGCGCGTTCTCCAATTCCGCGGGGTAGATGTTTTCACCGCCGGAGATAATCATGTCCTTCATGCGATCGCAAATGGTGATAAATCCGTCTTCATCAACCGTGCACAGGTCTCCCGTGTGCAGCCAGCCGTCTCTCAGCGCTTCGGCGGTTGCTTCCGGGTTGTTCCAGTAGCCTAACATCATGTGCTGGCCGGCGAGAATCAGCTCGCCCACTTCCCCGCTGCCAGGTCTGACCTCATCGCCTTTGCTATCAACTACTTTGGCCTCGGTATGCATTTGTGGTTTTCCACAGGAGCCGGCCTTCGCTTCGGCATCGGCGGGCAGCAGGAGGGTGCCCGGGCCGCAGGATTCGGTCAGGCCATAGGCCTGATGGATAGCAATGCCGAGCTTCTCGTATTCCTTTAGCAGGGAGACGGGAACGGGGGACGCTCCGGTAGCAATCCAGCGAATACTGGACATATCGGTGTGTTCCCGCTCGGGAGCGTCCAGCATGAATTGCAGCAGTGCCGGTACCGACATGGTAGTGGTGATTTTTTCCTGCTCTATGGCCTTGAACATGACGCCCATGTCGATATCGCGCATGATCACGCCGGTCGCACCCCGGTGAACCAGTTGCGAGACCGGTATCAGGCAGCCCACATGGAACATGGGCATGGGTAACAAGAAGCGATCCTCGCCGCGCATATCGGAGGTGGTCATGCTGGTCAGTTCGGCCCACAACACGCAGCGATGGCTGTGCATGACGCCCTTGGGGTGGCCCGTGGTGCCAGAGGTATACATAATAAAAAGCAGGTCATCGTCGTAGGCGCCGATGGACGGCTCCGCATCGGAGGCAGCGCCGGTAAGGCTATCGTAATCCAGTGCATACGCCGCGATAGCGCCAGACTCATCCAGCGCGTTGACCCGCAGGTGGTTATCCAGCTTGAGGTCGTCGTTGTCCTGTAATTGTGCAACAGTGGCATCGAAATCCGCGTCGTATATCAGCGTGGAAGCACCCGCGTCGTTGAGAATATAGGCAATCTCGTTGGCCACCAGCCGCCAGTTGACCGGCACCATTACCGCGCCGATTTTGGCAATTGCGTAGTAAAGTTCGATAAATTCGATGCCATTTTTCAACAGTGTGGCCACGCGGTCGCCCGGTTTTACACCGAGGCCCAGCAGAGCATTGGCTATCCGGTTGCTGCGCTGATTCAGCTGCGTGAAGGTAAAACGTCGGTTTCTCTCGAATTCGACGAAAGCCTCGGCATTGGCGCTGATATACGCGCGTTTTTTTAACGACAGACCGACGTTATGTTTCATTTTTCGTCCCGGCAGTGGGGCCGACATCGTGCGTGTGCCGGCGTGAGAGTAAGTGTAGTGGCAGTGTCACGTTTGCGACAGTCAGAGCTCCAGGGCCGCTGTGCCGACAGAGTCATCACTGGCCAGCAGGGCGCCCAGTTTGGCTATCTGCAGGCTGCGACCCCCCAGCATCATTCCAAGGTGTTTGGCCCACAGGAAGAAGCGGTGAATCGGGTACTCAAGATCTGAACCGATGCCGCCGTGCAGGTGTTGGGTGCGGTACACAATGCGGTGCCCGGCGTCGGCCGCGTACCATTTGGCGCAGCGAACCTCGGCGCGCGCGTCCAGGCCGTGCTCCAGTTTGTACAGGGCCAGCCAGTAAACCGAGCGTATTGCCTCGACGTCGATAAAGGCATCGGCCGCCTGCATGGCCACCGCCTGGAAAGAGCCTATGGGCGCGCCAAACTGTTTGCGCTCGCAGGTAAACTCGGCGGTTCGCTTCAGGGCTTCCTCGGTAACGCCCACCTGCATGGCACAAATAGCCACTTCGGCGCGCTGTTCCAGCCAGTGCAGTATTAATTCACCCTCGCCGACATTACCCAATATGGCGTCAGTACTCAGTTCGGTGTCAGCCAGCGTCAGGGTGCCCGTGTTGGCGCCCAGGGAGGTATTCTGGACATCTACCGACAGGCCCGCCTGGTCGGTGTTGACGATAAACATTGTCAGCCCGTCGTCGGTGTATGCCGGTACAATGATGGCGTCGGCCACGGGGCTATCCGGCACACAATCAAGGGCGCCGTTGAGAATCCATCTATCGCCCTCCTGGACTGCATTGATCCGCCCGGCGGCCGCGTCTGGTATACCCAGTTCAGCAATTGCGGCGGTCAGTTTCAAGGTGCCGGCAACCAGTGGGGTCAGGTAGGTTTCTTTTTGTGCATCGCTACCAAATTCACTGATGGGCAGTACGCCCAGCACCAGGCTTGCATACAGTGGAATCGGAGAGAGGCGCCGGCCCTGCTCCTCCAGCATCAGGCAGAGTTCGGTAAAACCCAACCCAGTACCACCAAAAGCCTCTGCAACGGTTATGCCCAGTAAGCCCTGTTCGGCCAGGGTGGACCACAGCGCATCGTCATACACTGTTCCCGCGCGATCAAAAGCAAGCAGGAACTCGTCGGTAGTGCGGTCGGTAAAGATCTGGTGGGCCAGGTCGCGGATGGCGTTCTGGTCTTCGCTAAATGAAAAATCCATGGTGATTACCTGATTAGTTAGCGGTGGCGCGGCATGTTGAGGCCAAAGTTGGCGACAATACCGCGCTGCAATTCGTTGATGCCGCCGCCAAAGGTGTTGATTTGGCAGCGGCGGTATTCATGCTCGAGATCGCCCATTAACACCGCGGCACTGGATTCGGCGCGCACCAGGCTGCTGGGGCCTATGCACTCCATGAGCAGGCGACAAACTTCGATCAAGCCCTCGGTGGAAAAAACTTTCAGCGCGGAGGCCAGGGCGGGGTTCATATTGCCTTTGTCCAGGTCCCAGGCCATACGTGCATTCATCACGCGCATGGCTTCCAGGCGGGCGAGGGTCTCGGCCAGGTTCGTCTGGATGCGGGGATCGTCAATTGGACGCTGGCCCTTGTTGTGGCTTGCAGTGCTGGGTGTACGTGCCCAGTCAAGCGCACGGCTATACAACTTCCAGCCGTGAATGCCCCAGGCGGCCAGGCCGACACGCTCATGGTTCAGTTGTGACATCATCAGCCCCCAACCTTTGTTGGGCTCGCCAATCATCATGGATTTATGCACACGAATATTGTCGTAGTAAGTGATGTTAGTGCGAACGCCACCGACGGTATGGATGGGTGTATAGGAAAAGCCGTCTAAAGAAGTATCCACGACAATCATGCTGACGCCCTTATGGCGCGTGTCTGGCGTGGTGCGCACCGCTAGCCAAACGTAGTCCGCCGCTTCCACCGCCGAGGTGAAAACCTTGGTGCCGTTAATAATGTAGTAATCACTGTCTTCCGGGTCGATAACGGCGCTGGTAGTCAGGGCGGCCAGGTCGGTACCGGCGTTGGATTCGGTATAACCAATACTGAAGTGAGTTTCACCGGCTGCGATGCCCGGCAAAAACTTCTGTTTCATTTCTTCGGAGCCGTAGGCGATGAGTGCCGGACCGACGGTATTGAGTGTGACGAAGGGTACCGGGGCGCCCGCCAGTAATGCCTCTTCGAAGAACATGAGCTGTTCCGTAGTGGTGGCGCCCTGGCCGCCGTATTCCGTAGGCCAACCCAATGCCAACCAGCCATCCTTACCCATTTGGCGGATGAGTCGCTTGTACAAATCACCGCCTTCGGCCTCGCGAAGTGGCTCGCGGTACTCGGGTTTAATCAATTCGGCAAAGTACTCTCGCATCTTTTTACGCAGCGCTTTTTGCTCGTCGTTGTAGTCGATAATCATATCGGTGCTCTTTACCCGTTAAAGGTCTGTGGTATTCAATTTACGCATTGCATGCAATGTCAGCTTGCTATAGTATTGAAATTGAATTCAAATTCAAGAATAATCGTTCAAATGGACAAACTATTTATCGTGACGGTATAGATTGAGGCGTGGGAGGGCATAGGTCAGCGTGGCTGTGAAAACCAAAAGTTCCGGGAAAACAGCTGTGGCTAGCGCCAGCGGGATCAGTCCCAAGGGCGAAAAGGCCAGAGCCAAGCTGAAAAGCGCGGCCCTGGCGGTGATGGAAGAGATGGGCTATCACAAGATGCGGGTCGCGGATGTGACCGCGAAAGCGGGGGTAGCCGCCGGGCTGTTTTACCATTACTTCAAGGACCTGAAGTCGCTCACTCTGGAGGTGCTGGAAGATTTTGTATCCCATTCACGACGTGTGGAGAACATTGAACGGGACGTGCCTAAAGGCGATTGGTATGCCCGAATACTGGCCCACAACCGACTGGTGGTACAGGCCTATGTAGATCGCCCGGGAATAATGCGCTGCATGCTCCAGTTAGCAGATGAGGACGAGGATTTCTCTCAACTCCTGCGGCAAAGTTTTATTCTTCAGTTGGGTTGGTTGACCAAACAAATGCCCAGATTATTTCCGGATGCGGCACTGTCTGAGCATCAGGCAATGATGGTGGTTTACACTCTGGCCGGCACTGGTGAAACAATACTGCGGGATTACTATGTGAACCGCGAGGCGGTTTTGGTCGACAAAGAACTGGCGGCCGAGGAGATGGCAGAGCTTATAAGCGTAATTTTTTACCGCGGCCTGTTCCTGGAAAATCCACCGGCAGAAAAATTAACCTATACCGAAAATTTACAATATATGAGAAAAAATTGACGGGCTCAGTGGCGGACTGGAGTAAATACCGACTACCAGAACCGTCGCCAGCATGGATGCTGGCGACGAGCCCCCATGGATGGGTTCACGGCGTGTTCTGGTAGTCGGTATTTACTCCAGTCTGCCACGAAGGCACACACTTATTTTTTAACAAACTGTATAGCAACGGGAAACGACATGACGCCAGAAGAAACGAAAGCGTTTGAAGAAAAAATATACGCCTACGTGGGCCGTGAAAACGGGCCGCCAAAAAAGGGCAATGACGACGTCAATACCGCCATGATCCGCCAGTGGGCCGAGATCATGGGGGAGGAGTCGCCGATCTACACCGACCCGGAGGCCGCGGCCAAGACCAGCAAGGGTGGCATTATCGCACCGCCTTCCATGCTGCAGGCCTGGAGCATGGAAGGCTATGCAATGGCGGGCAATCCCGCAAAAGACGAGCAACGAGGCTTGCACGACGTATTTGATGCGCACGGTTTCACGGGAGTATTGGGTACCAATACCAGCACCGAGATGTATCGTGACCTGCGCCCCGGCGATTCGGTTACCGCGCACACCGTCATCGATAGCATCTCCGAACAAAAATCCACCGCCCGGGGTATTGGTTACTTCATTGAAACCCTGACCAACTTTACCGATCAAAATGGCGAAGAGATTGGTCGGCAAGTATTTCGGGTGCTGAAATTCATTCCCAGCGACGCCAATTCAGCCGCCTCGGATAGCGCGGAGCAGGATGACATCCCAGCGGTGCCCACCCGCATCGCTTCACCTAGAGGCCAGGACAATGGCTGGTGGTGGGACGCGGTGGATGAGGGGAAAATGCTCATCCAGCGCTGCAAGAACTGCCAGACGCTGCGCCATCCGCCACGCCCCATGTGCGGCGAATGTCAGTCGGTCGAGTGGGATTCAATCGAATCGACTATGGAGGGGGAGGTGTACAGCTTCACTACCTTGCACTATCCAAAAATACCGGGCTACGACTACCCGTTGTGTTGTGCGGTGATTCAATTGGCAGAGGGTACCAGGATTGTGTCAAATATCGTCGGCATTGATCACGAGGAGGTCAAAATCGGCCTGAAAGTGACAGGTAAGATCGAACAGGTCGATGAAAAAACCATGCTGCCGCAGTTTTACCCAGCACAAGAAAGGGGTTAGATCATGTCTACAGAAACCTTAACGTTTGAAAGTATCAGTATTGGCGACAAGTTGCCGGCACAGGAAGTCCCCATCACTTCCGCATTGATTGTTGGCGGTGCCATTGCATCGCGGGACTTTACCAGCGTGCATCACGACAAGAAGGACGCCCAAAAGGGTGGTTTACCCGATATCTTTATGAACATTCTCACCAGTAACGGCCTGATGGGCAGTTATGTCACCAACTGGGCCGGCTCTGATTCAACCACCAGGAAGATCGACTTGAAACTTGGTGCGCCAAACCTTCCCGGATTTGTGATGACCATAAGCGGTGAAGTGAAAGCCAAGAACGAAGACACCGGCGTGGTTGATGTCGAAGTGCTGGGTGAAAACAACGTATGGGGCATGCATATGCAGGGCACTGTGCAGATACAACTGCCAATGGGAGCGAAATGATGGTTGCAAATATTAAGGATAAAGCCGCAATTGTCGGTGTTGCCAATACGGAATTTTCTAAAAATTCCGGCCGTTCAGAACTTCAACTCGCCTCGGAGGCGGTAGCCGCGGCCCTGGCTGATGCTGGCCTGAAGCCAGGCGACGTCGATGGCATGTGTACCTTTACCATGGACACCAGTGACGAGATTGAAGTCGCTCGCGCCGTGGGTATAGGCGATTTGAAATTTTACTCTCGCATTCCTCACGGTGGCGGGGCGGCCACTGGCTTACTGCATCAGGCGGTAATGGCTATCGCGACGGGCATGGCAGAAACTGTGGTGATATACCGAGGCTTGAATGGCCGTTCCGGTCACCGTTTTTCCAGCGGGGTGTCTGGCGACATCACCACCTCCGATTCCATCCACTGGGGCTGGTATATGCCCTACGGTCTGTTGACGCCGGCGTCATGGGTGGCGATGTATACCCAGCGCTATATGCATTTAAGTAATTGCACCAAGGATTCATTGTTTGAGGTGGCCTATACCACGCGCCAGCATGGCGCCAGCAACCCGGCGGCCTTGTTTTATGATAAACCTTTTGATCGCGCCGAGTACGACGCGCAAAAGAAAATCGTCGATCCATTTCAGCTCTATGATTGCTGCCTCGAATCCGATGGTGCCTCGGCGGTTGTTATCACTACAACCGAGCGAGCCAAACACTTGAAGCAGCCCGGTGTCGTCATCAAGGGCGTGGGCCAGGGCGCGGGCGCAAACATGGAGTCGATGACCAGTTTCTACCGCGACGAAATAGCCGCGATTCCCTCTATGGATATCGCCGCAAAGCAAGCCTATGAGCAGTCGGGGCTGACCCCGGACGACATCGATGCGGCGATCATTTACGATGCCTTTACCCCTATCGTATTGTGGCAGTTGGAGAGCTGGGGGTTCTGTAAGCCGCGCGAGGCCCATGACTTTGTGCTGGACGGTAGTTTGCGCCTGGATGGTCGCCTGCCCACCAATACCCACGGTGGCCAGTTATCCGAGGCTTATATTCACGGGGTAAACGGTATTGTTGAGGCCGCCCGGCTGGTGCGCGGCAGTTCGGTCAATCAACCGGGCAAGGATGTGAACCACGTGCTGGTGACCGCCGGTGTTGGCGTGCCAACCGGCGGCGCCCTGCTGGGCACCATGGATACGCTGTAACAACCGCTGGAGTAGGTTGAGTGCAATGCGATGACTGTTAGCCGGAAGCAAACCCAGGCCAAACTCGACCTGTTGATCGCCGCCGTGTCCAAACACGTGCCAGAGCAGACCTATACCGTGGCCGACAGGTTCGAGGAGTGCGCCCAGCAGTATCCGGATCGAATATTTCTAATTTGCGAAGATGTAGAGATAAGTTTCGCAGAGCTCAACCGCCAGGCCAATCGCTACGCCCATGTCGCCCTGGAATCCGGTATCAAACCCGGCGATGTCGGTGCGGTAATGATCGAAAATCGCCCAGAATTTTTCTACGCGTGGCTGGGCCTTGCTAAAATTGGCGCGATTGCGGCACTGCTTAACACCCAGGCCCGTGGCAGAGCGCTGAGCCACGCCATTGAGGAAACAGACAGTAAGATTTTGTTCCTCGGCAGCGAATGCGCCGAGAAATTTGCCACGGTGGAAGGGCTGGCTGAAAAACTCCGTTGCTTTTATGTTGCCGACGGAGCGCCGGGCACAGTGCCTGCGGGCGTGGAGCCGCTTGCGGATGCGTTGGCGGCGGCTTCAAATACCAACCCGGCGCCTTCGCTGCGCGCCGACGTGGTTGGTGAAACACCGGTATTTTATGTGTTCACCTCGGGCACTACCGGTTTACCCAAGGCTGCGATTATCAGCCACATGCGGTGGTTGGGTGTAGGTGACGGTTGGGCTGCGGTATTGGGTATGACCGCTGAGGATGTATTCTATTGCATACTGCCGCTGTTTCACGGCGCGGCGGGAATGTCACTGGTGTCCAATGCGCTGGCCTGCGGCGCACCCATTGTGCTGTGTAGGGCGTTTTCCGCCTCTCGTTTCTGGCCGGATGTACGTAAGCATGGCGTGACCATCTTCCAATATGTCGGCGAGGTATGTCGCTATCTGATCAATCGGGCCCCGCAGGATAATGACAAAGATCACTCCTTGAAGAAAATGACCGGCGCCGGTATGACGGCCGAGGTCTGGCGCAGTTTCGTCCAGCGATTTGGTGATATCCAGATTGTCGAGGGCTGGGGCGCCACCGAGGCCAACTGTAGCATGATGAACCTGGACGGCGTCATGGGCTCTTGCGGGCGCATTCCCTTTAAGGAATTATCCAATGCCAGGCTGGTTAAATACGACATTGAAAATGACTGTCACCTGCGGTCTGATGACGGATATTTGATCGAGTGTGAGCCCGGTGAAACGGGCGAATTGCTGGGCATGGTGTTGAACATCCCCGGCGTTGGCGCGGGTCGCTTCGAGGGCTATGTGTCAGCTCAGGCAACAGAGAATAAAATACTGAGGAATGTCTTCACCGAAGGTGATGCCTGGTTTCAAAGTGGAGATTTATTCATTGAAGACGCGGAAGGGTATTTCTATTTTTCCGATCGCATTGGCGATACCTATCGCTGGAAGAGTGAGAACGTATCCACCACAGAAGTTACCCGGGCACTGGAGGGTTATCAGCCCGCCGAGATGGTGAATGTCTACGGGGTTGCCGTACCTGGACAGGAGGGGCGCGCCGGCATGGTGGCAATCGAGCTCAAGCGGGGAGAAGCCTTCGATCCGATGATGTTTTATGCGCAGGCAACTGAGAAGCTGGCCGCCTATGCAGTGCCTTTATTTGTACGTGTCAGGGCGCAATCGGACCTCACCGTTACCTTCAAACTGAGGAAGGTCGATTTACAGAAAGCGGGCTATGATCCAAACTCAACTAACGACCCTCTTTATGTACTGGATAAAGCTGCCGGAACCTATGTGCCCTACAGCGAAGCCGCGCTGAAAAAACTCGGTGTTGAGCCCTTTGGCCCGTGAGCACTCGCCGCTGGTAAGCGATATGAAGGGCGTTCATATCCCTGCATTTTCGCCTATTTGCCCCCTTCTATCCGAACGCATTGGTCTATCAAATAGGCTATTTTTGTCGATCTTTGGCGTCGGGGCCGACGTTATACTGAGAATTCGATAGAAACTGGTGTGAGACTTTCATGGGGTCTGAATCAATGAGTATCAATAGCCTCTCGGAGTCGCAGCAGCTTGAACGTCTCAAGTGGCATCGCCTGGGGCCTTATTTGAGTTTCAATCCGGTCAGTGCCAGCCAAATCTGGCAGTGGTGCTCCGCGATGGGTGATAACAACCCCAGCTATCTACCGGGTGAGAATCAGATTGCGCCACCGGCAATGATGCAGATGTGGACCATGCGTGATATCAACGATTGCTTTGCGCCGGGTTCCACCGACGCCCCGCCCTATCAGGTATTCGATGACATGAAGGCGATGGGTTATCCGGCGAATGTGGCGGTCAGCTACGATATCAGCTTTCACCGATACCTGCGGGTAGGGGAGCAGGCCCAACACTATACGACGGTGGTGGCCATCAGCGACAAGAAAAAAACCGGACTAGGCGTCGGTTTTTTTGTGACCGAGCGGGTCGAGTACCTGACCCTGGATGACAAGCCTTTTGCAGAGGCGCTGATCACCTATTTTCAATATCAGCCTGCGGAACAGCAGGGGGCCGTCGCCGATAAGTCAGTGGGTTCCCGTGGTGAGGCGCAATCGGAATACGAAGTGGCCAAGGCCAACAGCTGGCAGCCGAGTTTTGCCAACCTCAATCCGACAACGCTGTCGGTGGGTGACCAGCTGCCAACGCTAGTGATCCCCATTACACGTAAATTGATCGTCGGCGGTGCCATCGCCACCCAGGATTTTATTTCCGTGCACCACAATGTACCGGCAGCACAAGCGGCGGGGATGCCGGATATTTTCATGAATATCCTCACCACCAGTGGTTTGGCGGCACGCTATCTCAGCGACTGGGCAGGGCAGGGCAGCCAGCTCAAGCAAATGAAGTTTAACTTGAGGGCCCCCAATTTCCCGGGCGACACCATGGTGATGGAGGGGGAGGTGACTGAGGTGAAGGAAGGCAAATTGGCAACGGAAGTGGCAGTCGCCTTTGCGGGTAAAAACCGCATGGGTTATCACACCAAGGGCACGGCCACGCTGGCCATGTCGAATAAACAGATTACACAGTAGGGGCTTGATATGAGTGCGAAACGTTTTGACGGTAAAGTTGCCATTGTTACCGGCGGCAGTATGGGTATTGGCAGGAGTACGGTTTTACAACTGGCGGCTGAGGGAGCCCACGTGGTGAGCTGCGCGCGACGCAAGCCCAAGCTGGATGAACTGGCGGTGACGATAGAGGCTTTTGGCGGCAGCTTTACCGGCTACGCACTGGATGTTGGGGACACCGACGCCTTCGCCAGGATGATCAATGATACAGCCGAACAACACGGCCGCCTGGATTTGTTGGTTAACAACGCCCCTTCGATCATTGGCGGCATGGTGGTCGACCAAACCCTGGCAGATTGGCAATCCAATTTCGGCATCGGCGTCGACAGTGTGTTTATCGGCGTGCAGGCGGCCATGCGCATCATGATTCCCCAGGGCAGTGGCTCGATAGTCAATATATCCTCTGTTAGCAGCCTGCGGGCGGGTATCGCGTCCGGCGCCTACGGGGCGGCCAAGGCGGCGCTCAATCAGTTTAGTCAATGTGCGGCGATGGAAGGCGCACCACACAACGTGCGTATTAATGTGGTAGCGCCCGGCGCGGTCGACACCCCGGGGCTCAATGCGGCTACCATGAAGAGTGACGCGGTGAAGAAAATTATTACCGACGCGATTCCCATGCTGCGTGCGGCAACACCGGAGGAAGTGGCCCAGGCGATCTGCTTTTTGGGTTCTGACGACGCCTCATTTATCACCGGGGTGATTCTGCCGGTCGACGGTGGCAAAGCGCCGCAGCTGTATGTGCCCGCGTTTGATATTACCAATCTGGATAACCAGGCTGAAGATCGTTAGCGGACGTTAATGGAGCACAGTTATGGACAATGAATCACTTATTGCACGCATAGACCGGTTGGAGTCTTTGGACGAGATCCGGCAATTGGCCGCGAAATACTCCCTGTCGCTGGACATGCGCGATATGGATGCCCACGTCAATCTGTTTGCCAAAGACATTCGGGTCAGCCGCGAGAAAGTTGGGCGAGCCCATTTGAAAAATTGGCTGGATGAAACCCTGCGCGTGCAGTTCACCGGCACCTCGCACCACATAGGCAATCACATCATCGAGTTTGATGATCCCGATCATGCTCACGGGGTCGTGTATTCCAAGAATGAGCACGAGACCGGCGATGAGTGGGTGATCATGCAAATGCTGTATTGGGATAACTATGAACGCGTAGACAATCGCTGGTATTTTCGCCGCCGCCTGCCGTGTTACTGGTACGCCACCGATTTGAACAAACCGCCCATAGGGGACAACAAGATGCGCTGGCCGGATCGAGAGACTTATGCCGGGGCCTATCACGACCTCTGGCCCTCCTGGGAGGATTTTTGGGCGAACCCGCCATCTGGGGGTGAGCCGGAAGTGGCCGCCCCCGCCCCATTTGAAGAATTTCTTAACACCATGCGGCGTGGAGCCGCTGAACCCAAAATACGTGTGCGCTAGGACATAACAATGGATTTATTTTCACCGTTAACACTCGGGGCGCTGGAGTTGCGCAACCGTATCATTATGGCCCCCATGACCCGCAGTCGTGCCGATAGCAATGCCGTCCCCACTCCAATTATGGTTGAACACTATCGCCAGCGTGCCAGTGCCGGCATGATTATCTCCGAGGGCATCGCGCCCAGTGCCGATGGCATCGGTTACTGTCGCACCCCCGGCCTGTACAACGCGGCGCAAGTTGCCGCCTGGAAGCCGGTGTTGGATGCGGTACATGCCGAGGGCGGCGTGATGGTCGCGCAGCTTATGCATGTGGGCCGCATCGCCAACAAGCTCAACAAATCACCGGGCAGCGAGACGGTAGCACCGTCGGCAAAGCAGGCCAAGGGCGAGATGTATACCGACCAGGCCGCGATGCAGCCCTTTGATGTGCCGCGCGCGCTGCGTATGCAGGAGATCGACGCGGTGATTGAAGAGTATCGCCGGGCCACCGAAAACGCCTTCGCCGCGGGTTTTGATGCGGTGGAACTGCATTGCACCAGCGGCTACCTGCCCGCACAGTTCCTGTCTACCGGCACCAATGGGCGCAGTGACCAGTATGGGGGCTCGGTGGAGAACAGGGCACGATTCGCCTTGGAAGTACTACAGGTGATGGTAGGTGTGAGGGGCGCTGACCGGGTTGGTATCAGGATATGTCCGGACAACCCGTTTAACGACTTGCAAGATGATAATCCCCAGGAGACCTTCGAGTATCTGTTGTCGCAGGCTGCGTCACTGAACCTGGCGTATTTGCATGTGATTCGTTTTCCCCATGGTCGGGTCGATAATATCGCGCTGGGCCAGTGTTATTTCGGCGACCGCCTGATTGCCAACGAGAGTTACGACTTTGACGAAGCGCAAGCGGCCGTCGCAGGCGGGGCAGTATCAGCGGTTTCTTTCGGCAGGCATTTCATCGGCAACCCCGATGTAGTGGAGCGTTGGCAGGACGGGGCAACGCTGGCGAAGTTTGACCTCGCCACCATGTACTCGCCCGGCGCCGAGGGCTATACAAGTTATCCGCGCGCGGATCGCTAATTAAGTCACTACCGGGCGGGGTTCCCCTTCAGCGGGGCTGCGGACGATCATTGCGGCAGGGCAAAGGCCAGATATTGGTCGCCGGTCGGGGTGCCCAACTTGCCGCCACTGCAGGTGACGACAATATACTGACGGCCGTCGATTTCGTAGGTGCTTGGCGTTGCATAGCCCGCAGCGGGCAATTGATACTGCCACAGTAGTTCACCGCTATACTTGTCGAATATCCGCAGTTTTTCATCGGAGCTGGCAGCGATGATAAGCAGTCCCCCGGCGGTGACAACAGGGCCGCCGTAGTTTCGCGTTCCGGTGGGGGCAACACCTTCTTTGCTCAGCTGTTCGTATTCACCCAGGGTAATTTGCCAGCGCCGTTTTCCGTCCCGCAAATCGATTGCGTTGAGTGTACCCCAGGGGGGTTTTACCGCCGGGTAATAGCGGTCGTCCAGGAAATCGTTATAGCCGGCGAACACATAGGCGATTTCTTTTTCTCCGGCGCTATCTTCACGGTCATCGCTGTTCACCACCACATCACCGCTTTTGGCGAATACGTACTCCACCACGGTTTTGCGCTCATGATCGGACAGGTGGTTGAAGGGCATCATCCTGCCTTTGCCCTGGGCGACGGTGCGCAGGGCCTGCAACTTGCTCAGGCGTTCATGCAAGTCTGTCAGCGGGGGGGCGTAGGGATAAAAGCCCTGCAGGTCTATGCCGTGACAGCCACTGCAGTGCGCCCTGAAGACGTATTCACCAAAACCGATCTCGCTGCCCCTGTCCACCTCCACCGCTTCCATATGGAGCAAATGGGGTGCCTCGATGGCATTGATATAGTACAGGCCGGTGGCGGGAT
>SMVB01342333.1_pt1 | contig 33432 bp, 29 predicted proteins | sample 2456461 | NCBI WGS metagenome assembly SMVB01 (sample SAMN11095934, study PRJNA526329) | marine sediment metagenome | biome: Marine sediment; feature: Surficial sediment; material: Deep marine sediment; isolation source: Hadal surficial sediment | place: Pacific Ocean | collected 2014-05 | depth... | reverse complement strand
CGAGCCCACGCCTCGAGGACGCGCCGGTCTTCAAGGAAGTCGGGAAGGAAGTTGGGAAGGAAGTTGGGAAGGAAGTCGGGAAGGAAGTTGGGAAGGAAGTTGGGGACGACGCCGGCGAGGAGGAGGAATTCGCCGTTGTCGTAGAGGATGACAATTTCGCGATCGGCGATTCCGAGGACGAAGGGGCGGCGCTTCAGATTTCGCTCGACGAGGAGGAGTTCGAAGTTTCCGTCGAGCCCGAGGCCGGGGGTGAGAACTTTGCCGTCGAGGTTGATCTGAGTGATGTTGCTCAGAGCTCACCGGACGTCAAAAGCAACGACGAGCTCGATAATTTTTCCGTCCCGGTCTCCGACGACGACGACCACGAAGATTTTTCGGTGGAGCTTCCCAAAGGCTTGGCGGATGACGACGACGACCTCGTAGACCTTCCGGACACTCCGTTGGTCGACATCCAAGTCAATGTTCCCGCGGACGTACCGTCGGTCGACGACATCGAAATCGATATTCCCGCGGTCGACGAGATGGTTTTCGTCGAAGAGCGTGACGATGCTGTGGCGGCAATTCCGACGCCGCCTGAAGAGCCTGTCCTCGAGCCGCGCGCGTCGGCCCCGGCCCCGACCGCACCAGCGAGCCCCGTGGCTCTCGAGCTTGCAGAAGTCGATGAGTACATCGCGTTGGGCCTCTACGAGGATGCCCGGGATACGTTGCGCGAGCTTCAAAAGCAACATCCCGGGGAAGAAGCCGTCGCTGCCAAGCTCGAAGAGCTCGGATTCTCGGCCAAACCGACCGAGCCTTCCCGGTCCGCCCCAGCGACGGCTCCGAGCTTCGAGGCTCCAAAAAGTCTCGAGGTCGAACAGGACCCGTTGGCGGCGGCTCTACCCGACGCGTCTCACGACGGATTGGACGACATGAGTATCGAGTCGCTTGTCGACTCTCCCGCGCCCGGGTCGATGGATTTTTCGCGAGGGTCGGGAGAACCGTTCATCGACTTGGCCTCAGAGCTTTCTGACGAGATTTTCGGTACCCAAGCCGTCGATGACGATGGCATCGAGCCTGACGGTCCGATGACCGATCCGGGGCTCGACCAGATATTCAAGGAGTTCCGCAAGGGCGTCGAAAAACAGCTTGGAGCCGAGGACTACGACACACGGTACAACCTCGGGATCGCCTACAAAGAGATGGGCCTCACCGACGAAGCCATCGCGGAGTTCCAGCTCGCGGCCAAAGACGAGGTCCGTGGGCTCGAATGCTGCAGCATGTTGGGTTTATGTTTCATGGAGAAAGGCATGCCCCACATCGCCATCAAGTGGTTCTCCAAGGGGTTGGGGCTGCCCGATCGTCGCGTCGAAGAGTATCAAGGGCTCCGCTACGACCTTGCCCAAGCCCATCAAGCGGCGAGCGAGCCTGCGCGCGCGCTCGAGCTCTACATGGAAATCTACAAGGACAACGCTCGCTTTCGTGACGTCAAGGATCGCGTTCGTGAGCTTCAGGCAACGCGAAAGTGACGCGCTGCTTTGTTTCGGCCGATCGTCGTGCCGAGGCTCCGCTCGACCGGGTTGAGCTCGTCTTCTGCCGGGTTCCTGAATGATGCTCGATCGGCAGTGGTTCGTTCTCTACGTTCTCGTCTGTCTCGAGATTGGGCTCTTTCTCACGCTGGTGCCCTGGTCGGCGATCTGGGAGCGGAATTACTTCTTGGAGGCCTACCCGGGCCTGCGGCCTTACATGTTGGCGCCCACGCTTCGAGGCGCTGTCTGCGGGCTGGGTCTCGCAAATATCTACGTCGGCTTCAGCGAGGTTCTGAATCGATGGCGGGGTTCGATAGAGCGCCAAGAGCTCGAGGAGGAGCTCTCTCGCCATCGACGTCGGGAAAACCGGGTCTCGCCCACGGACGTTCGGAACGCCTTCGCGGCACCTGAAGATTCCTAATCCGACCCCGCCTTTTGCCCGGGCCCTTAGGTCAGAATTGTGGATTTGGTTCACGTTTTAGAAGAAGAACATCTCACCGCAGAGGCGCAGAGCACGCAGAGAAGAGAAAGAGCTCTCCCTAGCCTCAGACGAAATTCCGAATTTTCCTCTGCGTCCTCTGCGCCTCTGCGGTTCGAACGCTTTCAGGTTTACCTGGCTAGAGTTAGGTGGGGGCAACGGATTTGGGTGAAACCAAAGATGGATCGGAGACTCGGCCGGCTCACTTTCGAACGTGCATGATTACCGGCCTCGCGGAAGGTGAAGCGCTCTTTCGGAACATTGCGCACGCTCTCGAGAGCGGCGTCGATTGGGTGCAGCTGCGCTTGAAACAGGCGGCAGGCCGAGACCTCGAAAACTTCGTGTCGAGCGTGCTCGAGCGGCACCCGGACGCGAGGGCGAAAATTCTGGTGAACGATCGCTTCGACGTAACACTCGCGGCTGGGCTTGGCGGCGTCCATCTTCCGGCGGATGGCTTGTCGGTTGCCGAGGTTCGCGGAAGCGCGCCGCCCGAGCTCGTGATAGGCGCTTCGGCACATAGCCTCGAGGAGGTGCGGGACGCGGCCCGAAACGGAGCGGATTTCGTGTTTTTTGGCCCCGTCTATCGAACGGCGTCCAAACCCGGGCATCCAGGAATCGGGCTCGAGCGGCTCACGGCCGCGTCGCGCGCCGCTTCGATCCCAGTCTACGCGCTCGGAGGGATTACGCCGCAACGTATACATGCCGTGCGTGAGGCCGGAGCTGCTGGGGTCGCGGCCATCGCTCTTTTCGAGCGCGAAGCGTCGGTCCGCGCGCTCTTCGAAAAGCTTGCATGACACCGAGAGAGAGCGTCGAGCAGATAGGTCCTCACAGTACGGCCGCCGACGTGGCGCCGCTGCTCGATCACCGCGAAACAGACGAGACCCATCTTCTCGTGCTCCTGAGAAAACGCGAGCTTTCGAGCGGTGTGATCGAGGCCGTGGCACGACACGATCGATGGAACAAGAGGCGCGCGGTGCGCGCCGCCATCGTCAACCATGTCAAAACGCCCAAAACACTGGCATTACGGCTGCTCTCGCTCCTGTTCTGGAAGGAACAGTTGAAGGTCGCGACGAATATCCGCCTTCCTAGGTCGCTGAGGGTGGCTTCGGAGAGCCGTCTCAAGGAGCGTCTTCCTGAGCTCGAGCTCGGGGAGAAAATCTCGATGGGGCACTCGGCACCGACCGGGGTCCTTTCCACGCTCGCGCTCGAGAACGACGACAAGATCATCCGGGCTCTGTTACGCAATCCGCGCATTCGCGAGCAAGAGGTCATCGCGATTGTGCGACGGGCGTCGACCTCTGGACTAGTGCTGAGAGTTGTGGCTTTGAGCGAGCGCTGGGTCCACCGGCCGTCGGTGAGAAAAGCGATCGTCTCGCACCCGAATACACCTATCCATGTAGCGCTGTCGTTGCTTCAGCATGTATCCGAGCGTGAGCTCCGGACCCTGCTCCGCGAAAGCGAGCTTCCGCGTGTCGTTGCGCTCTCGGCCGAGCAAATGTTGTCGGGAGACGAACCGTCCCTTCGCTCGTGATGTTGGCAAGGCGAGCTCCGCGGACGCCATGCCTCCCTGAGCGATGTGTTTAAATCTCGTGCCCCGTTCGTTGACACGGAATTCCACGTCTGACACAATAGCCATGATTGGAGTAGAGCAGTAAAAATGCCTTAGTCTGAGGGAGATAGAGGCCCACGACTCTTCGGCAGCGGAGGCCGGGCAACGACTCGGCACAATTTCCAGATGGCGTCGCTTAGCGAGAAGCTGAGGCGCGAGCGTGAGCTTCGCGGTATCAGCTTGAAGCAGATTTCCGACGATACGAGGATCGGAGTCCGCTTTCTACAGGCTCTCGAAGAGGACCGACTCGAGCTCATACCTGGCGAGTTCTATCGCCGGGCCTATCTGCGTGCCTATACGCGTTACCTCGGGCTCGACGAGGACCGGGCGGTCAATGCCTATATCTTCTCCCAGAACGAGAAACGGACATTGGAAACAAAGAGCCTCGATGGCCGCTCTCGGGCCATCCCGTTTTGGCTTCCCTGGGTGGGCCTCAGCGCGGTCGTGCTGGGCATCGGTGCCGTCGTGCTAATGGGGACATTGTGGGTCGTTAGCTCGGAGCCCGCTCCCGCGGCAAAGGAGATTGGGGAGACGGGAGCAGAGGCTTTCGATAGGCCGGCCGCCGCGTCTGTGTCCCCATCCGAAGCCGTTTCTTCTTCCGCGAGCCGCGTCCCCGTCCTTGTCCCGGTGCATGCGCCGTCGGGACCACCTCCGGTTCCGCGGTCCATGAGGGGGGCCGCTACCGGAGCACTCCGCTTGGTGCTCGAGGTGGGCGAGTCTTGTTGGCTCGAGATCATGGCGGACGGGAAAATCGTAACGACTGGGCTCAAAGAGCAAGGGTATCGCCGCGAGTTCGTCGCGAACGAGGAGTTGCGTCTCTGGCTCGGGAATGCAGGAGGCGTCTCGTTGTGGATTAACGACCAGCCTCTGAGACCACTCGGGCGACCGGGGCAAGTTCGCAAGGATTTGTCCATCACGCCGGACAATTACACCGAATATGTTAGTGACAATGTTTCTTGAGAGCCGAGTGGCTTGTCTAGGGGCTCCGGAATGAGCTCGCCTCTCGTCACGCAGTTTCGCAGGGGGGGCGTGTCCAAGGACGTTCGCCTGACCGCTGCGACCGGCACTCTGCCGCTATCGCCGGCGGATCAGATCGAGCTCCTATTCCTTCTGACCCGGGACCGCGATGACGCGGTCAGCGCGCGGGCGTCGACGAGCCTCGAGGCTATGGACGAAGCTCCACTCATCAGAGTTCTGAAGGAGGTGAGCACCCCTGCGGACGTTCTCGCGTTTTTCGGAACACGGGATTTGTCGGACGAGGTGCAGCAATCGCTGGTGCGAAACGCGACGACACCCGACCAAACGATCCTTGCCATGGTGCCGACCCTCACGGAATCGAATCTGGAATTCATCGTCCTCAATCAAACGCGACTGCTCCGATATGCGCCCATCATCAAGGCGCTCGAAGAACAAGACAATCTGAGCTCTGACCAGCGTCGGCGCATCGACGAGCTCAAGCACGATTTCAAGCTCGACCGGCCCGCTCCTGACGCGGCCCCGCCCCCGCGGCCCGCTCCTAGCGAGGCCGCTTCGCAGTCCAAGCTCGATCTGAGCTCGGGGCCGGCGGAAGAGGAGGGGCCCCCGCCGAAAACCCAAGAAGATGCGGCGGAGCTTTACGGCGCGGATGAGCGCGATGACGAGCTGACAGAGGAGGAAGAGGAGAAGAAACAGGGCCTCATCGCCCAAATCATGAAGATGACGCCGGCCCAGAAGATGCTGAAAGCGCTCAAAGGCGAGCGTGAGGCCCGCATGATGCTCATCCGAGACCGCAACCGCACCGTATGGAGCGCGGTTTTGTCGAGCCCCAAAATGAACGATGCGGACGCGGAGCAAATCGCGAAGATGCGTAACGTGTCGCCCGATGTCTTGCGCGAAATGTCGAAGAATCGTCAATGGGTAAAGCGATATAGCATCGCCCACGAGCTCGTAAAGAATCCGAAAACACCTCCCGAGGTCTCATCGAAGCTTCTCGTCCGCTTAAAAGAACGTGACTTGAAGCGCTTGCTTCGTGACCGTAATGTGCCGGAACAGATCCGTCGCCTCGCTGAAAAACGGACGCGCAGGACTCCGTAAAACAGTATGGCCGACGACTATTATGCGACCCTTCAGATCCCGAAGACGGCATCTGGCGCTGACGTCAAGAAAGCCTATCTCCAGATGGCACGGGACACTCATCCGGATCGCTTCAAGGATCCCGAAGAGAAGAAAAAGGCGGATGCCCACTTCCAGAAAATCACGGAAGCCTATAATCAGCTGCGTCATGGGAAATCGCGACAGGAGTATGATAGGGAACTTGCGAAAGAGAAACGTTCTCCCGAACAGGAGGCCGATCTCTTTTTTAAGAACGCAGAGCTGCGTGAGCAGTCTAAGGATTATGAAACTGCTTTGAAGTTCTATTACGAGGCCATGCGACTTCAGCCGAAAAAGCTCGAATATGTCATGGCGGCGGCGCGCCTCTTTGTCATGGACAAGAGTAAAACGCGGCAGGCTGCAGACCTGTTTACCAAAGCGATGGAAATCGATCCCAAATCGCCCGATCCTCATGTCGAGCTCGGTGACGTCTACTTGCGTAGCGGCATGACGGTGCGTGCCATGCGGGTATACGCGACGGCGCTCGAGAAATTCCCTAACCATCCGGAGCTCAAACGCCGGATGGTGAAGCTGAAGGCCAAATGAGCGAGCGCGAGCGCACACGAAGCATGTATATCGAGTCACGTTCCGTAACCGATGTGGGCCGCAAACGCCAGCGGAACGAAGATAGCTATGTCTCGAATGACGAGGTGGGCCTCTACGTGGTCGCCGATGGGATGGGCGGGCACACCCACGGCGACGTCGCCTCGCGCATCGCCGTCGAGACCATCGACGAGTTCGTCCAACTGACCTCGGGTGACGCGGATATCACCTGGCCTTACGGAATCGAAGAAGGGCTGTCCCTCAACGCAAATCGGCTGAAGACGTCGATCCGCTTCGCGAATCAGAGACTGCTGGACCACGCCCGTAAGGAAGTGGAATGCGAGGGAATGGCCACTACCGTCGTCGCGGTGCTCGTGGAGGGCGGCGTTGCAGAGATCGCCCATGTAGGGGACAGCCGCGCCTATCTCATTCGTGACGGCAAGATGCAGTTGGTGACGAGCGACCATTCTTGGGTCAACGAACAGGTGCAGTCGGGTGTCATCGACCAGAAGCAGGCGCGAAATCACCCGCTCAGAAACGTCGTCACGCGGGCTCTAGGCGGCAAGCCGGAGCTCGAGGTGGATGTACAGGCCCTCGAGCTCGCGCCCGACGACAGGCTCTTGCTTTGCTCTGACGGTCTGACGACTATGCTCGAGGACAGCGAAATCCTCGGGATCGTGCTCGATCGCGGGGGATCCGTCGGGCAAGCGGATCCTTTGGTGGATGCTGCGAACCGCAATGGCGGGGAGGACAATACGACGACCATCTTGCTCCGGGTTTCTTGAGTGCTTGTTCACATCACGGGGTCCATGAACAAGAAGCGCCTCTCGACCAGTGAATCATGACGGATAACGATACCGAAATTCGGATCGACAAATTTACGGTCCTTCAGCGTCTCGGACGCGGCGGGATGGGTGCGGTTTACGAAGGCCATGACCCGGCCCTGGACCGTCGCGTCGCCATCAAGACGCTGGCGGCGGACGTGATTGCCGATGTCGATTCTCGTAGCCGTTTCGAGCGCGAGGCCCGAGCGGCAGCGAAACTCCAGCACCCCAACATCGTCACGATTTACGAGCTCGGTAATTTCGGAGGAGCGGAAAAGCCCTATATCGTGATGGAGTACCTAGAGGGTACGGACGTCTCGAACCTCATCGGCGACGAAGGCATGCCGATTGCCGAGGCGCTCGATATCGTCATCCAGCTTTGTCGCGCTCTCGATTTCGCCCACCAAAACGGCGTCGTTCATCGCGACATCAAGCCGGCCAACCTTCGCTGTTTGGACAACGGGCAGATCAAGATCATGGATTTCGGGATCGCCCGTGTGGAAGGAAGCCGCCAGATCACGAAAAGCGGCGTGATGATAGGAACGGTCCATTACATGTCGCCTGAGCAAATCCGGGGCCAGAAGCTCGACGGGAGAACCGATATCTTCTCGGCGGGTTGCATCCTCTACGAGCTCCTGACCGGCGGCCGGCCGTTTCTGGGAGACTCTGCGACCTCCATTCTCTACAACATCGTCAACGAGCAGCCGGTGCCCGTCGTCGAGAAGAAAAATACTATCCCTCAAGAGATCCAGGATGTTCTCGAGCGCGCGATGGCCAAGAAGGCCGAGGATCGCTTCGAGCATGCGGGCGACATGGCGCGGGAGCTCGAAAAGATCCTCTCGGTCTATCGCAAGACGCTTCCGCGGACGACGAGGGCGCTTCAAACGACATTGGACGAGCTTCAAGCTCTCAACCGCTCGGAAAATTGGGAAGAGCTGGTCAAGAAATCGCGGATCGTTCTCGAGAATTGTCCCGAGCTCGAAGAGGCGCGCCGCTACCTACGTCGCTCCCTTCGGGAGCTCCACCAAGACGAAGTCGAGCGAAACCAGACCGAGCACGATCGCACGCGTCACCTCAAGGAGATTCAGCATGAGCTCACGGAGCTCTACGGTGCGAGCGTGGCAGCGACGGCGTACATGGTCGGCGAGGAGACGGAGCTGGTCACGGCGACGCCGACTCGCGTTGCTTCCGAGGCGGCGCCCGAGAAGCACCACGCGGAAGAGGGCGAAGGCGACGCCGCTGTCCGAGCCTTGGCCGCTCCTATCTGGGCGCTTGTCATCGTTGTGCTACTGGGGCTCGCGGGGGGGTTGTATTGGATGTTCCTGAGGGAGCCTCCGGGTCCTCAGCCGATTGCACATACGATACGTCTCAGCTCTGAGCCGCCCGGAGCCGCTGTGTTCTTGGATGGTGCGGCGACGGGCCTCACGACCATGGAAGGAAGCGTCGAGCTGCTCGTCTCCGGTGTTACCGCGGAGTCGCACATTATCGAAGTACGTCTCGACGGGTTCGAATCAGCGTCGAGCGAGCTCGTTCTCTCCGAGACGCCGCCGGGTCCTCTCGAATTCGTGCTGACGCCCACGACGCGCTTTTTCGAGCTCGTGACGAACCCCGAAGGCGTCACGGTACAGCTTGACGGCGAGCCGGTGGACGGCGTGACGCCCTTGACCTTGGAGCTCGTCGAGGGCGATCACGAGATCCAGCTTGCGAAAGACGAATATGTATCGCGCTCGGTCTCGATTGCGGCGGGCCAGCCACTTCCGGAAGAGCCCATTGCATTGACGCCACTCGGCCGCCCGGGGACCTTTCGGGTGAGCTCCCCCTATCCGGTGGCCATTCATCGTGGCAATGGTGTCGTTGCTAGCGCTTCGCCCAATCCGAGCGTTCGGTTCCGACCAGGTAACTATCGGTTTCGACTGGTGGCGCCCGAGGTGTTTCTGAGTCGATCGGTGGAAATCGCGATCCGTGAGGGGGAGACGACAACGCACCAGGCACCTCCGGTCGGGCGCGTCAATGTGCGCGCGAAAGGGAATTGTACGGTCACGATCGACGGGATGCCGGCGGGCTCGCCGCCCTTCATGAATCGCGAGGTCGTCATCGGCCCGCACGAGTTCGTCTTCACTTGGGCCGGGAACGTGACGGACACGCAAAGTGTAAACGTCGAGGCTTCAAAGCCGACCTACGTCATCGGGCGAAGGCCGTGATCAGCATTCAGCATTTAGCATTCAGCATTCAGGGCAGACGCGCTTTCTTGGAGGTTTGGTCATGACGGGAATCTTTCGGTTTCGGGTTGGGTTTGGGTTCGTGGTGCTACTCGGTCTTTTTTCTTCGGCGCTCTTTGGGCAGGGGCCACCCACGGAGCTGGCGCGGCAGCATCTCGAGAGCGGGATTCAGTTCTATCAGCAGGGGCGATACAAACAAGCGCTCAATGACTTTCAGATCATTGCGACGTCAATGTCGGGGACAGAATATGCGGACGACGCGCTCTTGCGGATCGGCCGCTATTATCTGGACATCGAGGAGGACTTCGCTAGAGCGAAAGAGAGCTTGGACGCGATCCTTCGAAGCTATCCGACCGGTGACGCGGCGCCCGGCGCTTATTATTACCTCGGCGAAGTGATCTTCCGGTCCGACCGGGGTGGTACGGCCATCGATGATGCTCTCGCCAATTATCAGAGGGTGTTTCTCTATCCGGGAAACGCTTATATCCCGGCGGCTATCTTTTCGACGGGTTTCGCTCTCGAGCGTCAAGGCAACTTTCGGGATGCTGTCGACGCCTATTTCCAAGTCATCGTGGACCACCCGCGCTCGGATTGGTCCGTGGGAGCCCAGCTTGGTGTGGGCCGCAGCTTGGTGCGGCAAGGCGAGCCGATTCTAGCGATGGCCCAGTTTCAAGAGGTCCGTAACAACTATCCAGACTCGGTCGAGGCCAAAGAAGCACTCGATTGGCTGACGCTTCTCTATCGTTTCTACGGAGCGCCCAGTCTTGGACAGGCGGTCAACTTTCGTCGCGACACGACTTTTCGCGCGGCGCTTGCCGACAAGTTCAAGAACGTCAAAGCTGTCCGTGTCTCCGCGAGCGGCATCCATGTTTTGGAGCGTGGCCGTAAACGTGTGATCACGTTCGACCGTACGGGAAAGCTCGTGAGCACGAAGCGTGCGGTCGATCCTTACAGTTTGGTGGTCGACCCGCGCGGCCAGCTCGTCATCGCGAATAATAAAGGTGTGGTGATTGAAGGCCAGCCAAAGGCTTTCAACGTGCCGACCGAAGACGGTCCGGAGCAACTCCAAAAAATCCGCGCGGCGGCGCGCGATCGTCTCGGCGAGGTTTATATTTTCGACCAGAAGCGGAAAGCTGTCCTTCGGTTCAACGATAGCGGTGAGTTTCTCGGCGCGTTTCCCGACAACAGCAAGCGGGAAGTTCTCGCTCTCGAAATCGATAAAAACGGCAATCTCGTCATGCTGATGAAATCCGATCGTAGCGTCCACGTCTATAACCCGGCGGGGCGGACCCTGGCGCGCATCACGACCAAAAAAGGCGGGCTGAACCTGAAAAAGGCGGTGGATATTGCGCTCGACCCCGCGGGTTTTCTTTATATTCTCGACCAAGATCGAGCGCAGATCGCCGTGTTCGATGCGTCCTACAAGTTTCTTACTATGCTGACGGCTCAAAACCTCGGTGGAGGTGCGTTATCCAAGCCGACCAGCTTGGACGTTGACGCTTCCGGAGATCTCTATGTTTACGATGACAAAGAGAAAGCGCTTATTCGTCTCAATTGAGCTCTTGCTCTCGTTTCTGATCACGGCCGCTGTGCCGGCCCAGGATTCGGTTACGCTTGCCGAGCAGGAGCTTACGTTGCGGCTTTCGCAGCAGTTTCAGGAAGCCGTGGAGCTGTTCGAGGACCAGGGGCGGCAATCTCAATCGATCCCATTCTTTAGTCAGATCATCGAGGAAGTCGATAACGGTCGTCGGCTTCGCGACACTGTTTCTGATGAGCTCGTGGAGCTACAGCAGAAAGCCTACGAGCATCGGGCGCGGGCTTTTTTCAACGCTGGCAATCTCCAGGGCGCGTCGGATGATTTCCGGCAGCTCTTGCTGGACAATCCTCGCTACGCGCTCGATGCGGAATTCCTGTCGCCCAGGATCATCGACTATTTCGAGGACCAGAAAAACCGGCTCATCGGATATATCGCCGTTTCCACGGAGCCTGCGGGCGCGCGCGTGATGGTCAACGGAGAATTCATCGGGATCACGAATTTTTTCCCCGTCGAGGTCCATACGGGGATCGCGCGCCTCGAGATCACGCTCGAAGGACACGAGTCCTATATCGACGAGGAGTTTCGGATCATTCCCGGCGAAATCGCGCCGCTCGATATCCCTCTAACGCGCACGAGCGCTCGCTTGCCGATCATCACCGATCCTCCGGGCGTCGAGATCGTGGTGGACGGCACATTGGTGGGAACGACATCCGGGACGCTCCCTCCCGATCTGCGTAGCTTAACTGGCGACCTCGATCCGAATCGGCTCTCCGCACCTTTCGATATCGCCGCGCTGCCAATCGGGCTTCACGAGATCGAGCTGCGTCTCGAATGCTATAAGCCCGTTCGATTTCCTTTCAATGCCGAGCAGCCGCGGGACTACACGCCCCAGATCATCAAGCTCGTTGAATCGGTGGGCCGTGTCAGTATCACGTCCAACCCGACGGACGCGCGCGTGTTCCTCGATGGGATCCTCAAAGGGACGACGCCGCTCGAGATTGACAAGGTCTGTTCCGGACCGCATCGTCTCGAGGTGAAGCACGCGATCGGAAAATATGTCGAAGACATCGATGTCGGTGTCGATGAGGCCTTGACTTTCGAATGTCGGATCCGACCGACGCTCGCGATCCTCGGAGTGGTGGCGGATGACGACGTACCCGAGCGCGATCTCATCGACATCCGCCAGAAGCTGGACGAGGCGCTGCGTAACTTGGAGCACATGAACCTCGTCTTTGCCGATGCGGCGATCGTCGAGGCGCAGATCGGCGCGGAGGGTCTGAACGCGTTCATCCCCTCGAAGCGGTCCTCCGAGCTGACCCCCGAGCGGGTTCGCGAGCTTTCGGAGAAGCTCGGAGAAGCGCTGGAAGTCGAGGCGCTCTTGGTTGGTTTCGTCCCGGCGCAACGATTGACGAAAGATGTCATTTTGCATTTCCTGGCCGTAGGTTCCAGCGCCCCCGACACTTATCCGTTGAACTATCTCGACCCCCAGGCGCTGCCTTTGTTTCTTTCCGCGCTTTCGGCGCCGACGAAGCTTCATGGAAGCTGGGTGGGGCTTCTGGCTATAGACACAAAGCTCCACGCCGGGCCGGTTGTACTATCGGTCGAGGCCGGTGGGCCCGCGGAGCAATCGGGGGTCCTTCCCGGCGATGTGATCGTCTCGGCGGGTGGCCAATCCGTGACCGGCGCGCTCGGTCTCTTAGAGGCGGTTCGGGCTGCTGCGCCCGGCTCCAGTCTCGTGCTCTCCATCTCCCGCGGCGGTAGCTCGACCCAGCTGGACTTGAACGTGGGGACGACACCACTCGAATTGCCAACGGGTGATCCCCACTTTCTCTACAACAAGGCAATCGTCGATTTGCGGCACCGGATGGCGGTGGAGCCCGAAGTCGAGCATTTGGCGCGGCTGAACGTTGGCCTGGCGCATATGCAGCTCGGCGATTACGAGACGGCTCTGAAGGAATACTTGCCGCGGGTCATCTTGCCCGGGACCCGAGGCGTTTCACAAGGCACCGTGCTCTACCATATCGCCGTGGCGTACTTGATGCTGGGCGAACGTGAGGAGGCGAAGCGGGTCTTTCAGCAGGCGCTCGCGTTCCCCGATGCGACCTTGCAGTCGAACGACGGACCTCGGGTCCTGCCGCTCGTACAGCGCAGGCTACGCGAGCTCGGACAATAAGGGCACGCTCAGCGGATCCTCCTTGGCCCGCGGTGCCCGTTCGATCCATACTTACTGTGCCGCCCGGTGTGACTAGATAGCTTTGGGGACGAGGTGACGAGGTATTAGTGGACAAACTCATTATCCAGCATGGAGATCGCGTCACCGAGCACGAGATCGGTGAACATCCGCTGATCATTGGCCGCGATCCGCAATGCGATCTCTTTTTTGCAGATAAGAAGCTGTCGCGCCGCCACGCCCGATTCGAGCGGGCTGGGAAGGACCTCAGGCTCGTCGACCTCGACAGCCGCAATGGCAGCTGGGTCAATGAAGAGCGGGTCGAGACCCGGCTCGTTACGGCGGGCGACTCGATGCGGCTGGGCTCGCTCAGCATCAGCCTTTTAACGGAGAGCGAGCCCGAAGAGGACAGCACCGTCTACCTCACCGCGGAAACATCGAGCTCCGACGAGAGCCGTACGGTGATGCTGTCATCGGAGGCGCTTTCCGCCGCGGCATTGGGCGCTCCCGGGCGCGACGCGAACGAGGCGGTGGAGGACGCCGGCTCTGACGAGAGCCCGACGGTGATGCTGTCATCGGACGCGGCATTGGGCGCCGCCGGGCGCGACGCGAACGAGGTGGTGGAAGACGCCGGAGATGCCACGATGATGCTTCCGACGACGGACACCCTCAGGCCTCCAGAACACGAAGATGCGTCCAGTGAGCCAGATGAGCCAGATGAGCCAAAGGAGGAAGCCCCGACACTTTACCGGCCCGAGAGTGACAGCACGGTCATGCTGGAGAGCGCGACCCTACCTGAAGAAGGCAAGACCGGGGAAGTCATTTTCCGGGGAAAGGTCGACCCCTCGCTCGCGGTGGCAACCCGTATCCTTTCACCGGAAATCCTTCGCGAGTCTCACGACGACACGGGGCCCGACGGCAAATCGGGATCCGTCAACGTCGTTTCGGACGAGCCTTCGTCTGCCCACGAAACAAGAACGCCGGGGCGAAGAGTTCGCGGGAGCCTGCGTTTCGTCGCTCTCGTCGCCGCGATCTCGGTCCTCGCGATCGCTGTGCTCAGCTTGCCGCTCATGCGCACACTCGGAGGCGCTCTCGCCGCAGAGTCCTCGCACCGCGCCCGTGCGCTCGTCTACTTGCTCGCGGCGACGAACGTGGCGGCTCTCTCTCAACGTCCGCCAGGAGCACGTTCGCTCGAGCGCGTTATCGACGAGCCCGGGGTTGTGGCCGCCTATATCCTCGACCGGAGCGGCAACGTTCTTGCGCCGGAAGGCGGCGACGTGTCTTCGCTTCCAAAGGATGCGCTCGAGGATGCGGCCGGTCTCAGCACCCCCTCGACCCGCGATCTGGTGAACGGCGATGTGCTCATCATGACGCCGATAGCCAGCGATGCGGGCCCGATCGGCCTCGCGGTTTTACAGTTTCGGGCCCCAACCGTGACGAGCTGGTCCACGCTCATCCTGGTGCTTGGCGCGTTGTTGCTTCTCATGGGTGTCGGGGCGGCCGTGCTGCTCGCGCGACGCTGGACGCTCGGCCCTGTGCGAGATCTGCGCGATGATGTTCTGGCGCTACGCGAAGGCCTTCCTGGGACACTTCCGGAGGAGCGCCCCTACTCGGAGTTGACGGATCTCGCGAGGAGTTTCAACGAGCTGCTCGAGCAAAGAAGTCCCCCGCCTGGCGACGATGCTTCGTCGTCTGGTCTCGACGCAACGGTGATTCGAGAACGCTGAAAAGACAGTTGTCAGTACCTGATTCTTGTGACGATGGGCCCGATTCAGGCTAGACAACTGATTACCGAGTCATGATAGGCTTTTACCCTGTCAACGAGCCCAATCCATACATGAAGACCGACAAACAACTAGACTACCCGTGTCTGATCGTTCCCGACCCTCTTGGAAAGCGAAAGCGTTTTCCTATCAAGCGCCGTGAAGCGACGGTTGGCCGAGATCCGTCCAACGATATTTGTATTCCGGATCATCTAGTGAGCAAGTTTCACGCGAAGCTTCTGGTCTCGAACCGGAGCGTCACCGTGATCGATCTCGACAGTGTCAACCGGACGCGTCTCAACGGCCAGGTGGTGACCCATGCGGCTGTGAGGTATGGCGATGAGCTTCAATTCGCACGCGTGAAATGCCAACTGGTGCTCACGGACAGAGAGCGGCGTTCGTCGATAATCGTATGAGCTTGTCCGAAAAACTCCAGACCGAGCTCGCGCCGGCCATGAAGGCCAAGGAGCGTACGCGCGTCGGCGTCATTCGGCTGATCAAGGCGGCGCTCAAGAACAAAGAAATCGAGAACGGCAAGTCTCTTTCGATCGAAGAGGAGAACCAAATTCTCCAGACGATGGTCAAACAGCGCAACGAATCGATCGAGCAGTTCGAAAAGGGAGGTCGCTCCGATCTCGCGAAGAAGGAGGCTGAAGAAAAGGAGCTCATCCAGGCCTATCTGCCCGAAGCGGTCTCTGAGGACGAGATCGAGCGCGTTGCCGTCGAGGTCATCGCGGAAATTGGAGCGAGCTCGCCCAAGGATACGGGACGCGTCATGAAGGAGACCATGGCCCGGCTCAAAGGTTCGGGAAAGCCGGTAGACGGCAAGGCGGTGAGCGCCGTCGTGCGTACGAAGCTGTCTTGAGCGGATGCTATGCTCAAGCCCCTTGCGATCCGACCCGGCGCTCTCATCGGGATCATAGCACCCGCGAGCCCGGTCAAAAAGGAGTTCGTCGACGCCGGACTCGAAGCACTCGAAAAGCTTGGATTCCGGTCGCGACTCGGAACCAACCTGTACGAGCGCGGGAACTACACCGCAGGCAAGGCTTCAGAGCGCATCGACGATCTCCTGGAGCTGTGGCGCGATCCCGAAGTGGACGCAATTTTTTGCGCCCGCGGGGGTTACGGGAGCATGGAGCTTTTGCGAGAGCTCGACGCCGAAAGCTTCCGTAGCGCCCCGAAAATTTTCCTCGGCTCGAGTGACATCACAGCACTGCTCGGCTTTCTCGGGGCGCGTTGTGACCTGATTACGTTCTACGGTCCGATGTTGGCCCAGCAAATGGCGCGCGGAGCATTCGATGCGGAGGAGCTTCTTCGAACGATCCAGTCCACTGAAGGGGTGGGCTCTCTGACGCCGCCCGGAACCCAATGGCTCCACCCGGGAGCAGCGGAAGGAAGGCTTTGGGGCGGCTGTCTCTCCATCGTCGCTGCGCTCGTGGGAACGCCGTATCTTCCGTCCTTCGACGACGCCCTTCTCTTTCTCGAAGACACCCACGTGAAGCCGTATCAGATCGACCGCCTCTTAACCCAGCTGCGCCTGTCGGGCCGGCTGGAAACGGTACGCGGCATCGTCTTTGGCCAAATGCCCAATTGCGCGCAGCATCCGGATCAAGGCTATACGCTCGAAGAGATGTTGCGGGAGTGGACGGCCCCGCTCGGCATTCCCGTACTGTTCGGTTTTCCCTCCGGGCACACGACCACGGATGGCCTGACGCTACCCCTCGGTATCCGGGCTCGTCTCGATAGCAACGGTCTTCACTTGCTCGAGGGTGCGGTCGCGTGATTCCCTCGATCGGACAGGGGCCCGTCCATCTTCTCGGGATAGGAGGCACGGCGATGGCCTCGCTGGCGGGTCTTCTGAAGGAGAAAGGGATAGAGGTCACCGGATCCGATCAGAACGTTTACCCTCCGATGTCGGACCTCCTCGAAAAACTGAAGGTCGAAACCCGGACACCGTATCGCGCCGAGAACGTTCCGCGCGAGGCGAAGCTCGTCGTCGTCGGCAACGCATTGTCGCGCGGCAATGCCGAGCTCGAAGCGGTTCTGCGCTCGGGAGTGCCGTATACGTCGATGGCGGAGGTCTTGAAGGAAGTCTTCCTACGCGATCGCTTGCCGATCGTGATCGCCGGAACCCATGGGAAAACGACGACCTGCTTGCTAATGGCTTGGCTTCTCACGAGCGCGGGACGCCAGCCGGGCTTTCTCGTGGGCGGGATCCCGCGCGCCACGGGTTTGAGCTTTCGCGTCGGCGAGGGTGAGGCTTTCGTCGTGGAGGGGGACGAGTACGACACCGCCTATTTCGACAAAGGTCCCAAGTTCATGCACTACCTTCCGCGCGTGGCCGTTCTCGGCAATGTAGAGTTCGACCATGCTGACATCTACCGCGATGTTACGGATGTGGAGCATGCGTTCCGGCTCTTCGTGAATCTCGTGCCGCAGAACGGGCTCCTCGTCGTCGGTAACGAGAGCGAGCGCGCCGCCTCGATCGCCGAAACCGCTCCTTGTCCCGTGACGAGCTTCGCCGTTTCCGGTAATGCGGACTGGACAGCGGAGGTTCGCTCCTCGGATAAAGACGGGAGCCGATTTCTCGTGCGGCACAAAGGCAGCAAAGCTCTCGATGTGCGCGGTCCTTTCTGGGGAGCTGCGGCACTCAGGAACGTGTTGGCGACGATTGCCGTGGCCGATTATCTCGATCTGAGCGCAGACGAGATCCAGACGGCACTTTCGAGCTTCGAAGGCGTCAAGAGGCGGTTCGAGATCGTCGGCGAGGAGCGCGGCGTCACCGTCGTCGATGATTTCGCGCATCATCCCACGGCCGTGAGAGAGACGCTTTCTGGGGCGCGTCTCCGTTTTGCCGATAGAAAACTCTGGGCCATCTTCGAGCCTCGCTCGTTCACGACGCGCAGCAATGTGTTTCAAGCAGAACTGGCCGACGCTCTCGGTCTTGCCGACGCCGTCATCGTCTCGGAGGTTTTCCGGAGCGCGCGCCTTCCGAAGGAGCAAGAGCTATCGGAAGAGCAGTTGATTGCGGATTTGCGCGCAGGAGGGGCCGACGCCCACTTCGAGACGGGAGCCGATCCGATCGTAGGTCACTTGATCCGGGAATGCGCCGAAGGGGACGTCATTATCGTCATGTCGAACGGAAACTTCGGCGGACTCCCTGAGAAGCTCCTCCGTGCCCTCAGCGGAGAAGAAGGTGCAACAGTCCAATTCTAGCCACGTAAACCTGAAAGCGTTTTGAGCCGAGACGATTCTCCATTTTAACCCCACATCCCCATTGCCTTTAACAGCTTCAAAAAGCAAGGAGAGGTGGGGATAGGAGGAGAGGTGGGGATAAGAAAGAAGCTTAATATGGATCCAGATCGAGGCCGGTAAACCTGAAAGCGTTTGAACCGCAGAGGCGCAGAGGACGCATACGAAAATCCGGGATTTCTTCTTCTCCGCGCGCTCTGCGCCTCCGCGGTGAGATTGTCTTGCTCTAGATCTAGCCAGGTAAACCTGAAAGCTGTTGAAACGACGTCACTTAGCTCGCGCCCCCAGAAAAGTGCGAACAAAATCCTCACTTCTGACCGGTTAGAGGCTAAATAGCCTAGTGCTAGACTAGTTGGCGCTGGCCTTGGCGCTGGCCGCGACAGCGGTCGGTTGCTTGGAGGCATCGACGGGCAAGTAGAAACGCACCTGGGTGCCGACGCCCTCCTCGCTTTCGACGGTGATCTCTCCGCCGTGATCTTCCACGGCCTTCTGAGCGATGAGCATCCCAAGGCCGATGCCCTCCGATTTGCCGTAGGAGAAGAACGGCTCGAAGATACGATGCTTCACTTCCTCGGGAATCCCGCTTCCATCATCTTCGACCGACAGACATACGCCATTGCCAAAGCACTCCGAGCGCAGGATGAGCTGGCCGCCATCGGACATTGCTTGGCAGGCGTTGATGGCGACATTCCATAGGGCGCGGTCCAGTCTCTTCTTGTCGACGAAAATTTCTCCCGAATAGCCGAGCTCGAGCTCGACCCGAATATGGCGCTCTCTAAACTGAGCGCGCAATCTTGCCGCGAGAGCCCCGAGATACGGAGCTGGGCGAACCCATTCGCGAGAGAGGTCGAAATGGTTACCGCGCGTGAACTCGAGCAGCTCGTCCACCATCTGATTCAAGCGGTCGCATTCCTCGATTACGCTCTGCCCATAGTCGCCGCGCTCTCTCTTGTTCAGATCGAGATTCGTTAACATTCCGGCATAGCCGCGAAGCGCCGTCAGAGGACTGCGAAAATCGTGAACAATGGAGCCGATCATGCGACCGACAGCCGAGAGCCGCTCGAACTGGATGCGCTCCTGCGTCAGGTGAATATTGCGAAGAGCGGTCGCGGTTTGAAGACACAAGATCGATAAGAGCTTCTGGCCCTCGGGGCTGAAGCTGTCTCCTCTCCTGAGCACAAGAAGCCCGAGAAGCTCGCTCTGATAGGCGATCGGTAGAAAAAGCCGACACCCGTGCTCGAAAGCGGTCGGGACTTCGTCGTAGTCCTTTGAAACTCGCGCGAGCATCGCGCGGCGCTCATCACGACCCATGTGGTCCGGGTCGGGTTGCTCTGGGTGCCAGAGGGCACGAGAATTAATGGTGTCACAACCCTTATAGAGCACTTCCACCGTGCGGCCTTTGGCGAGCTGCTCCGCGGCCTCTCGCGTCTTTCGAAGGATGGCCTGGATGTCGAAGCTACCGGCGAGGGCGACGCCGACATCGCTGAGCGATTCGAGGAGCTGGTTGCGTGCCCTCAGGCCGTCGAGCTCGAAGCGCTTCAGGATGTCGCGCACCATCGGCCTCAGCGTTTCCGGGGCTCTGTCTCCCGCCTCGGGCAAAGGATGGACCTTGACAGGGAGCTCCGCGCCGCGAGAGTCTTCCATCAAGGCGCCGACGATCTCGGCGCCAGACTCGAGAGCCTGCTCGATCCACGCCCGCGCCTCGTCGACCGAGTCGAAGCACTCAAGGGCATAGGCGTCGTCCAGCTGTGGACGGAGCACGGCCTCGAGCTCTCGGCGCGCGTCTCCTATGCAGATGATGGTGGGCTTGCTCATGAATGCGACTCGAGAACCTAGCAGTGCGATGACGGGCTTTCAGAGACAGACGCTAACAAAGATTGTATGAAGAGGCATTCATTATACATGATCGGGCGCCGAGGGGTCACGCTGGCTCGGAAACGTGCTAAGATGGATCCCGGTAACTGATTGACCACATTGAATTAACTGCTGGAAGGACGGGCGGAGCCGATTGTCCCGGCGAACTGAGTTTCTGCTTGGTCAGATGTCTGACTGGGTCGCCCTACTCGAAGAGACCGGCCGGACCGAGTTTCTCTTCGAGCTCGAGATGTGGCTCCGAAGCTTCGAAAGATATTTCCGCACCCGCAATCAACCCCTTTCGGAAGATTCGAACCGCACACTCGCCATCCGCAGTTTCTATGACGAGATCGGGCTCGTGTCGCATGCGATCGAACGCGTCACAAAAATCTGCCCACTCCTGTCGAGCGAAGATCAAGTCAGCCATGAACGCTTCGACAAATATGTCGAGAACTTTCTCAAAGCGGATCACATTGCGGATCCTTATGTAGCGCGACTTCTTCGACAGAACAGCCCTCAGTCGGGTCTGACGCTTCTCCGAGAGAGCTTCGAAGATCTCATGTTATTGCTCAACGAGCTCTCGAAGCTCTCGAGAATCCCTTACGCCACGTTTCAGGCCATCGGACGCGTCATCTATCGGGAGACTCGCAGGAACGACTATCTCAGCCTGTTGATGGATCGCCGTTTCATTCCTGCCTATGACCGCATTACCGCCGAGCCGATCACGCAACTGATGCAGCGCATCGACGATCGCGAGCGACGCCGCGTCGTGGCTGCTACTTTTCTGCAGTTCTTTCGCCAGCTTCACTACCTCGAATATGCCGACCCTCGACGGCGCCACCTAGAAGAGCTCCGTACGACCGTCTTGATTTTTTCACTCGTCGCCTCGGAGACGCGGGAGCTCGTCGAGTTCATAAGGCTAGAACAAGCGCGCTTGGGGAGTGAGTCCGGGTTTCCCGAGTCTTTCGAGAGCTTCATTTATTGTGTGCCCCTGGAGCTTCGGAAGGTAATCCAGAACGAGCTCACCGAGCTGACCTCTTTCAAACAAGCCGACGCCGTGTACATGAAGATCGAGAACTCGCACGGAATTTTGAGGGACTGCTTTCAGCAAAGCGTCATACAGCTCGCTCGAGGATTCGACCCGGACATCGACGGTCACCGGATTTTTCCCCAATACCGGACCCATCTCGAGCAATCACGAATTTTGAAGCATGATCTCATCACGCTTACGCTCTCGGTCCAGAAGTTCGGCCAAGAGCCGAGCGACGAAGGCGCGGAGGCACTCAAACGTCTAATCTCGCGCTTCCGCGACCGCTCGCTCCGTTTTCTCATGTATCGCGATTGGTCCAGTTTCGAGTCCTTCGCCACCGAGCTCCTGAAATGCGACCGCGTTCCCGGCATGCTCCAACTAGCCCATCGATTCGAGACTTACTTGAAGACTTTGGTCCGTGAAGTCAACAAGCGATCTGTTTTGAGCGTGACGAAGGACGAGACCCTCGACGAAAACCGCGTCAAGCTGCTGTAGCAAAAAGATTGATCAATAATAAAAAAAGCGTAACGCAAAGGAGCAAAGTCGCAAAGAAAAGACAAAAAGAGAGAAGGAGAGGAAACTCTCGCTGCTCAGTTTTCTTGTCCCGCCAGGTTTGCGTTGTTCTTACGGGGGCTATTTGGAGCCAGAGGGTGGCCTGCGGTCGAGCGTGTCGGCCTCGGAGATGCTGGCTTTTAACACTTCGATAACTCTTGGGTCGAACTGGGTGGCCGCGTGGGCTTCCATTTCTCTCAATGCCATCTCGTAGGGCAGGGGAGATTTGTAGGAGCTCGTGCTCGTAATGACGTCGAACGCTTCGCACACGCCGACGATCCGGGCGCCTAGCGGGATGGCTTCTCCCTGGAGCTTGTTCGGATAGCCACGTCCGTCCCAACGCTCGTGGTGGTGAAGGATCACCGGAGCGAGCTGTTTCCAAAAGATGATGTCTTTGATCATCTCGTAGCCCAGAAGTGGATGGAGCTCGATGCGCTCGCGCGTCCATTCTGCGCTCGTGTCGAGCTTGAGGAGGCCGATATCGTGCAGGAGCCCTGCGAAATAGAGCTCACGTTGCTCATCGTCGGACAGTCCGAGCCCTGTCGCTACGAGCCTGGCGTAGCGGGCCACTCGGCGCGCATGGCCGTCCTTGATGGGAACGTGAGTATCCATGGCGCCGATCAGGATCTCGCTTACGTGGCTGAAGTAATTGTTCTGGGCGTCCTGGAGCCGCACGTGCTCGATGGATATCGCCGCCTGGTCGGCGAGGCTGAACAATAGCGTTTGATCCTCTTCGTCGAACTTGCCGTCGTCCTTCTTGTTGAGAAGCTCGAGCACGCCGATGACGCGTCCCTCGAAAGTCAGAGGCACGCATAGAATGGAACGTGTTACGAAGCCACTCTCCCGGTCGAACCCCCCCGCGAAGCGCGGATCCGTGGCGGTGTCGTTCACGATCGCCGGCTCGCCGTTCACGGCTGTCCAGCCGGCGATCCCTTGACCGGGCTCCACGATCATGGGCTTGACCGCTCGCGCGGCGCGGCCAGAGGCCGAGTGAAAGCGAAGCTTGCCCTCGTCGTCATAGAGAAGGATGGAGCTGGCTTCGGCGCCGACGGTGTCAGCGGCTGTCTCGACGATAGTCGACAGCAATACGTCGAGATGAATGATGCCGCGATATGCTTTGGTGACTTCGAGGACAGCGGTCAGTTTTTTGACGTACTCTGCAGGATCGCTCAGTTTCATTGAAATACCGGGTTACTGAGACGGGGCCCAATTTAGGGCGCCATGATAACATGCGTCACGAGGCAGCGTCAATCGGCCGGGCCGCGGGGCCGCGGGGGGGGTGTCTTGCTGTCGGATTTCTGGAGCCTCAAAGTTGACAGACTCGAATGGGTCATGCTATCTTGCTGTAGTAAAAGGACGTAGCCCATTTTAACCAATCGAGCAAAGTATGGCTGGCAAAGAAAGTCCGTTTGCCAAATTCCTGACCCATTTTTCGAAAGGCGACTTCATATTTCGCCAGGGTGAGGAAGGTGACGAGATGTACATCGTGCAATCGGGCCAGGTTGCCATCCGCAAGATGATCGGCGGTAAGCGCAAGACCGTCAACGTCCTCGAAAAAGGAGACTTCTTCGGTGAGATGTCAGTTCTCGAGCGCTTGCCGCGGACTGCCGATGCTGAGGTCCTCGAGGATACCGGCGTCATCTCGATCAATAGCGCCACGTTCGGCGAGATGATCCGCTCCAATCCCGAAATCGCGGTCCGGATGTTGAGGAAGTACTCGATGCGGATGCGGGAATATTCCGAGCAGCTCGAAAAACTCATGGCGGAGCCCGCGGCCGCGTCGAGCTCGGACCAGGAGCTTCCCGACGTCGACCAGCCGACAAAGACCCCGGAAGGCACGGTCCCGTCGACGGGTACGGCGGCTGCCTATTTCGTCGCCAAAGAAAGCGGAAAGATTTATCCGATCTATAAGGACGAAGTGCTCATCGGCCGTTACGACTCGGTCACGGGCCATCGCCCCGAGATCGATTTGACGGACGAAGACAACAACCGCAACGTCAGTCGTCGCCATGCGCGTCTTCTGTTCAAGGACGATACCTATTACGTCGCTGAAGAAATTGGAACGATGAACGGGACCTATATCAACGGGGACCGTATTCCTACCGGCGTCCTCACACCGGTCAAGGACGGCGACGAGGTGACTCTTTGCCGCGTGCCCGTCATATTCAAGACTGCTAAATAGCGCCTGGCGTGTCTCAGGCCCTCAGTTTCCTGGATCCCGGTTCGGCCCTTGCGGGCGTCTTTCTCCCTCGACGGACTCGCGACGCGGTGCGGGTTGAGGCTCGTAGAGGACGCTGGTTCCACTGATACCGTCGATCACGTGGGGGAGGAGATCCTCGAGCGTGACGTCTGTGCGGCGGATGATCCGAGGCGTCACCGTTAATACGATATCCGTTTCCTCGATCTCCTTCTTGTTGGCGGAGAAGAGTCGGCCGATCACGGGGAGGCTTGCCAGGCCCGGAGTCCCCGTGAGGCTCGTACGTTCCACGTCGTTGATGAGGCCTGCGAGGAGGCTTGTCTCACCGTCGCGGAGGCGCAAAACGGTGCTCACCGAGCGGTTGCCGAATTTGGGCAAGCCACCGAAGCCGGTTCCGGAGATCGTGCTCAACCGCACTTCGAGCGCGATGCTCACCTGATTGTCGTGATGGACACGAGGTGTGACGAGAATGTTGACGCCGATATTCTCGTATTGGAAGGTGGTGACGGGCTGTTGTGCCACGCCTCCCGCGGCGATTGGCGTGAAGGTTGTAATGGGCACCGGGACGCGCTCGCCGAACTCGGCCTGCGCCGTTTCGCCATCCACCGCTCTCAGGTGAGGGTTGGCGAGAAGGCGCGTGTCGCTATCGGCACGCAGCAAGCTCAAAACGGCGCCGGGTAGGCCCGCGGTGAAGAGATTGCTCGAGCGATAGGGGTTCTCGTTCGCGGTCCCGTCCTGGGGAAAAATGCTGGCGCGGATACCGCCGTCTTCGGCAGCCGAGCGAAACTGGATGCCGTACTCGTCCATCCGTGTCCTGTTGACTTCGAGCACTTCGATCTCGACGATGACTTCGCTCCGGCTCTTGTCGATAGAGTTGATGATGGTCTCGGCCGCGTGGACGCGCTCCGGAGTGTCGACGATCGTTAGTGCGTTGTTGGCAGTGTGCGGCGCGATCCGCCGTGCCCCGAGAACGATCCGCAGCAGATCGATGGTCTCCTTCAGATCGGCGCTCGAGAGGTAGAACGTTCGCGCGACTTGCTGTTCATATTCCCGGCGCTTCGCCTGGGTGTCCGGGATGATCGTGACGAGATTCGCGCTCTCGACGCGATAGAAGTTCCGCGTCGTCGTACAGAGGGAGCGGAAGGCTTCCTCGAAGGTCGCATCCTCGAGATCGATCGACACGTTCTTGTCGCGAAAGTCGCTGTCGAAGGCGACGTTGATGCCCGCCAAAGCCCCGAGCGAGAGCAACACGTCGCGAAGGCTCGCGCTGCGAAATACGAAGCTCGCGGGCGCGATAGCGCCAGAGGCAAGGTCCAGGCTTCCAAAGGGGGCGTCTCGAACTTGGCGCTTCAGCGCGGCAAGCGAGCGCCGCTCCGCCTCTTCTCCTTCTTCGGCGATCGTGTCCTCGAGCTCGCGCAACTGCACCGCGAGCTGTCGGTCGGTTGGGTTCAAAGTGAGCGCTATCTCGAGCTCTTCTTGGGCGCCTCGAAGATCGCCGAAGGTCATCGCGCGGGCGCCTTCGAGCGCGTGGGCTTGTGAAGCGCGCAGCTTCGCGCGCTTGAGATCTTGCGCAATGTGGCGCTCGTTCGGCTTCTCCGCGAGCGCTCTGGTGTAGAGCGCCAACGCCTGATCGTAGCGCCCTGCTTTTTCGGCGATCTCGGCGTCCTTCACGTAGCTCGAGCCGGCACAACCGGAGAGCCAATAAAGAGCGACCGCGAGAGCCAGGGTTTTCCGCGTCTGCATGACGGACCTCGACTAGGACTACGGAACGTCGCCGGGCGCGTCCGATTGGACGACGACGTCGACGCCTGATGGGATGGTGAAGCGAAACAAAGATTCTGGAAGGTCGATGTTGCGGAGGACGTTCTCGAAGGAGAACTCCGTCCGATTGCGCTGCGCGTCGACGAGAACGACCCGCAGGAGCTCGCCGGTCTCGGGAGAGACCTCGATCTCGACTTCCTCGAACCATTCTTGATGTTTCGTCGGTATCAAATGGAGCATAACGCCTCCTCGTCGCGGCTCCTGCTTCGACGTAAAGAACGCGAAGTTGTCGGTCATGCGGCTCGTGCCAGCCAGGAGCTCGAACGGCGAGCCCTCGCCCATTCCCATGGCTCCTCGAGGATGGTGGCTGACAATGACCTGCTTTTCCATGGGGAGGTAGAAATAGCTGCGGCTACCGTCCGTGACGAAGAGCTTCTCTTCGGGCGTCTGATACTCCCACCGCATTCGGCCAGGTTTCTTGACCATGACCCGCCCGCTTTCCTCGAGGGTTTTCCGCAGAACCCGCCTCTCGTAGCGCTGGGTAAAATCGGCCTCGAAGCCATCGAGCGCGTCGTGATAAGCCTGGACCTTCATAACGAGCGCCTGAAGCTCGGCGTCCTGGATAGCCGGGACAGTAGCGAGAACCGCGAGCAGCGCAAGCATAGCCCTATTGTACACACGGTTCGCTGTTGATAGCTAAAGGGATTCTTGACCTCGCATATATAATACTAGTACTGCCTTGCATACGAAAAAGAGCTTATATCCTGCCGTTCGGTGGATCCTTTCGACCGCTCGAACGATGTCTGGTATCAGACAAACAGCCTGGACCGAGGCGTACTCATCAACCAGTTCGTTTAGTGTGGAGGTGACGTGAAGACGAATGACGAACCCGAACCATGGGAGCTGTTTCAGCGAGAAATTGAGGTGAGCTTGTCGAGAATCTACAACTAGGCCCTGACAATCATGAATTCCTTCGGTTTTGAGTGGGCTGCAACGGCTATCCGTGACCCATTGCGGATCTCGGAAGTGCGGGACTCAATTCCTTAATCAGAAAGGTTCACCTCTGGAGCTCGCGATGCTAAAACGTGACCAGCGCACCTGTGATATGTGTGGCGCTGCCATTTTGAAGGATCAGATTTACGACCGGTCGACGATACCTAAAGAGAAGGCAAAGCTTGCTAAAAGTCTTCTCGAAAGGCACACGTTCATCGAAGATTCTGACGGCACTCTAACTTTGGATCTTTGTTTGGGTTGCCATCTGCCTGATAGTTTGATCGTGTACGAGTGACCAACTCGACGCCAGACAGACTAGGCTCTAACCCGTCAGAAGCGAGGATTTTGTTCACGGTTGGGAGCAAGAAAATCCCACCGCAGAGGCGCAGAGCACGCGGAGAAGAACAGGTGTCCTAGCCTAAGCCTCGGATTCACGAAATTCCGGATTTCCTCTGCGCCTCTGCGGTTCAAACGCTTTCAGGTTTACCTGGCTAGCCTCTAACCGGTCAGAAGTGAGGATTTTGTTCGCACTTTTCTGGGGGCGCGAGCTAAGTGACGTCGTTTCAACAGCTTTCAGGTTTACCTGGCTAGGACTAGCCAAGGCGCTGCCCTCTGTGCCCCTTGAAATCCCTGCGGGATTTGAGGAGTCAGAAGTCAGAAGGGTGGTGGCGGCGGCGCCGCGACATTTGGTCTCTCAATGCCTCTGTGGCCATCCCTTTTGGTTGCGACCGCAGGCTGTGCTGGACGAAGTTCGAAGTGTGAACAAAATCCTCGCTTCTGACGGGTTAGGGCCTAGTGGCTTAGCTCGTCATCGATGATGCGCTGGAAGGCCTCGAAAGGCTGGGCCCCCGACAAGAATCGGCCATTGATGAAGAAAGCCGGCGTTGCGTTTACGCCAAGAGTACCGCCCTGCTCATAATCGGCCCTGACCGCCTCGCGAAACTCTCCAGAGTCGAAGCACTGGTTGAACGCCTCTACGTCGAGCCCCAGATCGGACGCCATTTGCTTCAGGTTGTCGTTTCCGAGCGACCGTTGATTCTCGAAAATCTTGTCGTGGTACTCCCAGAACTGTCCTTGTGCGTGGGCGCAAAGAGCGGCTTCCGCGGCGGGCTGAGCCTGCGAATGATTGGGAAGGGGAAAATCACGATAAACGAGACGAACCTTGTCGCCGTAAGTGCTTTCAACCTGCTTGAGGGCCGGACCGACCCGTGCGCAGAACGGTCATTGAAAGTCGGAATATTCGATGATCGTCACCTCCGCGTCCCCCGAACCGCGGATACGTTCGTTCGACGCAACCGTGACCGGCACGCGAGGCGGCGACAACGCGACATGCACGCTTGCCTCATCGCGGAGCCCGTCGATGTAGCTCTGTCGGACGATGCCTTCATTCCGACTCTCCATGAATTCCCGAATCTGCGGCTCGACCTGGTCGAGCGGCTGGCCCCGGAGGCGTATCCTGTTCTGCTCGTAGAAGGCCTCGATGTCCTCTTCGGTTACCGGAGTCACGTCGGACGTGATTTCTTGCTCGATGAGCTCATCCACCGTGATGCTGCGCTTTTCCGCTTCACGGGCCAAGAGCACCTCCGCAACGAGCTCTCCAAGTGCGGCGCTGCGAGCGTCGTACAGGTCTTGAAAAACCTTGACGTTCGTTGCCAGAACTTTCTGATCCAGCTCGGCCATCGTGATCTCGCGATCGCCGACGCGGGCGACAACGCTCTCGACGCCCCCGCCCGAGGCTTCAACCTCGTCGGAATGGGTCTGCGACTGCGACGCCGTGCCACAGGCGACGGATAGAAGCAACGGGCCGGCCAAGAGTAAAGTACTCGCACCGCAGACACCCACTCGCATAAACCGGACTCTCCTTTTGATCAAACCAGGTTAGCACAATGCAAACATCGCCGCCCAGTCTCGCCCGCCCACAAAGTTGCTACAATCAGATTAAGAAGCCATGTCGAGTGTAAGAATCTTCGCCGCGCTCGTCCTCGTGGCGTTGTCGAGGGGCGTCTCGAGATCCTTATCTTTTAGCTCCTGCTGACCCCGCTCCCGCCTAGTTATCTGTTGTAAACCTTTCCCGGAAAAGACTCGTCTTATCGGACGAATCAAGAGCATGGCGGATGGGCCGGCATGTGATGGCAGTCGGGAGGCTAATTGGGTAATCTGAGCACCGTGGCCAGCTTCGACGAAAGCAACCCGGCACCGCCCACCCCGTTCGCACAGCAGAACGCCCAGAAAAGGCGCGCCGAAGACGAGCTCCTCGTGGCGCGATTGCGAGCCGGAGATGTCGACGCGTTCGAAGCGCTCTATCAGCGTCACAGCTCGGGTGTTTTCGGCCTCGCGCTCAGAATGCTTCAAAACCGCGCCGATGCCGAGGACTTGCTGCAGGAGATCTTCTTGCAGGCCTACGACAAGATCGACAGGTTCGAAGGCCGCTCCGCCTTCGGCACTTGGCTCTACCGGCTCGGCGTCAATCGCTGCCTCGACCATCTGCGGAGCCGTAGCGCCAAAGAACAGTCTCGAACGGAGCCCTTGGGCCCGACACTCCCGGGCCGAGCTGGTATCGGAACGCGCAACCTGGAGCTCGAGCGCGCCATCGGGGAGCTTCCTCCCTCGAGTCGCGCCGCGTTTCTGCTCCACGACGTCGAAGGCTATGAGCACAAAGAAGTGGGCGAGATCCTCGGGATCGCTGTCGGGACATCGAAGTCCCTGGTCCATCGCGCCCGCATGAAACTACGGACCCGTTTGAATCCCATCGCCGCGGGAGAAACATCATGAAAGAAGATGCGTTCACCGACCAGCTGAGCGATTACATCGACAGAGAGCTCGAGCCGGAAGAGCGAGAAGCCCTCGAGAACCATCTCGAGCAATGCACCGATTGTCGGATTGTGCTCGCGGAGCTACGCGGTGTACGTCGAGAAGCAAAGACGCTCACGCGCCACGCTCCTCCCGAACGGGCTTGGGCCTCCATTGCGGAATCCATCCGTACCGGCCAGCGCGCTCGGTCGCGAAGGTCGTATTTTCAGAGCGGGCTCGCCGCGGCGGCCGCCGTCGTTCTCGGCGTGAGCCTGTTCGTCGCTCTTCGTCCATCGAGAGAGATACAGATGGCCGACTTGGCGCAGGAAGATCCAGCCGCGCTCGCGAACTTGGTGACCGAGGAGCTACGAAGCGCGGAGACCCATTATGAGAACGCGATCACGGGGCTCGAGCAAATCATCGAACTGAACGACGGCACGCTCCCGAGCGCGCTGAACGGGACGATGACCGAGAGTCTCGACCTCATCGAGCAAGCGATCCACGAAAGCCGTGAAGCCATGGCGACGGAGCCCGGGAGCTTGGCGGCCCAAGAGAGCCTTCTCGAAGCTTTCAGGCGCAAAGTCGAGCTTCTTCAGAAGACGATTCTCCTCATCAACGAAGTTCGCAAGGGCGAGGGTCAAAACGCCCTCGACTTGATAGACGAAATCCGTGGTTCGGATGACCCAACGAATCCGATCGGATGAAACGAGCGAAAAATATGAAAAACATACGATTCACAACCACGTTGCTGATTGGTGCCCTGCTGACGGCAGGCATGAGCGTCGCGCAAGACCGCGAAGAACGGATCTCTCGCACGTTCGATATCGGTCCCAATGGAGAGTTCTCTCTTTCCAACATCTCCGGAGACATTCGTGTTTCGGGAACCTCCGGGAATCAAGTGACGATCGAAGCGGTTAAACGTCTTCATGGGCGCGGCGATCGTGATCTTCTCGAGCGGGTCGAGGTAGACATTTCCCACCAAGGCAACCGCGTGCGTGTCGAGACGCGTTACCCACGCAATCGACGACGCGATGATGACGACGACCACGGGCACGGCCATGGCGGCGTCTCCGTCGACTATAGCATCACCGTCCCCGTCGGGACGGAAGTCGAGATCAGCTCGGTCTCTGGCGACGTGACGCTAAAAGGAGTCGAGGGCGAGACGAGCGTGAGCTCGGTCAGCGGCGAGATCGAAGTGAGCGACGTCGCGAACCTCGTAAAAGCGAAGTCGGTCTCGGGAGACGTGAAAGTTCGCAACGCGCGTTCCGACGACGATGTCGAGATCGCGAGCGTCAGCGGGGACATCACGATCGATTCCATCGAGGCTGAAGAGCTCTCGACCTCGAGTGTCAGCGGGGACGTCCGCATCCGCCAAGTGTCCTGCGAGCGAGGTGAGTTCGAAAGCGTGAGCGGCGATATCCGATATATAGGCCAAATCGTGAGCGGCGGCCGCTACGAGTTCACGACCCACTCCGGAGACGTCGTCATCGTGATCGGCGAAAACATAGGCTTCGAGCTCGAAGCCAGCACTTTCAGCGGCGAGATCGAATCGGAGTTCCCGATGACCGTGACCTCGAGCAGCAAGAGACGCCGCAATATCAGCGCCGTGGTCGGCGACGGTAGCGCCGTCATCGAAGCGACAACTTTCAGCGGAGACATCGAGATCCGAAGGCGCTAACCAAGAACCGAAAAAGACAAGAAAAGAAAAGGAGATGTGGGGATTGTTGGAGATGTGGAGATAAAGGCAAACCGTCTTTTCATCCCCACATCCCCTCCTATCCCCACATCCCCTTGCTTTTAACTTTAACGACCTGCCGAGTAGTGTTGAAGCACCTTCATCGAGACGTCGTAGACGTGGGTGTTCTCGTAAACCCCGCGTAACATCTCCGCACCTGGGCCGCGTCCGAAAGTGAGAACCGGCTCCATCGTGTGCGCTCCAGTCGCCCAAACGACGAATGTGTGCCGAGCGAGGCGCCGGCCTAGAAGACAAGCCGGGTTGCTGGCTTGGTCTTGATAGAACTGACTGAAATCCTCTATCCAAGCCTTTCCGTCGGCGTCTCGGACGAGAGCTTCTCTCGCTTCCTGGATCGTCATCTCGAATCCAGTGTGGGCTCGCACCTCTTCGACGAGCCTCTCGGGAGAGCCCTTCGCCTCGTCGAGCATATAGAGGTAGGACGCGGATTGACGGCCAAGCGCCACGAGTTGCTCCCGGGTAGGATATGAATGGTGGGGCGCATAGGCGAGACCGCTCGGAAGCTCCCGTCCTGGGGGGCGGCCGTTGAAGTCGCCATAGGTGAACGAAAATCCACCGGTGCCGTGATCGGCCGTCACGATGACGAGCGTGTCCGGATGCCTCGCCTGGAAATCGAGTACGGCCCCGAGCGCTTCATCGAAATCGAGAATCTCGTGGAGCATCGTCCCCGCGTCGTTGTCATGCCCGGCATAGTCGATGCGACCTCCTTCCACCATCAGAAAAAAACCGTTGCCCGTGCGTGAAAGCACGTCGAGCGCCGCCTGCGTCATGTCCCTCAAGCTCGGCACTGATTCGAGCCCCATCGCCCGCGTATCCACCACGTAAGGCAGATGCGACGCGGCAAAAAGCCCTAGCAGCTTATCCGCTTTTGGCGATGCTTCCGCGAGGCCCGTTCGGTCCGAGACAACGACATAACCCTTCGCCTTCGCTTCGGCGATGCGGTTCACTTCGTCCGGCCGATTCGAGTCACCGTCCAATTCGTCGACGATCCCCGGCAGAAATTCCGAAACGCGCCGGCCCGCGGGCACGAGCGCCCGAGCCCCTCCGCCCAATAACACGTCGACGTCGTAGCCGGTCAGCACGTCGTCCAGAATCTCGGGCTCGGGGTTGTATCGCGAGATTTGATGTGCGGCGAAGGCTGCGGGCGTGGCATGGGAGAGACGCATGTTAGAGACGAGCCCCGTCGCAAGACCACGTCTCTTGGCTGCCTCGAGAATCGTCTCGACGACGTAGCCATCGGAGCTCAAGCTCAACGTCTCGTTTCTGGCCTTCCGCCCCGTCGCCAGTTGGGAAGCGGCGGCAGCGGAATCGATGACGGTACTGAGATAAGGTGTCGGCATCGAATAGCCGGTGTTACCGTCATTCATCAAAGCTTCGAGGTGCAGCTTTCGGCCCTCCACCATATTGGCGTAGTGGAGGCCGAACGCAGTTTGAGCCGCGCCAAGCCCATCGCCGATGAGCAGGATCACGTTCTTTGCGCGAGGGGATTCCTGAGCGCCCATCGGGACACTCGAGAGCAATATCGTCAGAACGAGCAAGAGCGAGCGCATGATCGGTAAGAGCTCCTTTTCAAAAACGAGCCAGGTGACATCTATGGCGCAAGACATTCTATACTGCCGTCTCGCCCATGCGACGTTTCGATATATTCGAGCCCCTCCCCGGAATCTGGTGCGTCCAGCATCGCCCGAGCAAGAGCGCCGCGTACATTATCAAGACCTTCCCCGGCGCTGTTGTCATCGATACCGGCCCCGACGCAACCGCCTCCTCATTGATGATGGGGCTTCAGGAAGCCCGCGTCGGGCTGTCCTCCGTCCGGCTGGTAGCACTCACCCACTGGCATTTCGACCAATCGGCGGGGGCGGCCGCGCTCCACGCGCGCTCGGGAACACGCGTGCGCTACGCGGAGGCGGAGGCCCTTTTTCTGACCGGCCAAAAAGAGACGGCGCGCCAAAGGCACCCGAAGATCTCGCCGATTGCCGCCGACGGCTTCGTTACAGACGGTGAGAAGCTCGAAGGAAGCCTCGAAGCCATCGCCACTCCCGGACATACCGAAGGGCACATGGCCTACTACTTGGAGGCGCGAGCCCTTCTCTTCGCGGGCGACAACTTCATCGTGACAAACAAGAGCGAGCTAGAGGTCAACGACGAGACCCGCGCATCCGCGGCCCGCTGCCTCGAGCGACCCATCGAGGCGCTCTTGCCTGCCCATGGCCGCCCTGTCACGGACCGCGACGCCATCAACTCGCTGCGGAAACGACTGCGAACATAAGGTTCGAGCCCTACGCGTCGAACGCGTTGATGCTGTCGATGAGCTGTCGGAGGCGGCCGAAATCGTGCCGGTTGAAATCGAGCTCGACGCGTGCGAGACCTTGGAAATGAGTCCCGCGCTCTTCGCGAATAGGCTGACTTCGGGCGATCTCGCCCGAGCGCAGCACGTCCTGAAAGCCGTCATTCAGAGTGGCAAGCTCGTCG
>SMVB01193308.1_pt1 | contig 33436 bp, 29 predicted proteins | sample 2456461 | NCBI WGS metagenome assembly SMVB01 (sample SAMN11095934, study PRJNA526329) | marine sediment metagenome | biome: Marine sediment; feature: Surficial sediment; material: Deep marine sediment; isolation source: Hadal surficial sediment | place: Pacific Ocean | collected 2014-05 | depth... | reverse complement strand
TAACCATTTAAAAGCTTCTTCACCACCTGTTACCCACGGCCTGGCCTCAAAACCAACCCGGAGATTTGCATCCCCACAATCGTTAAAAATCCTGAATCCAAGATCCTCTTGCGAAGGATTTTCAATGACAAAGTAAATGTGTTCCATCTCTTCTTCAGGTGAAATCACTACCCTCGATGGACCAAAGGCAAATGGCTGTTCCAGTTCTTTTAGATAAGCCTGCAACCGATTCAAATCTTCACCATCAATATCATTGGACAAATCAAGAGGTTTTTCTTCCTCTTCAAACAGAAAATCCAGGAGTTTTTCCTCCTCCTCTACCTGAGTAATCTCATCGAGCGTAAATTCGATCGTCTTCGAACTCTCGCTGGTGATGGTCGTATCACAAGCGACAAAAAATAAACATGATCCCAATAACATCAATATTCGGTTCATTTTTTTCCTCCCATTTCGTTGGTACATTGGCATTGCTTGCTTGAGCAATGGCCTTCAACGTTTAACTGAATCAATGATGGGCCAGCGAATCTTGTTAGTCGGAATCAGGCAATGCAGCTGCCGGGTGACTCCTGGCGTCATTGAGCGCACCCAGGAGTATCTCCGCCCATTCCACCAGAATCCTTTTTGCCGCTGCTTTGTTGGTACTGGCATTAGCGTAGGTGGCAAAACGAGCGTCGTTCTCGTTGTCGATTTTGCGGTCCAGCGCCTTGGCGATAACGTCGCCGGTTACCGAATCAAACAGATCGATAGCCAGAGTCATTTCTCCAGCGGAGCGAACGTAGCTTGCGGATCTCCCGCCTCCATGCGTTTGCGGTGCGGTAATGTCCAGGTTGACGATGGCGGGGCGAAGCAGCAAGACGTCGTCGCCGGCTTCGGAAACCACTTCATAACCGCCGGCTATCAATGTTGCAGTAAATACCTCCATAAATTCCGCTGCGAGATCCTTTTTAATTTTTTTCGTGTTGACTCTCGAAGAGGTGCTCAACTTGCTGGCGGAGCCATGCCGTTGGTCGCGTTCCCAGTTTTTATCGAAGGCTACGGTTGGCTCCAGGATGATCACTTTTGAGTAAATCGACAGGTCCGCGCCAGGCTCGGCGTAGACAATGGACATGCTGGAGTCGTGGACGCGGTGCAAGCCGTCTTCGGTGACTTCAGGCCACTCCTGTTTTTTGGCCATGGCGCTCAATGAATAAACAGCCAATACAATTGTTAACAGAAAAATAAACGGTTTCCTGGGGTTCATCCGACGCATACTCCTGGAATATTTTAGTTAAAAAAGCAGTCATTCAGTGTACTACAGCTCAAAAATGAGAAGTAAATACTAGAAGTGACAGTTATAAGGACGCTCTGATCTATTCAGCGCAATTCTCCGACTGATGGCAAACCAGGTCACTGTCACGCCGTTCAATCTGAAGGGTTGCGTGGTTGATCGAAAACCGGCTGGCGAGCGTTTGCGCCACATCGTTCAAAAAGTGATCGCTGTCCGGAATAGTTCCCATCACAAGGTGAGCGGTCAGAGCCGTGTCTGTGGTACTCATCGGCCAAATATGCAGATCGTGCAAATGCACAACATCCTGCAGTCCGGACAGGTACTCCCTGACCGCATCCGGATCCACATTTTTCGGCACCGCGTCCACTGCCAGGTTCAGTGAGTCGCGCAGTAAACCCCAGCTAGACAGGAATATTACCGCAGCAATGACCAGGCTGATCACCGGGTCAATCCAGTTGAAACCGTAAAACATGATCAGAGCCCCGGAGGCAACAACACCCAGGGACACGACCGCATCTGCTGCCATGTGAAGAAACGCACCCCTGATATTCAGGTCATTGTCCTTGCCGGACATAAAAAACAGAGCGGTGACGGTGTTGACCAAAACGCCGATGGCCGCAACGATCATGATTGTTTTACCCGCCGGTTCCGGCGGGTCCATCAGGCGATTGGCCGCCTCCCAGCCGATTGCGCCAACCGCCCCCATCAGCAACAGCCCACTGAACAGGGAAGCAATAATCGTTGCACGGGAAAATCCGTAGGTTCGCCGCGTAGAGGGTCGTTTTTTTGCCAGTATTACCGCACCCCAGGCCAGCAACAGGCCCAGGACATCGCTGAGGTTATGCCCGGCATCCGTCAGCAGGGCAAGCGAGCCTGAAATCACGCCATAAAATGCCTCGATAAGCACGAAAATGACATTCAGCGCCACTCCGACCGCAAACGCCCGGTTGTAATTGGGCGCGGCATGGTGGTGATGGTGGCTGACCTCGCGGTTCACGCAGAAACGACCCCGTGTATGACTGACTGGATTATTGTAACCGAGAGTACTGGCACCTGAGTCAAATAAGCAATATTCAGCTATGGCCTAAGAGGCCGTAATTGGAGGATAATGTATTTGTCCGGAAGTGGACGCAAACAAAGAATGAGAACAGCAGGAGTCCGTTCATGAGTGAAAGCAACAAAATCTGGTTCAACGGCGAATTGCGGGAGCACGCTGAATGCATGGTTCACGTGCAGAGTCATGCCTTGCATTACGGCTCTTCGGTATTTGAAGGGATCCGGGCTTATGACACACCCGATGGCATCATGGTTTTCCGCCTGACCGATCACCTCAAGCGGCTCCAGTACTCGGCCGACGTATACCGGATGCCCATGCCATGGACTGTTCAGGAATTGAACCAGGCTTGCCGGGACACTGTCCGGGCCAGTGGGCTGCCGAGCGCTTATATCCGGCCCCTGGTTTCCCGTGGCGACTGTGGACTGGGCGTTATCCCCAAGGACATGAATGTAGTTGATGTATCTATTATTGTCACGCCGTGGGGCGCATACCTGGGTGAGGACGGTTTGAAGAACGGCATCAAGGCCTGCATCACTTCCTGGAACCGACTGGCGCCCAATACCATGCCTCCCGGCGTCAAAGCCGGTGGCAACTATTTGTCCAGCCAATTGATCGGTCTCGAGGCCCGGGACCGCGGGTTCGAGGAAGGAATCGGCCTGGGTGTTGATGGTCTGTTGAGTGAAGGCGCCGGCGAAAATATTTTTGTAGTCCGGCAGGGCCGCCTCATCACACCGCCGGCGTCCTCATCCATTCTCAGCGGAATTACCCGCGACACCGTCATCCAACTGGCGGCGGACATGGGCATTGAAACCACAGAACAAACGCTGGCACGTGAACAGCTTTATGCAGCGGAAGAGATCTTCATGACCGGAACTGCTGCCGAAGTCACGCCTGTGCGCCAGGTTGACCACATGTCAATCGGCAATGGCGGCTGTGGTGAGCTGACACGACAAATACAGGATGCTTTCTTCGGTCTTTTTAACGGCGGGACCCAGGACAGGCACAACTGGCTGGAGCCTCTGTAGGGGCACATCCGGCCCACAAGCAAAGACGGGGCCGCCCCTTACACCGTTTCCGAGCGGAAAATTTAAGGAACCTCTGATCTATTCTGCGCGACTTCCTGTTTGAAGTGACAATAATTGTCATTAATGCTGACCAATTGGGACAGTGATTGAGCAAAAATGGCTAAATGCATTTTTGCTGATAATGATATCTCATTGTTTTCATTGTTTTTTGTTCCATTTTTCTAATTTGGCCCGCATTTTGCATGTATAAGCTTGTACGAACTAACTGACTGGTAGCAGTTAGCCGGGACGATTCGGAGCCCCGCCCTCTTTGCCCAATCGGGGTTCCGACTCTCCCACCTCTTCCAGGACCGTTGGTTTTTGAAACTGATTTCAGGAGCTTTTGTCATGAAAGATACGATGCGGAACAACCCTCTCTGGCAACCGCAATTGCAAAAGCACACGAATTATCGCCACCTGCAAACTGGCCTTAGATCAGTAGGCACACTTCCGGAGATTTCGGAGTGATGTCGCAATTTCACTTGAACGCCAAGATGCTTGGGGGACAGGTAGAAACGATCGGATGCTTAGGGGGTACTTACCGGCACTGATCACCAAAGATGGCCCCTGCGCCGCAACACAGTTAACGCACAGGAATCAGGGCATCCGTTAGAATATTACAACCCGGCGCAAGCCGGGTTTTTTTTGGAGGTCAATAAAAAAACCCGGTCTGCCTGGGCGTTCCGGGTTTTTCAAAACGAATTGTTACGATTTACAGCGGCATTACGTTTTCCGCCTGCGGGCCTTTCTGGCCCTCGCCAATCGTGAATTCAACCTGCTGGCCTTCTTGAAGAGACTTGCGCCCTTCCATGGCAATTGCACGAAAGTGAACGAATACATCACGCTCGCCGTCACGGGCAATAAAACCAAAACCTTTTTCGTCATTGAACCACTTTACTGTGCCTACTACTGTATCTGACATTGCTTTAACTCACTATATAGAACAAAAATTACTCCCCGGATCATCGACCCAGACAGGTGACCTGCTGTTTATAACGGGAACGGAATGGGTAAAAGCTGGAAGGAATAATGGTAGAACCTAAGCAAGCTGATTTCTCGTAACGCGTATTGCAGCAGGCGCATCATACACGTACTCTGACTGGAAGGCGAACCTGGAATTCTGATAAATCGAAAAGTGGTTTGAAAATCAATTCACGCCAGTAATTATGTAGCCGCCGGACTTCTGATCATGAACCAGTGTCAGCAAGCTCCTTTCTTCCATTTCCTCAAGTAATTTACCGAAGGAACGGAAACCATGGTAACTCTCGTTGAAGCCCGGCTTGCGCCTTTTCAGGGCTTGCTTGACCATTGACCCCCAGAGTTTTTCCTCGTCGCCGCGCTCGCTGAACAGGTCATCAATGGTTTCCAGCACTTGCTCGAATGCTTTTTCTGCGCGGGCTTCCAGTCGGGCCGCCTGCGCCCGGTCTTCTCCTTCTTTGCGCCCATTGGTTTTCTTCTTGCGCGGCTTGCGTCGATCGGCGGTACGAATCAGGTCATCGTAATAAATGAATTCATCGCAATTGGCAATCAACAGATCGGAAGTGGAATTCTTTACGCCTACACCAATGACAACCTTATTGTTCTCCCGCAACTTCGATACCAATGGTGAAAAGTCAGAATCACCAGAAATAATAACGAAGGTATCCAGGTGAGCCTTGGTATAACAAAGGTCCAGAGCGTCAACAACCATGCGAATGTCGGCAGAATTCTTACCCGACTGGCGCACGTGGGGAATTTCAATCAGCTCGAATGACGCCTCGTGCATGCCTTGTTTGAAATCCTTGTACCGCTCCCAGTCACAGTAGGCTTTTTTTACAATGATATTGCCCTTCACCAACAGGCGCTCGAGGATTGCTTCAATTTCGAAACGCGCATAATTGGCGTCGCGAACACCCAGCGCGATATTTTCGAAGTCACAAAAAAGGGCGAGATTCTTGGTGCCGTTGGCCATGGAAAAACTGTCCTGCGTGGATGTGTCATTCTACGTTATTCCATCCGGCGTTGTTGCCATGATTTAGCGAAAATCGACAATACTTTTGTTCTCATTCGGTATGATGCGCTGATGCACAATGACAACCCTGCCGCGACACCCTATTACAAGCTCGATCCGGATACGGTACTCCAATCTGTTGAGTCCATCGGCCTGATTACTGATGGACGCCTGCTGGCACTCAACAGCTACGAAAACCGCGTCTACCAGGTAGGTATCGAGGAGGAGCTGCCGGTGATTGCCAAGTTTTACCGGCCGGGACGGTGGACAGATGAACAAATCCAGGAAGAACACGACTTTTCGCTGGAACTGGCGGAGGCGGAGATTCCCCTGATAGCTCCCGAGGTCATCAATCACGCATCCCTTCATCGCCACCAGGGATTCCGTTTTGCGTTGTTCCGCAGACAGGGTGGTCACGCCCCGGAACTCGAGGACCGCGAAACCCTGCTGTGGCTGGGCCGATTCATTGGCCGCATCCACGCAATTGGGCGATCAAAGCCGTTTTCAAGCCGTCCCGCGCTTACTCCGGAGCGATTCGGCGACGACTCGATCAGCACCATCCTGTCCGGTCCTTGGCTGCCTCCGCACATGGAAACAGCATTTGAAAGCCTGGCTTCCGACCTGATGATATCGGTCAGGAGCGCTTATGAGCGCGCCGGTAATGTCAGCAACATCCGCCTGCATGGCGACTGCCATCCCGGTAACCTGCTGTGGCGGGACGGGCCTTTTTTTGTCGACATGGACGACTGCCAGACCGCGCCGGCCATCCAGGATTTGTGGATGCTGCTTTCCGGTGACACCATTGAAATGGGACAGCAGCTATCCGACGTTATCGAAGGCTACCGTCAGTTCTGCACCTTCGACACCCGCGAATTGCAGCTGATCGAGGCACTTCGGACCCTGAGAATGCTGCACCATGCCGCCTGGCTGGCGCGGCGCTGGGAGGACCCTGCTTTTCCGGTGGCTTTCCCATGGTTCGACAGCCCCCGTTACTGGGAGGACCTGGTGCTCAGCCTGAGGGAACAACTCGCCGCCATGCAGGAACCTGCACCGGAACTATTGCAATAAGGTCAAATTTTTTACCGGTTTCGGCGCCACCAGCGACGCATTCAATAATGCGGTGGAACCTCATGCCCGGATGAATCACCCGGCTCACTGGCGGAACCAACAATGTCATTCATTTTAGCGGCCAGGCCCTGAAGCCTCTGAGCCAAACGGGCTAAATCGAGATCCTGGCGGGCAATCACCTGGTTCAGGGATTCGATCAGGTCATCCTGAAAAGACAGGCGGCTTTCCAATTCGTCAAGCCGCTCCGTAAAGTCATCGTTTCGGGCAGTCATTCGTTTTCTGGTGGCTCCCATAACTCAACCCGGTTACCGTCCGGATCGGCAAACCAGCCAAACTTGCCGAAATCATGTTCCTCGCGCTCTTCCAGAATCTCGGCGCCACCCGTCTTCACGTTTGCCAGCGCCGCATCGAGATCATCCACAACAAGATTGATCATGTATCCCTGCCCGGAGCTACCAAAATACTCGGTATCAGCTGCAAAAGCACTCCAGACAGTGAAAGAGTTAGCCGGCATGTCCGCGGGCGCAAAACTGGTGCCTTGCGTCGTACCCCATGCCTCGACCTGCAAGCCCAGGTGCTCTGCATACCAGGCACCCAGTCGAGCGGGATCTTTTGAGCGGAAAAAAACGCCACCAACACCGATGGCGTGGCCATTGGTCTTTTCATTCATGTGCCTCTCTCCCGTCCATTTCTCTCATCCCCATTTTAACCCATTCGCCACGCTACAATTCTTTTTCAATCGGAAGCCAGGACATGATGCGGGCCGCCATACGCCGCCAGATGGAAGCACCCGGGTCGTGAGTGTGTATTTCAATACCGTCGGGGGTTTCTACCTCCCAGCGTAATTTTCCTTTTTCATTGAGGAAAAGCCGGTAGCTGTTGGCAAGCTCGAATTCCTGGTCCATGTGCTCAATGACTTGCCTGGAGAACCCCTCATCGTTTACCACCAAACCAATTTCCGAATTCAAGTCTCTTGAGCGGGGATCGAAGTTGAACGATCCGATCAATGTCTGTTTGCCATCGAGCACGAATGACTTGGTGTGAATGCCGGCTGCTACTTCCGCGTTCCGGTTTGCCTCGAAGTATTGACGCAGTGAAGCATCCGGCCGCAATTCATGTAACTCAGCCCCGGCCTGCAGGAGGCTCTTTCGATATTTCATGTAACCGGAATGAGCGGAAATGTGATTATTGGACATCAGGGAATTGGTCAGCAAGCGGATGCGAATACCCCGTTTTGTGGCTGCCGCGATGTAATCAAGCCCTGATTGGCTGGGGATCAGGTACGCAGACTGCACGATCATCTCATCATCAAGATGCTCGATCGTATCAGCTGCGAACCGGACGATGGCAGACTCACCCTGACCATCAAAACGCTCCAAAGGATCAACCACCACATGGGCATCCACCCAGATAAGCCCGTCTCTCCATTTTTCTAATTGCTCAAGCGTCTCCTGCTCTGTAAATGCCAGTGCATAAGGAACAGCATCCTTTTCCAACAGTGACTCCTTGATCTTCTTCCTGAGGATTTCCAAATCTTTAGCCGTGTAGTCCTTGTCGTTCAGCACGTCGATGGGAATGGCGTTTTTACTGTTCCAGTACTCATCATATGCAGCGCCGGCCTCGATCGCCCCCTGGCCGACTGTCAAAATGTCGAGATCCAGGAAGTTTGCATCCGGGTCCATGCCAAAATAGTCATCACCAATATTTCGCCCGCCAAGAACCGCAATGACTCCATCAGCCATGAAAATCTTGTTGTGCATGCGGCGGTTCAACCTGGTCTTATTGACCAGGAAATTCAGGTTGCGGGCAGCACCGCGATTGGCCATTGGGTTAAACACACGGAGTTCAAAATTAGGGTGCGTGTCGAGGATTGCGTAGACTTCATCCCTGCCTGAATGGTAAATATCATCGATCAGGAAACGTACTTTCACGCCCCGGTCGGCCGCTTCCAACACGCGCCACAGCAGTAACTGCCCACTGAGGTCGCCCTTCCACAGGTAATACTGCATATCGAGGGTTTTTTCCGCAAATGCGGCTATGGCAAATCGTGCGCCGAAAGCATCGGAGGGATCAGCCAGTAATTCAACACCGGAAAGTGTTTTGTCTGCAGGCGCCGTTTCTGCAATGAATATGCCCAGCCTTGTTTTTTCCGGGTGGGACCAGACCTGGCCCGGGACTTGCTCAAATTCAGTTGGCAGGCTCGAACAGGCATTTAGAAATATGAAAATACCGCTCAGGATCCAGCCATAGTAAATACGGATGAAAGCCGTAGATGACAATTCCAGATTCATAATTTTCAGCTATTCCTTAATTTCGTAATACATTATCAAATGGGTTAATACGGCCCCTAGGAGCCTGTCGGATTTAACATGATCTACTGCGGAAAAACCGAGTTTGGCCAGACTTCCCGCTCTTTTTCGTTAAATAGCGGTGCTATTTGCCTCAAAAGACCGAAAAATCTGACTCAAATCGGCTTTCCCTCGCTACGATCGGTCAAACCCGACAGGCTCCTAGTTCCTGACTATTGGTACTATACATTGCGTTGCATAAACAGAGGCCCCATTTACAGATCTTCAAATAAAGGAAACAGGCATGAACAACCCCGAAACCTCAAACGAGATCCGAATGGATGCAGCAAACCTGTATCTGGAAGAAACCTTCACTGATAATGCGGTCGGCACATTGCGTCGTCTTTCTCCGGTAAGCTCGACCGGCGACCCCGATACAACACGGCACGCAAAATACGTCGGCGCAACGCAGGTGCTGACCACAGCCGGGCCTCTACCTCTTTCTTTTGAAATCAAAGGAGGGTCACTGGCGGAGGCTGCCGCCAATTTTGGTGATGCCGCCAAGGCAGCTTTTGAGAAAACGATGGAAGAACTCAAGGAGATGCAACGTCAACAGGCTTCTTCTATTGTCGTCCCCGGTGCGGGAACAGGCTCGATGGGCGGCATGGGCGGCGGCAATATTCGAATGCCCTGAATCTTCGAGTTTCGTGTCTCCCAATTCACATAATACGCAGCTAACACGACCGGTGTTTTGGTCAGTGGCCGTGCTTTGTACATTGATCTCAAGCGGTCTATGGGCCGCTCAAGAACCAAGCTGGCGCGAACTTGACCCGGAGAACACCGTTTTTATGGAAGTGCCTGATGGCCTCGTCATCTTAGAACTGAACCCCATTTTTGCTCCCAAAACGGTGAAACAATTCAAAGACCTGGTCCAGGATCATTTTTACGACGGCCTCAGTTTTTACCGGGTCATTGATGGCTTCGTCGCACAAGGTGGAGATGGCAGCGATCTGGGGGAACTCAGCAATGTCCCCCTGATTGATGCGGAATTCGAGATCGACTGGGACGAAGAATTCAGTTATATGCCGGTCCAGTCGCCGGACATGTTTGCACCTGAAACCGGCATCATTGATGGTTTCTCGGTTGCACGCGACTCCTCAAAGAACACGGTTTGGCTGACTCACTGTCCGGGTACTGTCGCCATGGCCCGCAATGATGATTCCGATTCCAGCCGTACGGATTTCTACATTGTAATCGGCCAGGCGCCCCGCTACCTGGACCGCAATATGAATATCTTTGGCCGCGTTGTCTACGGCATGGACGTTGTGCAACGAATCAAGCGGGGCCCGACGCTGGACAATGGCATCATTCAGGATGAAACCAGGAGTTCCCGGATCAGCAAAATGTATTTACTTTCCAAAATCCCGGAAAATGACCGGCTGAATGTTTACGTCATGGACACCAACAGCAGAGAATTTAAAAAACTGCTTAAAAACCGCCGCAACCGCAAGCAAAAATTCTTCCACAACAAACCACCCAAAGTGCTCGATATCTGCCAGGTACCCATAGCCGGAAGAATCACGAAATAACAAAAACCCGGGCGTAGTGCATCGTAACCTTTGGAATCCAGACTCGCATGAAAAAACCCATTCTTGCTTATTTATTCCTTCTGCTGGGCGCTGTGACAACGGCAGTGTCCGCAGCGGCAAAACCGGATGAAATCTACCGCCTTTCCACTGACCTGACCCCTGTTGGAGCAGAACGAGCCGGCAATGCCGCCGGAACCATACCCAGGTGGAGTGGCGGTATTACGAGCCCCCCGGAAGGTTATCAGCCCGGAGATCACCACCAGAATCCATTCAAAGGTGAAGCGCCACTTTTTCGTATTGACCAGGACAACATGCAGGATTCTGCCGCGAAGATTTCCGCTGGCCAGAGCGCCATGTTGCGACACTATAAAGACTACTATATCGACGTTTACCCAACGCATCGAAGCGCGGCGCTGCCACTGCACGTGTATGAGAAAACCCTGGAAAACGGCCGCACAGGCATGCTGTCAGAAAACGGTGAAGCCGTAAAGAACGTGGCCGAAGGCCTTCCTTTCCCGTTCCCGGAAAATGCCCGCGAATTAATCTGGAATCACCGTCTGAGATACAAGGGAACCGGCAGCAAACGCTACATCAGCCTGGCCGCTCCCACGGCCAAGGGTGCATTTGTCGAAGTGACGATGACAATCAACATACTGGGCCTGTACTACAGGCCAGGCGCCACCCTGGAAAGCATCGATAATCGTCTGCTGTATTTCATGCAGCAGATAAACTCCCCTGCCCGGCTGGCCGGCACGGTCCTGTTGGTTCACGAATCATTGAATCAGCTTGCACAACCTCGCTCTGCCTGGGTATACAACCCCGGCCAGCGACGCGTGTTGCGCGCACCTAATGTGGCTTATGACAACCCCAGTTCAGCAACGGACGGTTTGCATGTAAGTGATATGACCGACATGTTCAACGGCGCTCTGGACCGGTTTGAGTGGCAGCTTCTGGGTAAACGCGAAATGTACGTCCCTTATAACAGCTACCGGGTCCACAGCAATGAGCTTGATTACGACGACCTGGTGCAAGCCGGGCACCTCGATCCGCAATATCTGCGTTATGAACTGCATCGCGTATGGGTGGTAGAGGCCCGGCTCAAAAAAGGCATGCGACACATCAATCCCCGCCGGACCTATTACCTGGACGAAGACAGCTACCAGATACTGATGGCCGACCACTACGACGCAAAGGGTGAGCTCTGGAGGTTTTCTGAAGCCCATCCCATTGTTTTTTATGACGTGCCGACACTGTGGACAACGATTGAGGTTCATCATGATCTGCAGTCCGGCCGTTTCGTATCCTACCGTCTCAATCCACGGCAAAAGGTACCGCCCTTCAACATGGAAATGAATCCAAGCGAATTCACTCCCCAGGCCCTGCGCCGGGCGGGCCGAAGATAAGGCATGACCTTGCAAATAAGGGCGTTGAGGGGAAGTTTTGTACAACGGCAGAAGCCCTGAAGGAAAAGTCAGAGCGGGTTTTAATGGTTGCCCAACTAAGGTCACTTAATAGATAGAGCATTTCATGAGATAATCCCGCGATTTGATTCGCAGCGTATAAGCTGAAAAACCAAACTCCGGAAACCAAAACATGCTCAAAAGCCTTTTTATCCTCACACTTGTCGCCCTCATGGCTTCGGTCGGTTTTTATTACGAAAAACAAGCCGCACTGGAGGCCGGGAAGGACACCATCCTGGTGGCGGCCACCGCCGTTCGGATAGCACCTGAACCCGGATTGGAATCAGGCGTCAACCTGAATGCACTGGACCGGGAAACCCGTCCCCAGGACAATTTTTACCAGTTTGCCAATGGTGGCTGGCTGGACAGCACAGAAATTCCTGAAATTTATTCCGGTTATACCGTTTATCATCAGGTCTACGAGGACGTTGAAAAGGCACTCCGGAATATTGTTGAAACTGCAGCCGATAACCGCAACGAGAACGGCACCGAGTCCCAGCAGGTCGGCGATATTTACACCAGCTGGATGAATGAAGAATCCATAAACACGGCCGGCATCGGGCCGATTAAATACGAGCTTGAACTGGTTGCGGCTATAGACAGCTCCGAATCTCTGGTTCTGGCCATGGCTGATCTCAAACGGCGGGGCATCAGGGTCCCATTTGGCATGTCAATTTACCCGGACCTCAAGGACTCAAGTTCCTATGCCGTTTATTTTCGTCAAAGCGGTATCACCATGCCGAACCGGGACTATTACATTGATCTTGAAAACGACAATTTCACCACCGCAAGGGAAGCACTGCCTGGCTACATGTCCCGTATGCTGGTTCATTCCGGAGTTGATGAGTCCAGTGCCGGCGAGATGGCGCAGTCGATCTATGCCATCGAAAATGCCATTGCCAGTGCGCAGTGGGACTCCGTTGATAACCGGGACCCTGACAAGATTTACAACCCGTTCGCAATCAAGGATCTCGCCGACCTGGGAGAAAATATTGACTGGACTGCCATCAGGCGATCCCTGGGTATTGAAAGCGCTGAACAACTGATCATCCACCAACCCAGCTATTTCGAAGCCCTGGACCAGATGATCAGCAAAGTACCCTTTGAAGAATGGAAGGCCTATCTGGTTTTCCGGGTACTGGATAGCCGTGCAGCACATCTGGATAAAACCACCGCAGCTATCCGTTTTGACTACCGGAACCGCATTCTTAACGGGCAGCAAAAGGAGCGCCCACGATGGAAACGCGGCATCAGCATGGTTAATCGCATGGTTGGAGAATCCATTGGCAAACTCTACGTAGCTGAATATTTCCCGCCGGAAGCCAAGGAAAAAATGAAAGAACTGGTCGACAACGTGGTGGCCACCCTGGATGAAAGCCTGGCCGAGCTCAGCTGGATGAGCGAGGCAACACGCGTCAAGGCGAAGGAAAAACTTGCGCGATTCACCAGCAAGATCGGCTACCCGGATGAATGGAAAGACTACTCCGACCTCAAAATTGTAGCGGGCGATCACATCGGTAACCTGGGCCGATCCATCGAGTGGGATCATCAGCGCGACATAGTCAAACTGGGCACCCCGGTAGACAAAACCGAATGGTTTATGACCCCGCAAACAGTCAATGCTTACTATAGTTCGAGCAAGAATGAAATCGTCTTCCCCGCCGCGCGCCTGCAACCACCTTTCTTTCAGTTAACAGCGGACGACGCAATCAACTATGGTGCGATTGGCGGCGTTATCGGTCATGAAATCAGCCATGGTTTTGATGATTCCGGCAGCAAGTTCAATGGTGACGGTAACCTGGAAGACTGGTGGACCGAAGAAGACCGGCTGGCCTTTGAGGAGCGCACATCCATGCTGGTCGAACAGTACAATTCCTTTGAACCGATCACGGGCATGCACATCAATGGTGAATTGACCCTGGGTGAAAATATCGGCGACCTCTCCGGTGTCGCCATGGCGTACCGTGCCTATATCAAGAGCCTGGAGGGTAAGCAGCCACCGGTAATTGACGGCTTCACCGGAGCTCAACGTTTTTTCATCGGCTACGCGATGTCGCGCAAGGGCAAGTACCAGGAACAGGCCTTGATCAGCCGCCTGGCTTCCGACCCGCACTCGCCGCTGAAATACCGCGTTAACGGCCCTTACCGGAACATCGACGCATTCCACCAGGCTTTTGAAACCAAAGAAGGTGATGGAATGTGGTTGGCGCCCGAAGACCGGGTGAAAATCTGGTAACAGCGCGACACTGCCTGTCCTGTAATGCGTTAAATTAGAGCGCTGGTCTCATTGTTATGATTGGGGAAAAATAAAAATACCGTGCAATCTGCAGATTACCAATTGCGCATCAGCAGTGAGAATGCCAGAAAAATCGCTACCTGGTGGTTGATGCTTGCCCTGGCGTCCCTGGTCGGGGCCGGCGTATTCTCAATACTGCTGGTGTTGGCCAGAACACCGACAATCCAGGAATTAACCCCGTTCATTGATTTTTTCCGTGTCGCACTGGTCGTGCATGTCGACCTGTCGGTATTGATTTGGCTGCTATCGATGGCGGGTGTCATGTGGAGTCTGAGTTCCAAGCGGGACCTGCCGGGCTGGGATCGGATTTCATTTCTGCTCGCCGCAACGGGAACAGCAATCGTGATTATTTCACCCTTCGTGGGAGCTGCTGATCCCATAATGAACAATTATGTTCCGCTTTTACGCCATCCAATTTTCTACACCGGCCTGGGTCTGTTCACCGCAGGAATTGCGTCGCATCTACTGCGTTCTGCGCTGACGCGAACCGGGATCAGGGAAGGCCTGGATGGCACCACCGCACTGCAATTCGGCAGCACACTGGCCGCAGTGACCACGGCGGCGGCGATTGCCGCATTTATCGCCTCCTGGGCCGGCATTCCGGGGGAAATAAACGGCCAGGCGTATTTCGAATTTTTATTCTGGGGCGGGGGTCATGTACTCCAGTTCACCCATACTCTGCTGATGATGGTCGCCTGGGTAGTCCTGGCTCATGCCAGTGGTTGCCGATTCGAACTGGCACCCGGATTGACCCTTACCTTTCTGATTATCCTCGCCCTGCCAATCATCGTGGTGCCTTTCCTCTACATCGCGCACGACATCATTTCGCCGGGGCACAGGCTGGCGTTTACCGAGTTAATGAAGTATGGCGGACTGTCCTGTCTGCCACTGGGTCTGGCGGTGCTGATAAGCCTCATAAAAGCTGGAAAACCGGGGGAAGAACCAGGCAATGAAGGAAGATACCTTCGCTCTGCACTGCTGTCTTCACTCATTTTGTTTGCTGTAGGCGGCGCGCTGGGTTTCATGATCTCCGGCCTCGATATCGTCATACCCGCTCACTACCACGGCTCCACGGTCGGTGTAACCATTGCTTTTATGGGCCTGTCGTACTACTTGCTGCCACGGCTTGGATTCGGGCCTGTCCCTGTGCGAATGGCGCGTTTGCAACCTTTCCTCTACGGCGGCGGCCAGTTACTGCATATAATCGGCCTGGCATGGTCCGGAGGTTATGGGGTTCAACGCAAGACGGCCGGCCTGGCCCAGGGTCTGGACCGCCTGGGTGAGTTCGCAGGCATGGGCCTTATAGGTCTGGGCGGCCTGGTTTCCGTTATGGGAGGCCTGCTCTTCCTGATCGTTTGTTACAAGTCCATCCGTGGTGGTAAACAAGCGACCACTTGACCGAAAGCAATCGACCGCTTGCCAATCCGGTGTGTGAGGTCAGATGTGGAATAGTCCGGATTACACATCGGCAAGATAAGCCTGGAAAAATTTCAGTCGCTGTAAATTGATGCAGGTCATGTACCTGAATTCAACAGTGACTCATCTCTTTTTTTCGCAAGAGGTGCCATCTTTTCTTTAAAAAAGGTATCTTTGCCGATTCGGCATAATTAGTATTGCAACCATGCAAAAAATAAGTCAAGCAATGGATAAGTTTCCACCCGCTAACGTTCCATTTCAGACGGCAATTCCGGGTTTGCTGATGATACTGGGTAGCTGCAACTCCGAGTCCGGCCCCGGTCCGGAAATGTACGATATAAAATACATCGCCCTGGGCTTTGGCGGCGAACAACTGGAAGCGGATTGAAGAATGAATAGCGACCTGTACAAGCCCGGGAAAATATTGACTGATTCATGAACGGCCTGGCCAAAATATCATTGCTGCTCGTCATCCTGCTGGTCTCCCTCAGCGCCTACCTGAGGCTGGCGCATTCGGGGATGGGTTGTGCCGATTGGCCGGAATGTTATGGACGAATTGGGCAAGCAGTTACACTCAGCCTGCCTGTGGAATCGGGCAATGCTTACCAGCAAATGGTCGAGCAAGCCAACCAACCCATGGCCTGGGCCACGCCCCTGCACCGCCTGGTGGCCAGTGTTTTGGGCTTGCTGATCGTTTTCCTGACATTTTTCGCACTGCGCCAAAAAAGACAACGCATTATTGCGCTAACGCTACTGGGGCTGACGGTTTTTCTTGCCATTCTGGGCATACGCTCCGGCAGCCTGCACAACCCGGCTGTGGTAATGGGGAACCTGGCCGGTGGTTTCAGTATGCTGGGATTGTTGGGCTGGATGGTATTCAGGTCTGATACAGATAAACGCCCCAATGAACCAGGCTCACCTGGTGCCGCAAGACTCATGGCTGTGATTGCCATTGTGCTGCTTTCTCTGCAAATTATTCTTGGCGGACTAACCAGCGCCAACTTCGCAGCCACATCTTGCCAGACACTGCCGGACTGCCACGGCAGTTGGCTGCCCGGAAGTAGTCTGCTCACCGCTTTTGATCTTTCACGCCGGCATGAAGTCACTACCATGGGGCAGGCCATCGGCGGACAGGAACGTCTTGCGATCCACAAAGCCCACCGAATCGGAGCCATAATCACCCTGGCTATGGTATTGTTTACCGCATTGGCGGCGCTGCGCTCAGGACCGCGTTACCGGATGACGGCAATCATCATTATGATGCTGATCTCACTGGAGTTTTGCGTGGGGATAACCGCCATCCTGACCAGCCTGCCAATTGGCCTGGCTGTAGCCCACAACTGGCTCGCCGGCTTGATATTGCTTGCACTTCTCAAACTGGCAGCTATGACCCTGAATGGGCACAAAAACGGGTTAAGCCCATGAACAAATCCAAAACCAATTTAAGGGTCATTTGTATTGGCGCCGGCCCGGCAGGATTGACGGCTGGCCGGCATCTATCCAAGCAAGGTGTTGACGTTATTGTACTCGAGCGCGATCCGAAAAATGTGGGGGGCATATCACGTACGGAGAAATACAAGGGCTTTCGTTTTGATGTCGGCGGGCATCGTTTTTTCTCTAAATCCAGTGAGATTGAGGCCTTGTGGGATGAAATCCTCGGCGACCAGCTGATTACCCGGCCCCGCAAGTCTCGAATTTTCTACAACGGCAAACTGTTTGACTATCCTCTGCGGGCCATTGATGCCCTCAGCAAGCTCGGTTTCCTCGAGTCATTCCTGTGCATGGCATCCTACGGCCGTTCCCGCCTGTTCCCCATCAAGAACCCAAAAACTTTTGAGCAATGGGTGACCAACCAATTTGGCTACCGCCTGTTCAGCATCTTTTTTGAGACCTATACAGAAAAAGTCTGGGGCATGAAGTGCAAGGAAATATCGGCGGACTGGGCAGCTCAGAGAATCAAGGGATTATCCCTGGGAACCGCCGTGCGTGCGGCCCTGACCCCCAAATGGATAAGGCGCCGGAGCAATACTCCCAAGACCCTGATCGAGAGCTTCCGCTACCCCCGCCTTGGTCCGGGCCAGATGTGGGAAGCCGCAGCGGAGCAAATTCTCGAACAGGGTGGAAAAGTGCTGCTGGGCATGGATGTCGATCGCCTGAGCCGAGACGAGGATTCCGGAGAATGGACCGTTTTTGCCTCGGACAGCGAGGGAAACCAGCAGGAATTCAAGGCCGATCATGTGATTTCGTCCGCGGCCATGTCAGAACTGGCGTCATACTTGGATCCATTACCACCGGAGGCGGTACTGACGGCAGCCAAGTCACTGCGGTATCGCGATTTTGTTACCGTGGCCCTGATCATCAAGGACGTGGATTGCTTCGACGATAACTGGATCTATATCCATGATTCAAGCGTCCGGGTTGGACGGATTCAAAATTTCAAGTCCTGGTCACCCGACCTGGTGCCTGACCCCGACTTGAACTGCCTGGGTCTCGAGTACTTCTGCTTCCGTGGCGATGGTATATGGGACTCAGAAGATGAAGCATTGATCCGGCTCGCAGATGAGGAGCTGATCCAGTTGGGCCTGGTCACCGCGGGGCACGTAATCGACGGCACGGTCATCAGGCAGGCCAAGGCATACCCGGTGTATGACGAAAACTACCAAGAACGTATTAATCTGTTCCGGAGTTGGCTGGAAAAAGCCCGGCCCGGCCTGCACCTCGTCGGGCGTAACGGCATGCACAAGTACAACAACCAGGACCACGCCATGATGACCGCCCTGCTGACCGCCGAGAACATTCTTGCAGGTGAAAAGAAATGGGATGTATGGCAGGTGAACCAGGATGCTGAGTATCACGAATCGGGTGAGGACCGGACCCTGGCGATGAGTGAACGATTGGTGCCGCGCCGGCTTAAGCCCGACGAAACCAGGCAAAAAAGCCCAGAACAACAGAAATAGTGCAGCCGATAAAAAACAGCAGCTGAAGAGGTACAACGGCTATCGCGAATGCGATCCCGCCCCGCCTCGCTAGCAATTGATAAAACCCCGGCTGGGTTCCAATGGTCATTCCAATGAGGGCCAGTGGCAGCAAAGCCCAGGGTTCACCAAGCCCGATGAAAACCCCCAAGGGCACAAGAATCCCAATCAGGAAAGCCAGAGGCGACTTCCAACCCTGCCCGGTTTGATCAGAATCTGAATTTTTCACCAGCCGGCTGCAAATCAAAGCAGACACAATAAAGGCCAGGGCTGGAACCACCGCCGTTGCATGTCCGGTAATCGGCAGCAACATCATTGCAAGCACCAACAGAAAAGAGGACACCATTGCGACCCTGGCCTGAAAATTCACATTCAGATCCGGCGGAGCCGAACGGTATCGCAACAACAGGACAACCCAGGGCACGCCGCGCCGAAAAATATCGGTCCGTAACATGTCCCAGAACGTCCACTGTTTTAAGTGGGTGCCAAGCATGGTCTTGAGCAGCCGAATCCTGTAGCCGGCATCGCGCAAGCGATAGCCGAGCTCGACATCCTCGATGCTGGGCCGCGAATAATCGGCACTGAACCCGCCCATCTCAAGAAAAATTTCCCGCCGAATCGCGCCACAACCCGCCCAGAACGTAAAGGCTTCTTCGCTGCTCACCTGGTGGTTCCAGTGGTGGTACAGGTTTCTATAACGCGACAGGAAGGAATCATACCCCGGAGTATCATCATAACTGCCGAATACGGCAGCAAGTTCCGGGTCAGCCTCAAGCGCTGCTACCGCTTTGCCCAGGGCATCGGGGTACAGCATTACATCGCCATCAGTAAAGAAAATGATGTCACCACCAGCCTTCTCAACACCCCTGTTGCGCGCCATGCCCGGTCCACCCTGTTGCTCCATGCGTACCAGCCGTGCACCGTGGCGCGTGGCAATCTCGGCAGTAAGCGAATTGCTTGATGCATCATCAACCACAATACATTCAAACTCCGGCCAGTCGGAGCGGAAAACGGCTTCCAGGCAGCGGTCAAAATCGTCTCCGCCATTGAAGACCGGCACGACAACCGAGACCAATGCTGACTCAGAATTGTCTTTGATCCTATTTTCCATCGCTTTCGTCCCTGGCGCTTTCCGGGCTGGCGCCAAATTGGCGGCGATAAAGGTCAAGCACTTCACCGGTTGCCCCGAAATGACGCCAACTCATATTGATAACCTTAGCAATTCGCCGGGGGAGATTAACAGGTAAACTTACACAAGTCCGTGAACACAGCAAAAAACCTCAGATAAATACATGAAGCCCCACGAGTCACCCAATTATTGGGATGGTGTATCCCGCAAATTTTCAGGTACGCTGCCGCAATTCCTGTGGCGGATCCACAGCGACCGCGTGAATGTTTCATTGTTGGCGGACTGGCTTGGCGATCGGCAATTCAAGGACATTCTGAAGACAGACCTGTTCGATGAAGCCATAAGCCAGGGTTTGTATCCTTTTTTACGTGAACATGCCCGTACAGTTCACGGCATTGACGTTTCTGGCGAATCGGTGGGCGGAGCCAAAAAACGCTTTCCGGAGCTGAATGCTATTTGTGCAGATGTCCGTAAACTGCCGTTTAAGAACCATAAGTTTGACCTGATCGTATCCAACTCCACACTCGATCATTTTCAGGACACCGGTGAAATCGATTTGGGGCTGCGGGAGTTGTTCCGCGTATTGGAACCCGGTGGAGAACTGCTCATCAGCCTCGATAACCTGCAAAATCCTATCATTGGCCTGCGCAGCCTGCTGCCCTTCCGCCTGCTGAATTCTCTGCACCTTGTCCCTTATTTCGTGGGCAAATCTCACGGCATACGAGGCCTCAAGGCGGCACTGAAAAAGGCGGGTTTCGAGGTGCTGGATTCGCGATCCATTATGCACTGTCCCCGGGTTCTGGCTGTAGCTGTCGCCGGAATTTTACAAAAAAAGGCCTCAAAAAAGTCCCGGCAACGTTTTCTGGCCTTGCTGATGAGTTTCGAGTTCCTCGCAAAACTGCCTACCCGTTTTTTCACCGGCCATTTTGTCGCGGTTCATTCGCTAAAGCCTGGCCAACAAGGAAACAGGGAATGATGAACTTTTCCGGAAAATACCGCAGCGGAAAATTTGGTCGTCTGTCCTATTGAGGTTAAAGGGAGAACTTGATGAGCCGGATCCTGAAAATTACACTGATTGCAATCCCCGTCCTTGTGGCAATCCTCATACTCTCCTGGCAGCACACCGTAAAACCCCTGGCGTTTGAAGCATTTCAATGGGTGACAGGCCACCAAAAGCTGGGAGGCAACACCTTTCGCATGCCCCCAAAAAACACGCCTTATGACCAATGGATCGAACGGGCCAGAAGCCAAATTCCCCTATTTGAAGGAATTGTCATCAATGACGTCAGGACCATTGAATTGCAACCGTGGCCGCAACTGGGTGAAACAATTAGGGGATTGTACCTTAGGTTTGCTGATTACCAGATGACAGATGGCCGAATCGTGGAACTACCGCCCCATGGCAGTACAGATTCACAACGCCACTTTTTTGAAATGGGTGTTTATTTATTTGGCGGCCCCGGCCATACCATCATTCAGCAGGAAGGCCGGGAACCACAGCGAATCGACTGGAAATACAGAACCCTTTTCTCCATTCCGATGAATGTGCGCTACCAGCACTTCAACGACAGCGATCGGCCGGTTCGGCTGCTGGCGGTCAGTAGTTTTCCGTTTCTTATGAATGCAATTGACAATGAACGGTTCCTGTTCGACAACGAGTTTGTAATGCGGGAGCGTTATGACGCGGACCGTGATTTCCTGAACACAGTCAATCACGTCACAGCAAACATCACAAAAAGAAACCTGGTGCCTGACGCAGTCGAGCATGAAACCGCACAGCAAAAACACCGGCGCAGCGGCGCAACCGGCATGCGCTGGGAAATGGCCGGCAATACCATGCTTTCATTACGTGTTTCAGAAATGGCACCCGAAATGCACAAAACGGCTCACCGGCACAGCAGTGAATCCTTTATCCTGTTTCTGTCCGGAGAAGGTTATTCAGTAACCTGGGCGGAAGGACGATATGCACAACGGAATCGGATTGACTGGAAGGAGGGTACGCTTTTCGTGCCACCAATCTACTGGTACCATCAGCACCTGAACCCCGTTTCGGCTCCTGCACGCTTTTTGGCGATCAACAACCCTCACTTGGTGCAAAATCTCGGCTTGAGATTTATCGACCAGCTGAAAACGGATTTGCCGGAAATTGAAGCGGAATGGAATCGGGAACTGCAAAAGAACTCAAGTGGAAAAAAATAAAATTTTTCACAATTGTGAAAAATGCATGTGACGTGCATTTGGGTAAAGGAATTAGAAATTTGACTACGCACAATAAGAAAACAAGGTTGTTATTTGCGTGCATCCTCCTGTTCTCCACAGAGGCTACAATCATATGGGCAAATGAACTCGATACAGACCAGGAAAATGACAATAAGCCCGCAGAGAAAGTTTACAACGATGAGAGAAGTGCCTTTCCACTGCCAGAAATAGTGGTTACTGCTGCAAGAATTATGGCCCCGCCAACCATCATAGTGCGGCAGGTTTCCCGCGATGATATTGCAGCATGGAATGCACACACTGCGGGTGATGCGCTCACCTATGTACCCGGCGTGAACGTCCAGATTGGCGGTTCCTCAGGAGATGCCCGTGCCTGGATTCGAGGGTTCCGGGACCGGGATGTGCTGGTACTCTATGATGGGATTCCGATTGCGTCCGGATTTGAAGGCACCATTGATATCAACGAGATTTCTCTTGCAGCCGTGTCCCAGATCAAGGTAATGAAAAGCGCCCCTTCGGTGATCTATGGCAGTAACGGCATTGGTGGTGTGATCGATATGATTCCGAGGGCAGGCACCGTTGGGAATTTCCTGGAGGCCGGCGTTGAACTGGGCACGGATGAGCGGCGCCTGCTACGCGCCATCGGTGGCGGTGGAAACGGAAACATCAGCTACTCGCTGTCTGTTAGCCACCAGCAGGCAGACGATTTTTCGATTTCAGATGATTATGTTGCCGAACTCAACCAGCCGGAAGGCACCCGGGTCAACAGTGACTTTGAACGCAACAACCTGTTTTTACAATTGGATGCCATGGAAACCGCCATTGGCCACGCTTCGATGTTTTTCAATATTTCCGATGCGGAAAAGGGTCTGCCGGTCGAAGCCGGGGTTGACGATCCGGATTTTGAGAGATTGACCCGGTCCAGGAGAAGCACTATCGGGCTGTCAAACCAATTTGCGCATATTCCGCTGACAGCGAAGCTCTATTACAACCGTTATGAAAGTGATCTGACTGTTTACACCGATGAAAGCTTCAACGAAGTTGATGAGGTGGAATCGGCGGAAGATTATTCCTACGGCGGCAAGCTGTATTCCATTTTTGAGACTTCCCAGAACAATCAGCTGGTGCTGAACGGCGGGGTTCAGACAGATGTTTTCAAGGGCGAAGGTGAGTTGGAGGATGGCAACAAAGCTGAGCTAACAACCTGGACACTGGCCATCGAGGATGAATACTGGATTAATGAGCACCTTTCCTTTGCCGCCGGCGTAATTTATACCTATTTCGACCAGACCCTGCTGGGAAAATCCACCAGTGCAATCAACCCTCAGGTTGCGCTCGCCTGGCAAACATCCAGCACATTTTCCTTGCATGCTTCAGCGGCACAACGAACTCGATTCCCCAAGCTGCGGGAACTGTACCGCAGAAGATGGGGCAACCCGGATCTGAAGGAACAAACCGCCAACAACTACGAAGTTGGCATCCGGTATAAGCACAACGCGGAGTGGAGCAGTGATTTTTCCCTGTATCGCAGTGATGTAGACGACCTGATCGAACGGCCTCATCGAAGAACCATTTACCAGAACCTGGACCGGATCACTTTCAAGGGAGTCGAACTGGCCAGCGGTGGCTGGTTAACACCAAGGATGTTTGGCCGGCTGGCTTATACCTATGTTGACGCATCCGAGGAACTTGCAGACGGAAGCAGCAGGCAACTGCGCAGCCGGCCCAAACACACCGTCATGATCGAGTTTCGCTATAAAATGCCCTGGGAAACCCTCTTATCGTTTAACAGCATCTACGTTTCCGGCCTCCATGACCTGGACCCGGATGGTATTTATACCAGGATACCCGGTTTTTTTGTTGGCAACATCAAGGCCAGCAAACCGTTTGCCGGCCATTGGGAAGCCTACCTGTCAATCTCGAATCTGTTTGACAAAGACTATGAGCACAGGCTGGGGAATCCCCGTGAGGGCCGGGCGGTGATGGCTGGACTGAATTTTAATTACTGACTGCACTTTGGAATTCTTTCATCTCAATTCAACGGTCTTTGGCCATTCCTGATGCGGCTACTGGTAACCAATACACGCACGGGTCAGGCCTACGCCATCATTCGCAGCCTGCGGCCACATGCCAAGTGGATTTCAGCCACCCTGTACGGCTCCAACTGGGTGACCGCACACACTGCAGCTGGCGCGTTTTCCCGCCTGGTAGATAGCCGCTATGTTGTTACCAGTCCCGAGGAAGACTGGGCTGCCGGCAAAATCCAAATTGAAAACACGGAACGCGAAGAACGTTATATTCGGGATATAGAGAAAATCTGCACCAAGGACAGTATTGACACCATTTTTCCTTCCTATGACCCACAGGTATACATTCTTGCAAAAAACCGGCAACGTCTGGCAAAACTGGGCGTCCAGGTGATGGCGCCGGACTACGAAACCCTGCAGACACTGCTGGATAAATCCGAAACGCTTAAAATGGCCGCTGCAGCGGGCTTCCCGCACCCCGAAACGTACCTGGTGGAAGAGCACAACCTTTCCGACCTGGCCCGGCTGATTGAACCTCCGTGGGTGGTACGGCCAACGGCTTCCGCACGCAGCCGTGGCATGGTGGTAATCCAAACTCGGGAAGAGCTGGAACCGGCCGTCAAACGGCTCCAGGCGAGGCATAAAAAGTTAATCTTCCAGGAATATATTCCCGGACATTTGAAACAGAATTTCTATATGCTGATTGGCCGAGACCACGAAGTCCTCAGCATGATATCGCCCAAAGTGCTGCGGACATCACATCGCGTGTACCGAAACTCCTCGGCGGCAGTGCTTTTCAGTCACCGGCACGAGTACGATGAACGCATCATGGAATTGATTCGTGGATTGAACTGGCATGGCGGCCTCACCGTGCAAACCAAGATCGACTCGCGGGATGGGACACTGAAACTAATGGAAATCAATCCACGTTTTGGTTCCCATACCTGGTATTCAACTGAAATGGGCATCAATATGCCGCTGATGTGTCTGCGCAGTTTCCGGGGTGAATCGATCGAACCCGTAAGGAATTATCCGGAGGAAACCCTTATGCTGGAACCAATCGAGGACTTTTTCGGCCTGTTTTTCAATTTTATCGACCGGGGGGTCTACCTTTTTCACCGCCTGTTTGGCCGCAAAACTACGGATCCCGAGGCCGTACCTGCGAGCATTTACAGCACATTGAAGACGCTCAAAAAGGACTACATCGGCTCACACAATAAGGCCTACATGCCACAATTTCGATACGCTCTACAAGACCCTCTGGTGTTTATCCTGAAATGCTGGGCCGTGTTGCGATACGAATTGAGCCAGCTGAGGCGTGCCGGGATTTGAACAGTAATCGAGTCTTCAGACTTGCCATTGCGGCCATCGTGGCCATAGCTGCGACAGGCTCAGCCGCTGCCGATTGTACAGCGCTGACAAACCAAACCATCCGCTGGCTTGTGCCTTCCAAACCCGGTGGTGCTTATGACAGCTATTCGCGCTTGCTCCAGCCGTATCTGGAGCAACAACTCCAGGCTCAAATTGTCATTGAAAACCGGCAACAGGCGGGTGGAATCGTGGCAGCCTTGACCGTTCGTGATGCCGTGGCTGACGGCAAAACCCTGGGAATCATCAACGCGCCCGGCCTGCTTGCAGCCCACATGGCCTCTGATAACCCCGCGCCGGATCCCTTGCAGGATTTCACCATTATCGCCAGGGTAGCCAGTAGCAGCATGTTTCTGTTCACTGGCCGGGATTCCGGCATTGCCGACATCCATGATCTTCTGCAAATATCCGCTACCCGGCCCGTTGTGATCGGGGTACGCGATCTTGGCTCATCGAGTTTTTTTGCTGTTCCGATCATGGCTTCCCTGCTGGGGCTGAACTACACGGTGGTAACAGGCTATATCGGCAGCACCACCCGCGTCCTGGCAGCAATGCGAGGCGAAGTCGACGTCATCATTCAAAATCTCGATTCGGTCAAACGATACGTGGATGCCGGGGAATTGCATCCTTTGCTACAGATTTCCGGGCCTGCCGCTCACACACTGCAGGCCACACATGAGGTGCCGGATCTCCGCAGGCCAGGCTGGCTGGCACAAGCAGGCCTTGAGGTATCCGGAACAACTGCAACAGGTGCGGATCAAACAGCTGCCGCATTGTCCGACATCATCTCGGCCGGGCGGCTGATCGTGGCGCCGGCAGGCCTGGATGACGCTACAAGAACCTGTCTGCAAACAACCGTTCTGAGCGTGCTGCAAAGCGAAGAATTTATAAATGCAGCAAATCAGGCCGGTCTGACCATCCAGGCGGCCGATGCTGCAACGGCAATGGAGGGTTTGCAGGCCGGTAAACGCCATATGTCCGATTTCAGGGTTCTTGTCCGTTCAGCAATCGAAGAAGCAAGGCAATGAGGTTTCGTTGAAATGGATTCCGCAGTAATCGATGCTGCCCTTGAGGGATTCCGACTGGTCTTTTCCTGGCCGTATATCCTGTATCCCATTGCAGGTACCCTGTTGGCGATGGTGTTCTCCGCTGTGCCCGGTCTCAACAGCTCCAGCCTGATGGCCCTGGCCATTCCCCTGACTTTCGCCTGGGATCCGCTGCCCGTTATGTTGATATTCGGCGCCTTTGTTGGCGGCGCGACGTTCATGGGTTCAATTACCGCCATCCTGTTCAACATTCCTGGAAAAGCTTCCAATTCGGTCACGCTGCTGGACGGCTACCCAATGACACAACAGGGTAAAGCTAAAACAGCGATCGGCAGTGCCGCGGCAGCCTCCGCCCTTGGTTCCACACTCGGGGTTTTTTTCCTGATTGCATTGATTCCCTTGATGCGGAATGCTGCAATTGCACTCGGCCCGGCCGAGTACCTGATGTTCGCCATCTGGGGTCTCACCACTCTCGCGGCACTTGCTGGAAACTCATTGATCAAGGGGCTGGTGGCCGCCGGTCTCGGTTTTCAACTGGCTTTTATCGGTTATGACCCGCGAACAGCAGAATTACGGTTTACATTTGGAGTCGAATACCTGAACGAAGGTCTTGGGCTGGTGCCCATATTGCTCGGACTGTTTGCCTTGTCAGAGGTGATCGACCTGATGGTCAGTGGCAGAGCAACGCTTTCCGGCAGGCGAAAATTCAGCGAGTTAAGCGGTAGCGTCGGCGATGGAATTCGTTCGGTTTTTCGCCATTTTCCGTTATTTATCCGTTGCTCGGCCATCGGCACGATCATTGGCGCCATCCCGGGCATAGGTGGCTCCGTGGCGGGCTTCATTGCGTACGGTCACGCCAGCCAGACAGCCGGAGATAACTCTGAATTTGGCAAGGGCGACGTTCGCGGCGTCATAGCCCCCGAGGCCGCCAATGACGCCAAAGACGGTGGTGCGCTGATACCGACACTCGCACTTGGGATACCCGGTGGAACCGGGACAGCTATCCTGCTCGGCGTCCTGACCCTGCACGGACTCACCCCCGGCAGGGAAATGCTGACGGACCACCTGGTTCTGGTATTCGTCCTGGTCTGGTCCCTTTTCCTGTCCAACTGGATCACTTCTTTGCTGGGGCTATCACTGGTCAACCCCATGGCTCGCCTGAGCACGATCCGGACCACCCGCCTGATACCGGTCATCCTGGCGCTTGCGGCAATTGGAGCTATCCAGTACCGCGGTTACCTGGCTGACCTGGTCTGTGCAGTTGTTTTCGGTATATTGGGCTACCTGATGAAACGTCATGACTGGCCCCGAATCCCGCTTGTTATGGCCTTGTCGCTTGCGCCATTATTCGAAAACAGCCTTCACCTGACACTCAGGCTGCATGAACTGGGCCGCATTGACTTCTGGTCAAGACCTGTTGTTATTGTGTTGCTGGCACTGACCGTTTTTAACCTGGTTCTACCGGCATTCCTTGGCAAGCTGCGTGCAATCAGGAGGCAGGGAAAATGAGGGTAGTCCGGATGAACCAAAGATCCTGCTTGACGCTGGTACTGGCCATCATCACCCTGTGGTTTCTTCAGGAATCCCTCGGTCTCAGCAGTGTTGCTTCAATTGTTCCCCGGGTCATACTGTCGCTGACCCTGTTGTTGCTCATCATCCAGCTAGTACTGGACCTGAAATCACCCAGCCATTCCCGCCCCCCTGACAGCAAGACAAATGTTGTCCAGGCAGGTTCCGGAATACCCACTGACCGGGGCTCGCCCGCCTGGCTTGTCATTAGCTGGATTACCATTCTGCCAGCGGCCATTTGGCTGCTTGGCGTGGTTGCCGGTGCGGCCGTGTTTTGCCTGGTTTTTACGAAATGGTATGCGCTGGAATCCTGGAAAACCAGCCTGTTTTTTTCCATTATGCTCGGCTTCCTCATGCAACTGCTCTTTGCCCTCGTTTTTAAAATCACGCTTTATGGCGGAGTGATAGCCCAGGTGTTGGCATGAGCCCGGAGTCCCTGCAAGCAGAGAGTGTCTTTTTCGGATTTTTACTGTTTTTTGTAACGACGATACTGGCAGGTTTGCTGATGCTTTATGCGGGCCGGCCCTTGCTGAGGCGACTGGCTGACTGGTTGTTCAATCGGCGTGGTTTCGAAAAACTGGGCAGACCGCTCAGGGTCCGCCCCGGCAACACACCCTATGAAAACTGGCTGCGTACTGCAAAACTGGATATTCCGGTGCATGAATGCCTGTATATCGAAGACGTGAGAACCATCCCACTGGAACCCTGGGTACAGCGCGGCGAAGGCATTCGGGGACTCTATCTGAGGCTGGCCGATTACCAGTTTACCGATGGCCAGATACTTGAAATTCCTCCCGGGGGGGCGACAGCAACGGCGCGTCACCTGTTCGAAATGGGCATCTATTTCCTCGGTGGACCCGGCCACACAATGCTATTACGGCCGGACCTGCCACCCATCCGGATCGACTGGCGTAATCGCAGTGTTTACTCGGTACCCATCAATGCCCTCTACCAGCATTTCAATGACAGCGAGGAGCCGGTTCGCGTGTTGGCGATCAGCAGCTTCCCGTTCATGATGAATTCAATAAACAGCGAGACTTTTATTTTCGACAATCCAATTGACTTAAGTGAACGAGCCCGTAAGAAAGAGTCGCCAAATTCCCAGGCTGGCCGGATAGGGTCCAATCGTGAATGTCGCGATTTTGTGCCGGACGCGCTCAAAATCGAGCTGAAGGATCACCGTATTCGGGGCAAGGGCACACGAAACATGTACTGGACCATGTCAGGCAACTCGATGATCGATATCAACGTGTCTGAAATGGCCGGCCAAACAATCAAGCGCGCTCATCGCAGCACCAGTGAGGCCACGGTACTGATGCTTTCCGGCGAGGGATACATGGTCACCTGGCCGGAAGGCGCCTGGCACAAGAGAATCCGGGTCAATTGGCGTGAAGGTACGCTCATCGCACAACCGATATTCTGGTATCGGCAGTTTATGAACCCGGGCTCATCCACCGCGAGAAATCTAACCGTTAGCGCCAGGTCGCTGGTGGAAAACCTCGGGCTGCGCTTCCTGGACCAAATGGAAACTGACCTACCTGGAATCACCAAGACCTGGGAAGCCGAACTAAAAGCCGGGCCGGGTGGTGAAAAAGGCAAGTCTTGCGGCCCCTGAAAGACTCAAGTTATTGACCAATAGCCTGGTTACGGAAGTTTGCGTCAATCCAATAGTGACCGTAGCTGTTTAATCTCTCCAGCGGTCAGCGCTGGCGCCAGGGTTGCTGCAATATTCTGCTGCAGGTGGGCCGGCACTATCGTCCCCGTCAGAACAGTCGCAACGACCGGATGCGATATGGAAAACGTATATGCGGCACTTGGCAGCAGCAGGGATTCCTGACCACTATCCCTGCTGACGGCTGTTGCCACTCCAACCCTGGATCGTCGCAATGCCAACAAGGTTCCCTGAAGCCGAATTTTCAGCTTGTCCGGAACAGGCGGTGAAGCGACAAGACCTGCCAGAGCCCTGGAAAACAATTTTACTCGTTCGCCGAAGTTTCTGCTCACCAGGTGCCTGGCCGAGACCATGCCGATGACTCCTACGTCATTCGCCAGAGCAGTTGGAAATACAACATCCTCAGCGGAGGAATTTGCCAGGTTATAGGCCACCATGATGGTGTCAAAAAGGTCATCCTGTAATGCGCGTTTCAACATCAAGTGATGCGGATCGAGCAGGCTGGATTCGCTAATGCCTATGTACCGTATTTTTCCCGCGCTGCGCAGGTTTTCCAGTTCGGGCATCAGGCGGCCCAGGACTTCATCGTAGGTCTCCAGGGAAACGCGATGCAGTTGAAGTATGTCCAACTCATCCACGCCAAGTTCTTGCAAGCTGCTCTCTACCTGCCGCCTGGCATCAACGGCACTGATTATTTTCCCCCTGTGCACCGGTAGTATCTTTGTGGACACAAGAAAGCGGTCCCTCGGCACATCCTTTAGTGCCTCACCCAGCAAACCCTCGCTCTTCCCATAGGAAGGCGCCGTATCAAAAAAATTGATCCCGAGGTCCAGTGCATGCCTGACCAGCCGAACGATATTTTTACGGCCAGCGTAGTGTGACTGGCCAAACCTGTTTGGCCCACCGGAGCCGAGGGAAAGCAGTGAAACGTTCAAGCCGGTTCTGCCCAGTCTGCGGTATTCCATTTGCCCTACATTCCCCCAAACTGCAATTCCGCCAATCGTGCGTACAGATTATTGCTGCGGATCAACTCATCGTGACTGCCAACGGCCTCGATACGGCCGTGGTTCATGACCACGATGCGATCGACCTTTTTAACCGTCGCCAGGCGATGGGCAATAACCAGCGTTGTACGATCTTTCATCAATCCTTCAAGTGCGGTCTGCACCAGGCGCTCACTCTCTGCATCCAGCGAGCTCGTGGCCTCATCCAGCAGCAGAATGGGCGGATCTTTCAGAATCGCCCGTGCAATCGCGATGCGTTGCCGCTGACCACCTGAAAGCCGGGTGCCGCGCTCGCCCAGGTAGGTATCATAGCCATCCGGCAACTCAATGATGAATTCGTCGGCTGCGGCCAAAATCGCTGCCTGCTTCACTTCATCTTCGCTTGCTTCGGGGCGGCCGTAGCGGATATTTTCGAGCGCACTCTCACCGAACAAAACGGTGTCCTGGGGTACCAGTCCGATTTGTTGCCTCAACTCCAGCGGGTCGAGCCGGGAAATATCGGTATCATCGATCAGTATCCGGCCGGAAGCCGCCTCGTAAAAGCGCAACAACAACTGGAAACTGGTGCTTTTTCCGGCGCCTGAAGGCCCAACGATGGCCACTGTTTCTCCAGCCCTTATCTCCAGGGTGAAATCATCAAGCGCTACTGAATCCGGCCGTGAGGGGTAGCGAAATTCCAGCTGTTCAAATCGAATCCGCCCGCGCGTTTGCGCCGGTAGATGTTCTGGATTATCAGGCGCCTTGATAGCTGGCTCTGCCTGCAGCAATTCGGACAGGCGCTCCATTGCACCGGCTGCACGCTGGATTTCACCCCACAGACTGCTCAGTGCAGCAGCAGAAGATCCGACCATCATGGCGTACATCAGAAACTGGCCCAGTTGCCCGCCGGTCATGGTGCCGTCCAATACGGCGCGCGACCCAATCCACAGGATAAAGGTGATGGAAGCAAACACCAGTGAAGTGGCAATAACAGTCAATAAAGCATTCATTTTAATTCGGCGAACTGCCGTGATGAAGCTCGCGTTCACTGCTTCGGCATATCGACTTGCCTGCAATTTTTCCAGCGTAAATGCCTGTACGGTCTGCATGGCATTGAGTGTTTCGCCGGCCAAACTACTGGTGTCGGCAATCCGGTCCTGCGACTGGCGCGACAAGCTTCTGATCCGTCGCCCCACCAGGATCACCGGTAAAACGACTATAGGTATTCCCACCAATATGTAAGCAGCCAGCTGAGGGCTGGTAAATACCAGTAACACAAGCCCACCGGTCAAATTCAATGTGGATCGCAATGCGATCGACAAACCCACACCCGAAATGCTCTGAACAAGCGTGGTGTCGGTGGTCAGACGGGAAAGAACTTCACCTGTTTTTGTCACCTCGAAAAAAGCCGGGTCCATTCCAATCACGCGTGTATAGACGGCATTGCGAAGATCGGCAACCACGCGCTCCCCCAACCAGGTCACCAGGTAGTAGCGCAGCGCAGCAAAAACACTGAAAACCAGTGCGGCGGCCAGGAACCAGCCAAAATACTGGTTAACCGTGCCGATATCCTGTGCAATAAAGCCATTGTCAATCAGGTAACGCAATGCTATGGGCAGGGCCAGCATGGCACCGGAAGCAATCAACAAGGCAGTCAACGCTGCCACCAGCGTTCCCCGGTACGGGCGGATAAACGGAACCAGCGTTTGCAAGGGTTTCAGGGACTTTCCGCTTGGGCGCTCGCTGCTGGTACGCTCAGACATTGTTTCGACTCATCATAGTTTCAAGACATGGGGGTTTGAATTGAATGATCAATCCTGCCATTGCTTGTGAACACGCCCGGATAGTGACGCTGTTTATGTGATTATTTCAAAGCGCCGTTTGCTGCTTGCCGCCATCACTTAAGGGCCGTGCGAATTTCCTGCAACTTTGCCTTGACGTGCTGAGCATTTAACGGGCCCATGCGTAAAAGGATTTTCTGACCGGCCGGGAGGCCCTCCAGGGTCGGATCGGCGAACAGGTAAAACGCCTCGGGTTTGACTAAGCGGGGTGGCTCCTTCAAGTCGGGAGTGGCCAGAAGAGAATCAATCACCTCAATCAACCTGGCGTCAAAGTCGCCATCCGGATAGCCAAGATCAACGTAGGCCTCCTGCAAAAGAGGGGCGTAGTGCCGGTACAGGTTTGCCAGTTCCTGTGCGTCCAGTGCCTCGAACATCGCTACCTGTGCCTCATAACGCTGATAGTTAGCCGGGTTCAGAATGAACTGCGGTATGGGATCACCTTCAGGACTGCGGATTATGGTTTCTGCTTGTTCATCCGCGGATGCCACGAATGTCCCATCCAGATCCTGAACGATCATGATCTGGCCAGGCACCTGGCGGCTGGTCAATGAATCCACCGTTGCCACGAAACGTGAAACCACGTTGTCGCTTACAAAAAAGCGCCTTAGCGAAGCATCGCCAGTCAGGTCGGAAAGGGATTCCAGCACCGACTCATCGCTCTCTGCCAGTTCCGGTAACACAATCACTTCCTCCACCCATTCCAGCTCAGGTTCAGGCTCGATAATTTCTTCTGCCCATTCGACCGGCGCCGGCTCTGGCTGCTCAATGACCACTGCTGGAAGCTGAATCGGAGCTACCTCGATTGTGGAAGGTTTGTAAACCGTTACATAGTAATAAGCCGCAGCGCCCAGTACGATCAGCAACAGGCCAATGAACCAGTTTTTCATAATTTTACCTTCATCTTTGTTATCGGCGATTTCGTAACAGGCGACATTCAACATGATACCCCAGTTCTTATATCCGACCTCACGATCCGCAGGTCGTTCGGCTACGCATCAACACGGTATTTAAAATCCGAAAAAAATGGGGTCAGAGTCAAGTGCCAGAGTCACAACTCTGGGGCATTTTACTCTGGCTCCATTTTTTCCCGAACGACCTGCGGATCGTGAGGTCG
>SMVB01092220.1_pt1 | contig 33467 bp, 28 predicted proteins | sample 2456461 | NCBI WGS metagenome assembly SMVB01 (sample SAMN11095934, study PRJNA526329) | marine sediment metagenome | biome: Marine sediment; feature: Surficial sediment; material: Deep marine sediment; isolation source: Hadal surficial sediment | place: Pacific Ocean | collected 2014-05 | depth... | reverse complement strand
CGTGCTGAGCCACGGCGCGTGGCGGCGTCGCTACGGCGCCGATCCTACAATCGTTGGCCAGACGATTTCGCTCTCGGGACGCGCTTTCACGATTCTCGGCGTCATGGGACCGGAGTTCGAATATCCAAACGCCGCGACCAGCTATCTCGGTGCGACCGTGGTCCTCGTGCTCGTGGCTTTCGCCGCCACACTGTTGCCGGCCTTGCGTGCGGCCCGCATCGACCCAGTGACCGCGCTCCGTTCGTGAGGTACACTCGCCCTCCTATGACGGAGCGAGACCACTACACCATTCTCATCGCGAGCTATTTGGAGCCGGAGCACGTCGAGCGCATCCGGCAAGTCGATGCGAGGCTGCACGTTCTCTACGCGCCGGACTTGCTGAGGCCGCCTCGCTACCCGGCCGATCACAATGGAAAGGACGTCGAGCGCAGCGAAGAGCAAGAGCAACGCTGGCGGAGCTTGCTCGAGAGCGCGGAGATCCTCTTCGACTTCGACGCGACCCATCTAGAAGATTTGCCCGATCTCGTGCCCAAGCTGCGATGGATCCAGGCGACGAGCTCGGGCATCGGCCAGTTCGTGAAACGTCGAGGCTACGACCGGCGCCTTCCGGAGGTCGTCTTCACGACGGCAAGAGGTGTCCATGTACAGCCTCTCGCCGAGTTCTGTCTCCTTTCTATGTTGATGTTCAACAAGAAGCTCGTGCGGCTGCAGCGCGACCAGGAGCGCAAACATTGGGAGCGTCACGCGGGCACGGATCTCGACGGACGCACTTTGGGCATTGTCGGTGTCGGTGCCGTAGGCGCCGAGATCGGCCGCATGGCGCGGGCGATGCGGATGCACGTTCTCGGCATCAAACGACATATCGAAGGCATCGAGCCGGCGTCACTTCACCTCGACGAGCTGCACACGCTCGCGAATCTCCGCGACGTGTTGCCACGCTCGGAGTTTCTCGTCCTTACCACGCCGCACACCCCGGAAACGGAGGGGATGCTCGGCCGCGACGAGCTCGAGCTCCTACCGAAAGGCGCCGTCCTCATCAATCTGGGTCGAGGCGTTCTGGTGGACGAGTCCGCCCTAGTGGATGTACTGCGCTCCGGCCATCTCGGCGGCGCCTGTTTGGATGTGTTCGAGAAAGAGCCCCTCCCGCCCGAAAGCCCGTTATGGGAGATGCCCAATGTTCTCGTGAGCCCGCACTCGGCGAGCACGAGCAACCGGGAGAACGAGCGCCTCACCGACTTGTTCTGTGATAACCTGCGCCGCTTTCTGAACGACGAGCCTCTCTTGAACGTGCTCGACACGGAAAGGCTGTACTGACCAAATGGGTTACGGCAGGGAAGTGACCCACAACCCGTCGGGACCCTCTCCCGCATTATGGGTAGAGAGGACCTTCAACGTCTCGAGGTCGACGACCGATACCGTCCCCGCGCTCGTGTTCGCGACGAAGAGCCGGCTGCCGGCGCCGTCGAACGCCATGCCTCCGGGTCCTTCGCCCACGGCCATCTTGGCGGTCACCTTGCGAGTGGCGAGGTCGATGACGTAAACCTGGGCCGAAGCGCGATGGGTGACGAACGCACGACGATCGTCGGGTGATATGGCCACGCGCACGGGACCCTCGCCCACCGCGATCTCGGCCTCGAGTCTCAAATCCGGCGCAGTAGAAAATAGATGCAGGTTGTTATCGTTTCGATTCGCAACCAGCAGCCAGCGTTCGTCGTGCGAGAGCGCAATGCCTTCCGCTCCGCTCCCGGCCTCGGCGTGGGCGATGGATTTCTGGCTCGCCGTCTTCCAGAGACTCACGGTGCCGGACTCGCGGTTCGCAATATACGCCCGCGCACCGTCGGCGGTGAGAACGACCATGTGCGAGCCGCCCATCCCGGTCGAGAGCTCGTCGACGATCTGCCGTTTTTCCAAGTCGATGGTGAAAACATGACGGGTCTGTTCGTTCGTCAGATAGAGCCACACCCCATTCGGATGCAAGGCCATTCCGTGCGGATATTGGAATCGAGGTGAGGCGAGCCGGTCAACCTCTTCGCCTTTTGAGAGGTCGACGATCGAAACGGTGTTGCTGCGAGAGTTGGAAGTGATCGCGTAGCGGCCGTCGCGCGTGACGACGACTTCGTGCGGGTTCCCGCCGACGGGCACAGCGCGTGTGACTTCTAACGACGCCGTGTCGAAATAGAGAAGAGCGTCCGCGGTCTTGTCCGCGATCAAGAGCGTTTCAGAAAAAACCCCGTGCGAGCAAACGAGGGATAGCGCGATGGCGAGAACGGTTCGTGGCATAGCAGAGCGATTCTAGCCCACAGGAAGCGCGGACTCCACCACGCGAGCTTTGCCCGAGTTAGCGGCGCCGCACGGGTGGCGTTTCGCCCTTGGCGCGCCGCTCGTTGAGACGCGCCACAGCTTTTTTCGCCTCCTCGAAATCGGGCTTCAGCGCGAGTGCTCGGGCCCACTCGATCTCCGCCTCGTCCCAGGAACCGCTCTGATAGAACGCGACGCCCAGGTTGTAATGAGTCATCTCGAACTCTGGCCAATGTCTTTGAGCTTCCCGATAGCTTGCGATAGCCCGATCGAGCAGCCCAGCTCGTAGATAGATATTCGCGGCATTCATGTGCGCGGAAGCGAAAGACGGATGGATCTCGACCGCGCGCTCGAACTCGTAGAGCGCTTCCTCGAGCAAGCCGGCGGCCTCGTAGGTCGCCCCAACATTATTGTGTATTTCCGCGTTGTCGGCGTCGCCCTCGAGCGCCAGCTCTAGAACGGACTTCGCTTCCTCGATGCGGTCGCGCTCGAAGTAGAGCGTTCCCAGCCGCACGAGCGTATCGCCGTACTCGACGTTCAGGCGAAAGTGGTGTCGCAACTGGGACGGGTCGCCATCGACGAAATGCTCGACGGTCTCGGCCGCTCTTTCGAACGCTTCCAGGGCGATGTCGTCCCGCCCGAGAGCATCCTCCTTTTTTCCTGTCTGGTTGTAGAGGCGATGGAGCATCGAGACCGCGTCGGCGTCCCTCGGGTCCAGCTCGAGGGCTCGTGTGAGCGACGCCGCTGCCTTCGCGCCTTCGCCCTCGAGCGTCCATCGAAATCCTTCCAAAACGGCACTGCGCGCTTCGTAGGCCGCTTCCAGCCCAGCGACGTCGGGAAGCCCGAGCAGCTTTCGGATCCCTGCAGGCTTGGCGCGATGGCGGTAGAGGTCTTCGAGAAGAGGACGCCGTCCCGCATCGAAAAAACTCTTGGGTGCGGAATATTCGAGGAGCGCGTTGTCATCCGTGTGGATTGGCGCCTCCGCGACATAGTCGGCCGCTTCGTCCGGTCCGAGCAGCACGCGCGCCAAGAGCGTCTCGGCGCTTCGTTGGTTCATCGTGGTGAAGTCGGCGCGAAAGCGCTCGTCGGCAAAACGCGACCGGATAGCGTCGAGGTCGATCGGTTGGTCGTGGGCGAAACCGAGAAGGATGTAGTCCCCGCCTGGATCGATCTCCCAGAGACCCATGCGAGGAAACACGGACTGAAAGGTCGCGAGGATCGTTTTGAAGTTGAGCGACGACATCGAATAGGCGTGCACCCATTGGCACATGACGCCTCCTTCACGGAGCCGCGCTTTGGCTTGCTCGAAGAATTCTCGGGTGAACAGGCTGCTCATCCCAGCGATCCAGGGGTTCGACGGCTCGGAGATGATCACGTCGTAGCGCCGGTCCGTATAGGTGAGATGCTGGCGTCCGTCGGTGATGAGAAGGCGCACGCGGGGGTCGTCGAGCGCGTGATGGTTGAAGGGTCGAAAGAACTCGTTGGCTTCGACGACGCGTTTTTCTAGCTCCACCACGTCAATGGATTTGACCGGGTACTGCTCTACGGCGCCGAGGGTCATGCCGCTTCCGAGGCCAATGATGAGCGCGCTCTCGGCGTGCGGGTGGAACAGCATCGGGAAGTGGCCGAGTGAGAGCTGCGTTGCAGCGTCGCCTTTGGCAGAAGCGTCGGTTTTGCCGTTGACCTGGAGCGCGAAGTCGCCGGGGTCCGTTTTTTCCACGGACACCGTCGCGTGGAGCCCTTCTTTGAAAAAGACCTGCTCGCCGCCCTTCATCGCTGATTCGAGCGCGATGCTCTTCGTCCTCGCGACGCTCTGATAGCGCTCCGCGTAAATATGGGGGCCGCTCGCAAGAAGGCGAGGGTCGAAGGACGGTGTCAGCGGCCAAACCAGAAGCGTCGCGCCGATGACGGCGAGCGGAAACGCGACGCGCGCGAGGGAAAGGTTGGACGCAAAGAGCAAGACGAGAACGGCGGCGACAACGTTGATGCCCACGGCGACGGCGATGGTGCTCTCGGTGCCGAGAGTCGGGATGAGAAAAAAACCTCCTACGAGCGTGCCCGTGATGGCGCCGAGCGTATTGAGCGCGTAGACGTCGCCAACAGAGCGGCCAAAACGCTCGAGGGTCGTTGTCGAGATGCGTGCCGCGAGCGGGAAAGCGGCGCCCATCAAGAATGTCGGGACGAGCACGACGAGGAGCACGAGCCCGAGCTCGAGAAACTGCATCTCGCGAAACGAGCGTGACTTCGCGAGCATGAGCTCGGTCATGTAAAGGGGTAGTCTCCCGAGAATCGTGACCGTCAAAAGTGAGAAGAGGCCGGTCGCTGCCTGCAGACCAGCCAACCACACTGGAGCATTCTGACGCCCGTCGAGAAGCTTCGACCACGCCAGTGCCCCGAGCGCGAGCCCCGCGACGAAACCTGTCACGATCAAGCTGAAGGCGTAGACCGAGGAGCCGATGACCAGCGAGAGGACGCGTGTCCACGCGAGCTGATAGATCATCGCGGCGGCGCCGGCGAGTGCTATCGCGATGAGCGCTCCAGTCCGAGTTTGGCGATCCCAAATGGTGAACGGCTTCGCGCTCTCGGCTCGTGGTGCCTTGCGGTTTTTTCGTTTTTTGTTTTTCTTGCTGTCCGGCCTGTCTGGCTTTGCGCTCTCGGCCGTCGGGGCTTCGATCGGTGTTTCCTTGAAGCGCCAAAGGATCAGCCCAGCGATGGCGAGATTGACGAACGCGGCGCCTCTCGACGACCAGCTCAAACCGAGATTCGGGATGAGCAGAAATCCGGCGGATGCTGCTCCAAAAACGGCACCGAGCGTGTTGATGCCGTAAAGCTTGCCGATCGTCCAGCCGAGATCGGTCTTCCGGTCCGCGAGATAAGCGCTCAACAGCGGGAGCGTCGCACCCATCAACGTGGTTGGGACGAGAAGGATCCCGCCGCACACGATGAGACGAACGAGGGACAAGCTCGACGCAGCGCCGCTTCGATAAAGCGCACCGAAGAGAGGGTCCGCGGCCGCGATGAGAAGCGGCACCGCGAGGGCATATAGCCCGATGGCGCCTTCGAGGTAGCCGTAGGTCTTGAGCGGCAGCGAGATGCGATGCAGGAAGCGACCCGCGAGTAAGCTGCCGAGCCCGAGCCCGCCCATGAACGCCGCGAGTACGGTGGTGGTCGAGTAGACCGTGTTCCCCATGACGAGAACGAGCAGCTTCATCCACACGATCTCGTAGACCAGGCCCGTCATCCCGGACAAGAGAAAGATGAGGAGAACCCACTGGTTCACCGTGCGTATCGTGGAAGACTTCGTCATCAAGGCTCGCTTTTGGAGGTTCAGAGAGCGCCAAGAGAACGATCAGCAAGAGCTGTGCCGTGCATTAGGCACTTAAAATCAACAACTTAGAGGCGCCGCCACCCCTCAGAAGTGTGGGAGAAACGCTACGAGATGGGGGGGGAAGCCCTCGCAAACTGCCGAGTTATCGCTCGATCAATATACTTTGCGCCTTTGCGTTACGCTTTTCCTAATATTGATCTAGCTCCGAAACGTAAATCCGCTGAAGCTTTCTTCGAGTGTTTCGAGCAGCGAGATTTAGCGGATGCGGATGCTTCCCGAGGAGGTTTTCAGATCGAGTCGAGGGCCGCCGCCGCGTACCGTCCCGTTCAGTTCTTTGCGGCTCAATTTCCCCACGACGGTGACGGGGTGATCGGAGTCGATGTGACCGGAGCTCGTGCGCGCGCGCAGCTCGAAAGCAGCGTCGCTAGGGATACGTACACGGATGCCGCCAGAGGAAGCGTTTAGCCGCCAATCGGCTGCTAAATCGCCCTCGGCTTCGATGGCCCCGCTTCCGGTGCTCACTTCCAAAGCTCCGCGAACGCCGTGCACCCGGACGGAGCCGGATCCGGTTTCGACCTCGACATCGCCGGCCGTTTCCTCGAGAACGACGCTCCCGCTTCCGGTTTCGGCGCGAAGCGCTCCGGTGACGGCCTCGACCCGGATGCTTCCGGATCCCGTCGATGCGGTCACGTTGCCGCCAATGCTTCCGATCTGGAGACTACCGGAGCCGCTCGACGCCTCGACCGGGCCGGCGATATCGCCGATCGACTGGCTCCCCGAGCCGCTCTTCGCGACCAATTCGGTGTTGGCAGGTACGACGATCTCGTAGCTGATGCTCACGTTGCGCCGAAGGTCGCGGTCGTCGATCTCTCCGATAGAGATGACGTTGCCGTTTTGCTCAATGGGTGGGTTCGCTTCCAAGCGGCCTATTTTCGCCGCAGCACCCGCCTTGCGTGCCGTTATCTTGCCGTGAATGCGGACGACGCCATCACCGCCGGTTTTGACGGAGATGCTCCCCGAGCCTGTTCGCACGTCGAGCTCGACACGCCCAGTAACCTCGAGGCTGCGCTCGAAAGATCCTCTTTCCTCGGCCCCTGAAACACCTGTCGCCCACGCAGTTAGAGCGATAACCCCCGCCACAATCCATGCATTCCGCTTCATCAGATCGAACCCTCCTTCTCTTTCGAACGTTAGACGGATGGGGCCGCCGGAGGGTTGCAAAAAAACTCTAGAGGCAGAGGGCAACGAGCCCCTCCCGTCATGCGCTCACGTCGAAGCGAATGGTTGCGTCCGAAGCGAATTTGGATTCGTTGATAGTGATGCCGGCGCCGGGCTCTTGTGGAAGCGTGGCGGTCCCGCCGTCGATGTCATAGCCTTCCGCCACCAATATCTCGTTCGACAGCGGGTCGTGCTCCGCGCGATAGAAATTGGTGATCGCTCGGCCGACATGGAGCTGCATGTAGAAGCCAACGAGTGAGCCCCAGTTGTGAGGTGCCACCATCAAGCCCTGCTCTTTTGCCCACCCGGCTTCTTTCAGGATACCCTCGAACCCAAAACGATTCATATCGGCCTGGTAGATCTCGATCGCTTTGGCAGCGATGAAAGGTTTGAACACTTCGAGCTCGCCCTGGGTCTCGCCATCGGCGATGAGTGTCTCGAAGCCTTTGTCTTCCAGGAACGCTTTGAGCTCGAGAAGCTCCTCGACGACCTCGGGAAACATTTCTTCCGCGAAAGCGATGTTCAGCTCACCGACTTCCTCGAAGAACCGCTTCGTGCCCTCGAGGTCGTAGCCGTTATTGGCGTCGATACCCAACAACATTTCATCACCGCCATGTTCGCGGATCACGCGTAAGACTTGCCTGTCTCGAGCATCCCCTTCCTCGCGCGACATCCACTTCGCGCCGCGGCCGACCTTTACTTTGAAAGCGATGTGCCCCGCGGCCTGGCCCATGTCGATCTCTTCGCGAAACCGGTCGCGCCAACTCCGCTCGTATTGAGGCAAAAGGTCGGCGAAGTAGAGCGAGCCGTCATAGACGGGAACGCGCTCGGGCCCCCCACTGCCGAGCAGGGTGTGGAGCGGCTTGTCCACGGCCCGGCCGAGCAGATCCCATAGCGGCATGGTCCCGCTTCCTAGAGGGCCGACCATGCGACCGTGGTCAGGTTGGTAATAATCGAAAGGGTTCTTGCCCAAGAGCGCTTCCGCTTCCTCTCGCTCTGCGCGGCAGTTGCCGATGCCTTCGAGTCCGGTATTGGTGTAGACGCGCAGCATCCGATCCGTGGCTCGGTCCCCGTGAACGTCGAGCCGAGAGTTTTTACCGGCGACCTTCGACCGACGGCTCTCGACGTTGAAGCCGACGACTCGAGTGATTCTGACGTCGCGCGGGAGCCCGGCCTGCTCGTATTTTTCTGCGCGCACCGCCCTCTCGAACAGCGCGGCTCCGGTGCAAGCGAGCAAGAAATCTCTGCGTTTCATGATGTCCCTCCTCTCGACCGTCGAGGATATAACGACCGGGCCCTCAAGGTGAACCCGGTTGACGGTAGCGTGGGCAAAAGGTTTTGGATTAGAATCTATTCCGCTTTACACATTCGAGATGGGAGGCGTCCAATGTGGCCTGCTATCGTGCTCGCGAGCGTCGTACTCGTTAGTGCTTCTCCGTCGCAAGACGGTCTTCTCCTCACCGGCTCGGAGGCTGAAATATTCCTCCGTGAAGCCAAGATCGAAGGCAGTGAGGATATCGGCATTGGGGTCACCAAGCCCCAAAGGCTGACGCTTTCGGACGGCACGACGACGTCTCCGGCTGCGTGGAAAACCGTGGACATCTTCAAACGAGGGCTCACGCGCGTGGACGGGAAGGTGGCGCGCGATTTTCGCGACTCCTACAAATTCGAGATCGCGGCCTATGAGCTCGACAAATTGCTCGGCCTTGGTTTCGTTCCACCCGCTGTCGAGCGTACGATTCGCGGTGAGACCGGCTCTCTTTCACTCTGGGTTCACGGCACGGTCACGGAGTGGGACAGGCAGCAAGAGAACATCCCGATCAAGTCACCGAAGGGCTATGTGGAAGGGATGCTCAACTTGCGTCTTTTTCACCTGCTCACCCACAATATCGACTACAAGAATGTGCGAAACGTTCTCGTCGGCGACGGCAAAATCTGGGCTATCGATCACTCTCGGGCCTTCCGGAATAGTAAAAAGCTGATCGAAGAGATCAAGCCCCAGCGCTTTTCACGATCCGTTCTCGAGGCGCTTCGCGGGCTCACGATGGAGGTCTTGCAAGAACCCCTCGGCAAGTGGCTCGCGAAACGTCAGCTCGAAGCGATGCTGGCGCGGCGGGATTTGATCGTCGAGGGGGCCGACAAGCTCATCGCGGAGCGCGGTGAAGAGGCGGTCCTATTTGACTAGAGGCTAGTCCTGGTCGCGCGACACGGAAGCTCACGCAATACGGCTCGAGCGAAAGTCTCCGTTTGCCAGGGCGGTCAGCTCCGGCGTCAGTCTTTCCATCTCTCGCTCGAGCTCCTCGAGGGCTCTTCCCGCCTTATCGAGCTCGCCCTCACTGGCCCAAGTCTGGAGCCGGTTAGCGGCTTGGGCGGAGGCGATGCCGCCCACGGTGCCTAGAGTCCCTTCGATCCGGTGGGCAGCCCGACTCACTCTCTGGGCGTCCTGACGCGCGAAACCATCGTTGATGTCCGCGAGCACTCCTGGAGCCTCTTTGAAGAAAACCCCGATGACCTCAGCGAGCAATTCTTGATCTCCGTTGACCCGATCGAGAAGGCACTGGCTTTCGAGAATGTCCGTCGGTGTTCCGCTGGGCGCCGAGGTTTCGGAGGGGGCGCTCGAGCTCGCTTTTGCCGCGGCCTCTGCAATCGTCCCGTCAGCCACAGCTTTGATGACCGATAAGAGCTCCTCGGAGCGGACGGGCTTGGTGAGGTAATCATCCATTCCCGCTTGAAGGCAGCGTTCTCGGTCGCCCTTCATGGCGAGGGCGGTCAGCGCCACGATAGGGAGATGCTTGCCGGTCGTCTTTTCCAGTTGGCGGATGCCAGCGGTGGCCTCGAAGCCATCCATGATCGGCATCTGCACGTCCATGAAGACGAGGTCGTATTCCTCTCTCTGGACGGCGCTCAAAGCTTGACTTCCATTCGCGGCGGTAGAGACTCTGTGGCCGTGTCGTTCCAAGAGACGCGTGACCACGATACGGTTGGTCGGCTCGTCCTCGGCGACCAACACACGAAGCGTCCGTCGCCGTTGTGGCATCGGAGCTTGGGTAACGAGACTCGGGGACGCCTGAGGCGCCAGCTTGCCTGGTACCGCTTCGTGCGTGGCTTTTTTGTCCGTGCGCAGGGGGGCGGTGAAGTGGAAGGTGCTTCCCCTGCCTAGCCGGCTTTCTACCCAGATCCGGCCATTCATGAGAGCCACGAGCTCGGAGCTGATGGAGAGCCCGAGCCCGGTGCCACCATAGGCTCGGGTGCTGGAGCCGTCCGCCTGGGAGAAGGCGTCGAAAATGAGCTTCTGTTTTTCGGCGGGGATGCCGATTCCCGTGTCGAGGACCGAGAAGTGGAGAACGACGCCGTCATCGCTCGTGGAGTCCACCTCCACGCGTACCTTGATCGCTCCCTCCTCGGTGAACTTGACGGCGTTGCCTACGAGGTTGACGAGGATCTGGCGCAGCCGCCCCGGATCGCCTTCCACCGACTCGGGAACGTCAGTTGCGACCTCCATCGAAAGCTCGAGCCCCTTCTGGCGTGCGAGGAGATTGAAGGCGTCGAGCGACTCACCCAGGCTCTCGCGGAAGCGAAAGGGAATGCTCTCCAGGGTGAGCATTCCCGACTCGATCTTCGAGAAATCCAAGATGTCGTCGAGTACGCTCAGCAATGTGTGCGCCGAGGCCTTTACCGTTTCCAGGTACTCACGCTGCTCCCCAGAGAGGTCGGTGCTCAGGACGAGCTCCGTCATGCCCATGATACCGTTCATGGGCGTGCGGACCTCGTGGCTCACGTTGGCCAGGAACTCGGACTTCAGGCGCGAGGCTTCACGAGCGATCTCCCTCGCTCGGACCATCTCTTTCTCCGCCAACTTCCGCTCGGCCATGTTCTTTGCGACACAGATTGTGCCTCGAACCTTGCCGTTTTGATCGCGCATCACGGAGCAAGAAAAGGAAACAGGTATCTGGCTTCCGTCCTTCGCCAAGTAGGTCGTTTCCAGGCCAGCGGATCCGTGCTCCCCGGTCTCGATGAGGCTTTGGATGGTCGACCCGCCAGATGGCCCCCCTCCGAGGATCATGCTCATGGGCCTTCCCAGCAGGTCCTTCTCCTCGTAGCCGAGAATCGTCGTGGTCGCTTGATTGACGCTTTCGATTCTTTCCTCAGGACCCGTGACGATCAGGCTCTCGACCATGGATTGGAGGATGTTGTCGAAATAGTCTTTGGAGACAGTGGTCGCACTCAAATCCTGCGCCATCCGATTGAACGCTTTGGCCAGGGCACCCAGTTCATCCCCCGATACCGTGTCGATTCTCGTCGTCAGCTTGCCTTTTCCGAGATTGGAAACCGCCTGCGCCAACTGAGAGATCGGCTGAGAGATGACCTTTTGAAGCTTGGTCGATACTACGAACGCCACGAATATCGAGATCACGAGCACGAAGCCGACGGCAGCAGCGTATCGCTGTAGGCCCGAATAGAGCGCTTGAAGATCCGACTTGATGTAAAGGCTTCCGATGAGCTGGCCATCGAGGACCAAGGGGCGGAAAAGGATTAAGTGCCCGTCTTCGAAGCGGTGGCCCGCGGCTTCCGCACTCGGTAAGGTCGGGCTCGAATCGAGAGCCTCACGTTGGTACTGGGCGAACAGCGTGCCGCCGGCATCGTAAACATACGCGTGCACGATTTCCGGCACAGTTCGTAGCGCGGCGAGGGTTTTCTCGGCCGTCTCGGGATCTCGAAAAGATAGGGCGGCCATGTTGTTGGCTCCAAGCATTTCCGCCAGCACCGAGAGCTCGCGCACCATCGCGTTTTTGTTCGACACGAGCTCGTAAGCGGCAAGGGCGGCGCAAGCCAAAACCAAGGTGACGCAACAGGTCAGTGTGATGATGAAGTTCAGCTTTCGCTTGATGGACCAATCCGAGAAGGAAAACAAGTGGCTTCGTTCCTCTCTCGTCCTTCTCACGTTCGCCGCCGTGTCTCGGTTCGCATCCGTCCATCGACCTCAAGCGGCGGCCACACGTCGTAAAGCCGCTTTGATGCGAGCCACGAAACGCAGCGGTTCGATAGGTTTTCGAACGTAGTCGTCGGCCCCCGCTTCCATTAATCGGACTTCGGCGTTGACGTCGCCTGTGGCGGTGAGCACCACGACCGGAAGACCGACCGTGCGTGGGGAGGCCCTCAGCTTGGCGAGCACCCCATAGCCGTCGAGCTTGGGCATCATGAGATCGAGCACGACTAGACTGTGGGAGCCGCGCTCGATCTGCTCGAGGGCGTCGACACCGTCTACGGCCTCGGCAACTTGGAAACCCGCTTTTTCCAAGAGACCCCGTGCCACCCTGCGATTGACGGCGTCGTCATCGACAACGAGCACCTCGTCACTCGTGGAACGACGCACAGGCTCTGCGGGCAGCTCGCCAAGGACCCGCGCGATCTCTTCGAGAGTCGTCTCTCCCGATTTGACCCGCTCGAGAGCCACTTCTTGCATCAGCCTCAAACCGCCGGATATCGCGATTTTCTCCAGCTCCTGCATCGGTGCCCCGCTCGTTATTTTTGATTCCAGCTCGCGGTCTGAGAGAAGGACCTCGGCGATTGGGAAACGACCCCGGAATCCCGTGTGTCCACAATGTTTGCACCCGGGGGCGCGCACCTTCGGCTTTACGCCATAGGCTGACGCAAGGCGCCACTCCTTCGGCGAGGAGGACCCTTCGAACGGCTCGACGCAGGCCGCGCAAACGCGTCTCACCAGCCGCTGCGCCACCACTCCCCGAAGAGATGTTGCAATCGAGGCACGATCCAGACCGATGTCAATGAGGCGAGACACCACGCCAACGGCGTCGGGAGCGTGGAGCGTGGCGAGCACCAGGTGTCCGGTGGCGCTTGCTTGAACGGCGACCTCCGCGGTCTCCCTGTCCCGGATTTCCCCAACGAAGATCACGTCGGGGTCCTGCCTCAAGATGGCACGCAGGGCCGAGGCGAAAGTCACGCCGCGGCGAGGCTCTACCTGGATCTGCGTCACTCCGGCCAACTCGTACTCCACCGGGTCTTCCACGCTCATGATGTTTACATCGCCTGTAGCGAGCTCCCGGATGCCGCCGTAGACGGTGGTCGTCTTGCCCGAGCCCGTGGGGCCGGTCACCACCGCGATCCCGCTGCGATGGGCGAGCAAACGCCGCAAACGTTCGAGCTCGTGATCGAGCATCTGTAAATCCTCGAGCCCGAGGGTCGACTCTGGCTCGAGTATGCGGATAACCGCTTTTTCTGTCTCTCGCGTGGGTACGGTGGATATGCGCAGGTCGTAGGCCCGGCTTCCGATCGCGATGCTCGCGTGCCCGTCGTGAGGTCGGAGCCGGTCCGCAATGTCAAGGGATCCCATCACTTTGATCCGTGAGACCACGCGATTCAGGGCGTCAATCGGCAACTTCATGTACTCTCGCAGGACGCCATCGACCCGGAAGCGCACCGTCCCGAATTCGCGGCCCGGCTCGATATGGATGTCGCTCGCGTTCTCCGCGGCGGCTTCGTGCAAGATGAGATTCGTCATCTTGACGACCGGTGCCGTTTGGTGATCCTCTTTGCCCCTCGTTTCCGACTTCGTGTGCGACAACACTCGAACGCTTTCCCCGAGATTGACCCCGAGGCGTTCGAGAATACCCTCGAGCGTGCGGCTGGCCGAGTACAGCGTGTCGAAGGCTTCTCGAATCGCTTCAGGTGGCGCAATCTCGAAACGCACCGGTCTTCCGGATGCGAAGCGCAGGGCTTCTTCCATGTCCAAATTCGAGGGATCGGAAGTTGCCACCACCAGGTGGCGGTCATTTTCGCGGAGAGGGAGCACGCCATATTGCCGCGCGACTTTTTCTGGCACTAACCTGACTGCGGTGGGCTCGGACTGCGTCAAGTCGGCGAGGGCGAGATCGAAATGAGAGGCTACCACTTCGGCAAGCTTTGTCTCGTCTCCCCCGCAGGCCGACGCGGCGGCGGACCAGGCCTCCTCCCAGGATGCGCCAGGAGGGATTTCAACTTTTGCGCTTTCACCCACGGCACTGTCGACCAGCGACGTCAACCAGCCCGCGATCCTGGTGGCCGTCATGACCCCGCTCCTGTGTGGCCGAGGCCCGTCCCTGTTCTTTGCCTTTCCTCCTCTGCCAGGGCAGCCAGCTCTGGCTCGAGCTTTTCCATCTCGCGCTCCAGCGCGAAATGGGCTTCTTTCGCCGGACCGAGCTCGCGGCCACGCGCAATGTTCTCGAGTCGGAGCGCCGCCCGAGAAGCCGCTTCGGCCCCGAGGTTCTCGAGGGCGCCGTGGAGTTTGTGGATCGCACCTCTAACGGCAACGGGGTCCGAGCGAGACAGGCCATCCCGCAGGTCGGTCATCGTCATTTCCTTGTCCTCGAAGAAGACTTCGATGAGCTCCGAGAGCAAATCGCGGCTTTCGCCCAATCGTTCGAACAGCGAGCTTACGTTCAAAACGGCGTCGCCGGTGGGCTCTCCTGAGCTTGCCGCGACAACGGCTCGAGGCGTCCCGCGCAATGCCGGAGCCAGCACGGGTTTCACGATGTAGCCTGCCATCTTGAATTCGCCTCAGTGCTCAGAAACCCCTCCCGCTGTCAAATCACCTATACGTTTGATGCGTTGGCAGATCGTGGAAGTACAAATGGTTGCATGGAGTGTGCCATCCTGCTCAAACGTAGTCCGGATATACGAAGTATGGAGGACGGGACCTCGTGGTTCCGAGCCGGTCGCTAATCGACAGTGTTTCAAGGCATTAGAGAAAATCCTCCTGGAGCGCCTTTCGCCTTGCCGAGGCGACACGCGTCCGCCGCCTGTCTCGATTTGAGACCTTCCCGCTGTTCCACGATGGCTCCTTGCGCAGATTTGACACAAGTGTCATCGAGCCCACTAGTGACAGGCTGCTTGCCCGCCGAAGCCTTGGCGAAGGCGGGATGGCGGCAAAGCCCTATGCCGCCTGACTTTCCCCGATTTTTCGAACAAAAGCGCGTTGCCAGGCAAAACGGCACGGGCCTTGCTCCATATTTTTGATCGGTAAGGCGAGACTTAGGAGCGACCGCATGACGAGCAACAAAGGAAAAATCCTGGTGGCAGACGACCAAAGCGATATCGTCGACACGATCAGTTTCCGTCTGGAGGACGAGGGCTATGAAGTTTTTACCGCGTTCGATGGCGCCGAGGCCCTCGACGTGACCCGCAGAGAGCAGCCCGACATCGTCGTGCTGGACGTGATGATGCCCAAGGAGAACGGCTACCAAGTGTCTCGTTTCATCCGAGAGGACGAGAAGGAGGGGAAGCTGCCCAAGCGGACCCAGATTCTGCTTCTTACGGCCAGGACCATTCCCGAGAAGGAACGAGAGGAGTTCCTTCAGACCTGGAGTGGTGCGGACGCATTCATGTACAAGCCGTTCGACATGGAGGAGCTTGTTGACCGCATTGCGGAGATGCGCGGAGTGAGCCAAGCGAAATCGGCGTGACCGGCCCGCGGTAACACCGCGGAACATCTTTGGGAAGACAACATGGGAGCCAAAGGCAAAGTACTAATAGTGGACGACGAGGCGGACGTCCGAGAGGTCATCCGCCGAGGGCTGACACGCCAAGGACTTCAATGCTGCATGGCAGCGGACGCGCGAGAAGCTGTGGCCACGGCTTTTGCGGAGTCCCCGATCCTGACCATCGTCGACATTCACATGCGGGGTCGTGACGGGATCTGGCTGCTCGAGGAGCTCAAGGAGCGCTGGCCGCAAATGGCGGTAATCATGCTTACTGGCGATACCAATCCCCGAACCGCCGTCGACTGCCTGAAAAGTGGAGCCGAAGACTACTTGGTGAAGCCCATTGACTTGGACGAGCTCGGTATCTCCGCCTTGCGAGCTATCGAGAGAGTCCGGCTGGTTCGAGAGAACAGAGAACATCACCAGAACCTGGAGAAGAAGGTGAAGGAGAGAACCGCCCAGCTTCGTGAGGCTCTCGAGCTCGTAGAGGAAACTTACCATTCGACCCTCGAAGCTTTGGTCAACGCCGATCGCCCCGACGGGCTGAAGCGGAACCTCTCCGCGCCTGCGCCTTCCCTCGATGAGCCCGACCTCGACTCCAAAAGCCGCCTTGCCTCCGCCGGTCACGAGGTTGTGGAAGGAATCGAGAGTCAACAAGCCCCCTACTTGGCGGCGCTTCGCTCTGCCGGAGAGCTCGTCGGGCAGTTTGCTTCCCCCGTCGAGGTGGCTACGGCCATCGCGACCGAGCTGGTCGAGGGCGGTGGCGTCCACTCGGCGCGTCTTTGGCTTGGCCGCGAAGCGAAGGATCGGGAGATGGTGGTGGAGCAGGTAGCGGAAGGCGGCGCCGACCCGACAGAAAAGCAGGAGGAGCCCGTAAGGGCTCCTATCCTCGTCCGGGGAAGAGACGAAGGTTTCCTCGAAATCGGATGGAAGAAAGGCTGCTGCGCCGACCCCGTGGCCCTGACCGAGCGACTGGCTTTGTTCGTTGCCGCCTCGCTCGCGCGGAAGCGCGGCGGCACGGACCTTCGGCAAATGGCCCATTCCCTGATGGACTCGCTCCATGAAGTCGTGGAATACGACGTCGCGGGGCTCCTTCTCATAGACGAGCCGGCGTCTCTCGAGATCCAAACGCGCTTTCCGGCAGACGAGGCGTTCATCACTCGGGTGCGCACCCACATTCTGAACGCCTTCCGGCACAAATGCGGCCTGGAAGTGAGAAGCGATATCGATTGTCGTGTAAGCCGGTTGGTGAAGCCAGAGCTAGCGCCGCAGGGCGCTCCCCCCCAGCAACACACCTATGTCGATGTGCCGCTCAGCGCGGGAGAGGGTGTCGCCGGCCTCATCCACTTGAGCAAAGGGCGGGAAAACGGATTCAGCCAGCTCGACGTCCTCAATCTCAACCGCCTGGCGAACCTCTTTGCCACCTCCGTATCGGAAGACCAGCCACTCCCCATGCATTAGCGAAGTCGTAGAATCGCGGACGACTCCTTCTTGCCCAAGTGCTCCGGGTCGATTACCATCGCGGTTATGCCCAAAGACGTCCAGACTGGCGCTGTCGATTTATCGGGGGAGAAGATCCATTGGAAGCCCTCAGGGGGCCTGAGCTATGGAAGCTATCTCAATCTCGAGCAGCTCCTGAGCGCGCAGAAGCCGCTCTCGGAATGTCCCGACGAGATGCTCTTCATCGTCATCCATCAGGTGACCGAGCTCTGGATGAAGCTCACGCTTCACGAGCTCACCGGTGTGCTGCGCCAAATTCAGTCGGACGAGCTCAACCCCGCGTTCAAAATGCTCGCACGCGTTGCCCGCATCCAAGGCCAGCTCATTCTTTCTTGGGACGTATTGTCGACGATGACGCCTCTGGACTTTATGTCCTTTCGCGACCAGCTGCTGCAAAGCTCCGGGTTTCAGTCCTATCAGTACCGCACGCTCGAGTTCATGCTCGGTAACAAGAACAAGGAGCTCATCGAAGTGCATCGCGAGGAGCCCGAGATTTACGCGCGCCTCAAAAAAACGCTCGAGGCGCCGAGCATCTATGACGAAACCGTCCGGGTGCTCGCGCGTCGTGGCTTCGATATTCCGAAAGATCGTGTGGAGCGTGATTGGAGCGAGCCCTACGAGCCTCACGCTGATGTCGAAGCCGCGTGGCTCGAGGTCTACCGAGACGTCGAGACCCATTGGGATCTCTACGAGCTCGCGGAGAAGCTGGTCGATCTCGAGCACAAGTTCCAGCAGTGGCGTTTCGCGCACATGAAAACTGTCGAGCGCATCATCGGCCACAAACGCGGCACGGGAGGAACGTCAGGCGTGTCTTATCTCCAAAAGGCTCTGGGCTTGCAGTTCTTTCCCGAGCTCTGGTCCGTTCGGACGGCGATTTGAGATGACGGAGCTTACGAGCGAGGAGATCGCCGCCTGGGACGCCTGTGACCCTTTGGCGCCGTTTCGCGAAGAATTCCACGTTCCGGAAGGCTTGTACTATCTCGACGGAAACTCGCTCGGAGCTCTCCCTCGAAAAACGCCGGAGCGGATTCGCACGCTCATTGAAGACGAGTGGGGCCACGACCTCATCAAGAGCTGGAACGCGCATGACTGGATTCATCTTCCGCGCCGCGTCGGCGATCAAATCGCCCGACTGATCGGCGCCGACGCTGGCGAAGTGATCGCCGCGGACACCACTTCCATCAACTTATTCAAGATGCTCGGGGCGGCGCTGGGTCTCCGGCCGGGACGCGGCATCATCGTTTCGGAGCAAGAGAACTTTCCTACCGATCTGTACATCGCCCAGGGGCTTTCCTCATTTCTGGGCGGCGAGCACGGGCTGCGCATGGTGCCGCGCTCGGAGCTGAACGACGCCTTGGGGGACGATGTCGCTGTAGTCGCCCTCACCCATGTCGACTTCAAGACGGGGGAAGTTCACGACATGGCGGAGGTCACTCGGCGCGCCCATGATGCGGGGGCTCTCGTCGTCTGGGACTTGAGCCACAGCGTGGGAGCGCTACCTGTCGAGCTGAACGCGTCGGGAGCGGATTTCGCCGTGGGATGCGGCTACAAATATTTGAACGGCGGCCCCGGCGCGCCTGCGTTTCTTTTCGTCGCCAAGCGGCACCAGGACGACATCGACCCTCCACTGAGCGGCTGGATGGGACACGCTTCCCCCTTCGCTTTCGATGCGGATTATCGCCCGGCTCCAGGGATCGGTCGGCAACTCTGCGGCACGCCGTCCATTCTCGCGATGGCGGCGCTCGAAGTGGGCGTCGAGATCGCGACGCGGGTGGACATGAAGGAGCTACGCAAGAAATCACAACGGATGGGCGATTTGTTTCTCGAGCTCGTCGAAGGATGTGGGCTCGAGATCGCATGCCCGCTGGAGAGCAAAAGGCGCGGAAGCCAAGTCTCACTTCGGCACGACGATGGATACCCGATCATGCAGGCGCTCATCGCGAACGGAGTGATTGGAGATTTTCGCGCCCCCGACGTTTTACGGTTCGGGCTCACGCCGCTCTATCTCCGATATAGCGACGTGTGGGAAGCCGCCCTGGTCCTGAAGAAAATTGTCGAGACCGAAGCTTGGCGCCGCCCCGAGTTCCAAAAGCGCCAGCTCGTGACTTGAAGGCTGTGAGCGAGCCGCGCGTTCTCGTTCTTGCGCGTGAGCCGGATATCTACAGGGCGCCGATCCGCGCTCGCTATCCCGAGCTGGCGCTCGAAACGTGCTCGAGCTACGAAGCACTCGGTGAAGCGCTGCGCCGGTTCGAGCCCACGGTCGTGCTCACGGGCAAGATCGGCGCGCCTTTCCCGCGAGAGCTTCTGCTCTCAAGCGCGCCCTCTGTCGAGTGGGTGCAGTGCGATTCGGCCGGCGTCGACCACTTGCGCCCGTTCAGCTCGCGGGTCCGGGTCACATCGGCCTCGGGCATTCACGACGAAGCCCTCGCGGATTACGTCGTTTGCGCGATGCTGATGTTCAACCTTCACTTTCCGGCTTTCTTCCGGCAACAGCGCGACCACCTCTGGGAGCCAAAGCCGCTTCGGCCTTCGAACGGCCAAAGACTCGTCGTGCTCGGGCTCGGAGCTATCGGAACGCGCGTTGCCGCGAAGGCGCAAGCGCTCGGTCTTCAGGTGGTAGGCGTGCGGGCACGGCCGCAAGGGGATGCCGTTGGGGTCGACAAGCTCATCGAGGTGCTCGAAGACGCGGACTTCCTCGCGGTAACGCTTCCCCGCACGGAAAAAACACTTGGTCTCGTTTCAGAGCACGTGCTTACTTCGATGAAGCCTGGCTCGGTGCTCGTCAATATTTCCCGCGGCGGGATCGTGGACGAGAGAGCTTTGGCGCGCATGCTTCGCGAGGGCGCGCTTCGGGGCGCGGTTCTCGACGTGTTCGAGACAGAGCCGCTCCCCGCCGAAAGCGAGCTCTGGGATCTAGCGAACGTCGTCATCACGCCGCATACCGGTGATATCGAAGGCTGGCAGTCCAAAGTCGTGGAGCTTTTCTGCGCCAACCTCGAGCGATTCCGCGCGGGCAAGACGCTCAGAAACGTCGTCGATCCCGAGCGCGGCTACTGATTCTGGGGATTATAATCGATGCCATGAAGATGAGACGCCGCGATTTCCTGAAGGTGGCTGCTGCGGGTGCCATCTATGGCTGCTCGCGCAGCGAAGAACCTGAACGTGACGATTTCTTCGTAGCGCGCATGGAGACGATGCATATCCCGGGCCTCACCGGGTGCGTGATGCGAAACGGAGAGATGGTTCGTGAGATCGCCTATGGGTTCTCCGATCTAGAGAAGAAAACACCGATCGACCTCGACACGATTCAAAACATCGCGTCGATCTCGAAGACGTTTACCGCCACGGCGCTGATGCAGCTTTGGGAACAAGGAGCGTTTCGTCTCGATGACGACGTGAACGCCGTACTTTCCTTCACGGTGAACCCGAAGGCGGCGGTCACGTTTCGGCAGCTTTTGACCCATACCTCCGGCATCGCCGACGGGACTTCATATTCGAGAAACTACGTCTGCGGCGACCCCGAGATAACTCTTTCTGAGTGGCTCGAGGAATACTTCACGCCGGGCGGACGTTTCTACAACGAGGATGAGAACTTCCACCCGTGGGGGCCGGGTGAGCGCTACACCTATTGCAACGTTGCCTTCGGCCTCCTCGGCCATCTCGTCGAAGTGCTGTCGGACGAGCCTTTCGCGGATTACTGCAAGAGTCACATCTTCGAGCCCCTCGCTATGTTGGAGACGTCGTGGTTCTTGGCCGATATAGACACCGCGAAGCACGCGATCCCCTATACGTGGATCGAGCAAGGTGAGGCGCGCGGTCCGACCTGGGGAGGCGAGCCGCTCGGCGCCATAGGTGCCGTGGCCGAGGCCGACGGCTACCTCGCGAATTGTCTCTACAACCATCCGAACTATCCGGACGGCTTTCTGCGCACGAGCGTGAGGCAGCTCGCGCTCTACATGAACGCCTATTTGCGTGGTGGTGAGCCCATCTTGAAAAAGGAGACGGTCGACACCATGCTCAAAGTGCACTCCGAGGAGATCTGGGGGCTATGCTGGTATGTGCGCGACGTCGGCGGGCTTCCTTTTTGGGGCCACGGCGGCGCCGATCCGGGCGTGAACACGCGGATCGACTTCAACCGCGAAACGGGTGTCGGCTCTATCCTCTTCGCCAACACGTTCATGGACGACGCGGCCGCGGAAATGCGCGACCTGAACGCCCACTTGATCCGCACGTCCTGAGGATGGCGGTAATCGACGGATCGAGAGGGGAGGCCTTGACAATCGCGGTCGTGCGGTATCGAATCTTGGCACCATGACGCTCGAGACCCGATCGAGGTGGCTCGGTTTCGACTTTGCTTCGCTCTCCAAGGGGTCCCTCTTCACGCTTTTCGCCGCGCTGGCCGTTCTGTCCACCGGCGCCAAAGTGGCGCTCGCAGGTCTCGGGCACAACATCGATCTGGAATCTTGGGTACTCCTCGGCGAGCTCGTCCTCGATGGCAAGATCGTCTATGCGGAAACGGAGCGCAGCAACTGGGGCCCCATCTGGAGCTACGTCTGTGCTGGCACGCGCTACGCTCAGTTGCACTTTCTCGGAACGGCGTCGCTCGAGGACTTCCACCGCCTGATGGCGCTGTTCCTCTCGTTGGTCGATGTCGTGATCGCTTTCTTGCTGGTCCGATGCCGCTCCTTCGTCGCGGGCGCCCTCTTTCTCTTGAATCCCGTTTCCCTGCTCATTACTGGCTTCCACTCCCACTTCGAGAATGTCGCGATTGTGCTCGGATTTGGCGCCTGCCTTTTGCTCGACAAAGACAGTGCTCCCCATCCGCTACGTTTCGGACTCGCGATGACGATGCTCGGGCTCTCGCTCGTCGCCAAGCATGTTTTGATCTTCCTGCCCTTGTGGCTTTTCTTCCGGCCGCATCAGAGCCGTCTGCGAAGGGTGTTTTCGCTGATCCCCTTCGGAGTGTTCGCGGCGAGTTTTCTCCCGTTCATTCACGATGAGCGCGCTCTCGAAGGCATCTTCGACCACGTTGTGCACTATGACTCGGTACACCTCGACGGGTTCTTTTCCTACCTGGTACACGCGGCGATTCCTTTGCCGACGATCGAGGCGCTCTTCTCTTGGGTGCCAGTTTTTTCGGGGTTTCAATTCGTGTGGTTCGCGGCGATGATGGCGACAGGATTTGCCGTCCGGCATAAGAGCTATCAGGAGCAGCTCTTCATCTACCTCGTCGCGATGGTCGTGTTCGCGAGCGCCATCGCGAACCAATATCTCGTCATTCCTCTCGTGACCTGTGCCGTGTACTGGCGACACTTCTCCACCTGGTGGTACGTGGGGATGGCGACGCTTTATCTGACGGCGTCTCCGGTCAATGTGGGGATGCTCCCGGCCATGGCCCCTTACGCGCAGCTGGTCATAGAGTTAGGCCTCGACCGGTGGCATTCGATCACCGCGCTTTTCTTTTTCCTCCTGTTGTACTGGGTCGGACACCGTTGGCGCACGACCCGCGTGACACTCCCGCGCTGGCTCTTTCCTGTAGCCGATTCCGAGCCACGCCTCTCAACGACCCCGAGCGACGTCCGCGACGTCGGAGCGCCCATCGGCAAGCTCGGCTAGCCCAATCAGAAGCATCAGCCCGAGAAAGAGGAACCACGCGGATGCAAGCGTTCTCGACGTGATGACTGGATAAATCGCTACCGCCGTGGCAACCGCCGCGACGAGCACGAACATCGTCACCGCGGCCGCAGCCGGTTTCGTGCCGAGAAAGCGCAGAAACACGAAGGCGAGCACGAGGAAGAGGAACAAACGCATCCACTCAGCGCCCGTGGGGAGCAACAAGACGCCCTCGGACATCGGCTCGACCTCAAGCCAGTCCACACCGAAACCAAGATCCGGTGGTAGGTGAGCGGGTGGCGGCGTCCCGCCTTTCGTCGAAAGGTCGATTCTCAACGGACCTTTTTCGGCGACGCTTTGAGGTATGATCGCCCGTATGCCGCCCCACGGATAGGAGCTTTCGGTGAAGACGAACTCATCGATGAGTTCTCCATTGACCGTGAGCGCGATGCTGCCCGAAAGCCCGAACCGATGGCACCGTATCGACAGACGAAGTGGGGTTCTGAGTGCGTGATACGGGATTTGGAAGCCCGCGTCTCTTCGTGTGAGCCGACCGACGAACTCTCTGATCTCGACGGATTGATCGGGATGGCGGAACGGCCCGCTCGTCCGGAGCGGCGGATAGAAACTCTCTTCGTCGGCTAGAAAAAGGCCATCCCAATGTCCAATGCCGAAATGTCGCGACGGGTTCGCTTGATAGGCCAAGAAGTACAGCGGGCCGGAGAGAACGAGCACGAAGAACATAAGAAGACGAGGAAACCGCATGTAATGGCGACTTTAACTCAGGAGCGGGGGTGTTGCGATTCTTCTTTGTCGGGTTCGTTCTCCGGGATCTGCTAGCAGCAAAGAGCTGACGCAACTATTCGCTCTCCAAGAAAGGATAGCGGTAATCGGCCGCGGGGACGAAGGTTTCTTTCACCGTGCGGATGCTCGTCCACCGTGTCAAATTGCCGGCGGAGCCGGCCTTGTCGTTCGTTCCCGAGGCACGGCTTCCGCCAAACGGTTGTTGGCCCACCACCGCGCCCGTCGGCTTGTCGTTGATGTAGAAATTCCCCGCGCTATGACGTAGCGTGCGGAACGCTTTTTCGATCGCCACACGATCGTCGGCGAAGATGGCGCCGGTGAGAGCGTAAGGGGACGTCTTGTCGCAGAGCTCGAGCGTCTCCTCGAACTTGTCGTCTGGATAGACATAGATCGTGATCACGGGGCCGAAGATCTCTTCCTCGATGAGCTTGAAATGTGGGTTGGTGGTAAGAACCGTCGTGGGCTCGATGAAATAGCCTTTGGAGCCGTCATAGCTCCCACCCGTGATGAACTCGGCCTCCGAGGAGTCTTTTGCGTAATCGATGTATTCCGTAATGGTGTCGAAAGCCGGTTTGTCGATGACGGCGCCCATGAAGTTCCCGAAATCCGTAACGTCGCCGGTCTTTATCGTCGCGACTTCGGCGACCAAGCGCTCTTTGAACGCGTTCCAAAGGCTCTCCGGGATATAAGCGCGCGACGCCGCGGAGCATTTCTGCCCTTGATATTCGAAAGCGCCCCTGATGGTATTGGCGACGAGTGCTTCGACATTGGCCGACGGATGCGCGAAGATGAAGTTCTTGCCGCCGGTCTCGCCGACGATCCGCGGATAGACCTTGTAGTTCTTGATGTTCTCGCCGACGGTAGACCACATCAGCTGGAAGACTTCGGTCGAGCCCGTGAAGTGGATACCGGCGAGTGTGGGCATGGCCATTGCTGGCGCACCGACTTTGCCACCGGAGCCGGGGATGAAATTGATGACGCCGTCGGGAAGGCCCGCTTCTTTGAAGAGCTCCATGAGGTAGTACGAGCTGAGGACGGCTGTCGAAGCTGGTTTCCACAGGACCGTGTTGCCCATGAGCGCGGGGCTCACGGACAAGTTGCCACCTATGGCTGTGAAGTTGAAAGGCGTAATCGCCAGCACGAAGCCCTCGAGCGCTCGATATTCGAGGTAGTTCCATATGCCCGGGCTCGAGACGGGCTGCCCGGCATAGATCTGCTGCATGTAGTGGGCGTTGAAGCGATAGAAATCGATGAGCTCGGCCGCGGCGTCGATCTCGGCTTGATGCGCGGTCTTCGATTGCCCGAGCATCGTTGCGGCGTTCACAATCGGCCGGTATTTGGTCGATAGAAGCTCCGCCATTCTCAGCACGACGCTCGCGCGCGCCCGCCAATCCATGACGGACCACTCGTGCCAGGCCTCGCCGGCCGCTTTCTCGGCTTGATGGACGATATCCGTATTGGCCCGATGATATTTGGCCAGGACGTGGCCGTGGTCGTGAGGGCAGCGGATTTCGCCTAAATCACCGGTTCGGATTTCCTTTCCGCCAACGATGATGGGGATCTCGATTTCTTTACCGAGCATGTCCTTGGTGGCGGCTTGGAGCGCGCTCCGTTCCGGGCTTTTTGGCGCATAGTCGTAGACGGGCTCGTTCCGCGGAGCCGGCACGTTGAGAATCGCATTCGACACTTCAACTTCCTCCTTGAGAACCGCTATTTTAACTACAATGGCCCACATGCGCGACGAAGAGATTCTGCCTGAGGTGGAAGCCGCCGAAAAGCGCATCCGCCCCTACATTCGCGAGACCCCGCTCGAACCGTCGCACGAGCTCAGCGAGCGAAGTGGCGCCGACGTCTATTTGAAGCTCGAAAGTCAGCAGCTCTCCGGCTCGTTCAAGCTTCGCGGTGCTTTGAACAAGCTCTTATCGCTCGACGAGAGCGAACGCCAACGTGTGGTGACGGCGTCCTCCGGAAATCACGCGGCGGCCGTGGCTTACGCGCTCTCAAAGCTTGGAGGGACGGCGATCATCTATTTGCCCGAGACCGTGTCGCAGGCAAAAAAGGACGCGCTTTTGCCCTATGGGGTCGAGCTGCGGCTCGTGGGACAGGATTCCCTCGAGGGTGAGCTCGAAGCGATGAAAGCCGCCGAGGGGGAAGGGTTGGTCTACGTCTCTCCCTATAGCGACCCCAAGGTCATTGGCGGCCAGGGAACGATAGGTTTGGAGATCGAGCGGCAGCTCGAGAACGTCGATGCCGTCTTCGTTCCCATCGGCGGCGGCGGTTTGATTGCGGGTATCGCGGGCTACATGAAAGCGCGCCATCCGGGGCTCCACGTCACCGGCTGCCAGGCGCAGAACTCGTGTGTTATGACGGAGTCCGTGCGCGCCGGCAAGATCCTAGAGCTCGCCTCCGAGCCGACACTTGCGGACGGGACGGCAGGCGGACTCGATCCGAACACGATCACGTTTCCGATCTGCCAAAGGACCATCGACACGTTCGTGCTCTTGACGGAGGAAGAAATTGCCGCCGCGATGCGCCTTGCGATAGAGAAACACTACATGATTATCGAAGGAGCGGCCGCTCTATCCATCGCCGCTTTGATGAAGGAGACCGATGCCTGGCGCGGGAAAAGGGTCGTGCTCGTGATCAGCGGCAAGAAAGTCAGCGTAGATATACTCAAGCGAGTGTTGGCGGATTAGCTACAGTGTTAAAGAGTGTCAACGGCTGTCACCGGTCGTAGGATAATCCACCCACTCCAAATCCCCAAATATCAGCATTTAGGCGGGTTCTGTAATGGCACGTCACTTGCTACGCATATGGCGCGGGCATCTCCTCGAGACACCTAAGTTCAGCACGACATGCAGCCGGCAGTTCGGGCGAGCAGGAGATCGGAAAGTGGCGCTCTTGCTCCCACGCCTTGGCTCTGACGAGGAGATGCCCGTAAAGGAATTAGCGAGCAGGGGACTAGTCCTCGCCGTCCTTGTAAAAACGCACTTCGACTTTCTCGATCGTCGCGAGCCCGTGTCCGATCGCTTCGTCAATCTCGGGCAGGAAGGCTTCGATTTTCTCCATCGTGTCGACAATCTCGATAACGACCGGTAAGTCCGACGAGAGTCTCAGAATCTTCGCCGTGTGCACGTGACTCTTGGCGCCGAAACCCATGAGGCCGCGAAGCACGGTGGCGCCCGCGAGGCCTCTCTCACGGGCCTTCTTGACGATCCATTGATAGAGCGGCACGCGTCCATATTGGTGGCGCTCACCGATGAAGATGCGGAGCAGATGACCTTGTTTCGGAAGCATTAGCGGTTTCCTAGAACATAACCGAGCCAGACGAAGATCATGGAAAGACTCACGCTCGCGACAACGTTGGCCCCGGCTCTCAGAGCTTCGCCGTCGCGCAAGAGCGCGAGCGTCTCATAGGCGAAAGTCGAAAAGGTCGTGAAGCCGCCGAGCACGCCGAGAAAGATAACGAGCCGGGCGCTCGGCCCGAGAACGCCCCGCGCATCGGCCATGGCGCCGAGCAACCCGATCACGAAGCAGCCGATGACATTCACGCTCAGCGTTCCGTAGGGAAAGGTGCCGAGCGGGTCGACTCGTTGAACGAGGCCGCTCACGAGGAAGCGCAAGCTCGCACCGATGAAACCGCCCGTGCCGACGAGCAGCAAATCCCAGAGTGATCTCAACGCTACACGAAAGGCTGATCGATGGAAGGGCTCTGCTCCGTGAACAGATGCCCACCTTCTTCCGTCACGTAGAAGCAGTCTTCGAGCCGCACACCAAACTCGCCATAAACGTAAATCCCCGGCTCGTTGCTGAAGCACATGCCTGGCGCGAGTGGCATGTCGTTCCCGCGCACGAGATAAGTCCACTCGTGTCCATCGAGCCCGATGCCGTGTCCGACGCGATGGGTGAAAAATTTGTAGTCGGGGCCGTAGCCCGCATCGGTGATGACCTTCCGCGCCGCATCGTCGACAGCACCGCAAGCAACGCCCGGCTTCACCGCGTCTCGGGCCGCGTCCTGGGCCTTGCGCTCGAGATCCCAAAGCTCGCGTTGTCGGTCGGACGGCTTACCGAAGATGACGGTGCGCGTAATGTCCGAGCGATAGCCATCAACGTTGCAGCCGCCATCCATCATCACGACATCGCCTGCCTTCAGCACCTGAGGTTTGCTGCTTCCATGCGGGAAAGCGGTGTACTCGCCGAACTGCACGCCGGCCCCTCCGCGAACGCCCATCGCGTCATGGGCGGCGGAGATGATTTTCGAGGCCTCTAAATGCGTCATGCCTTCTTCGAGCGCTTCGACCGTCATCTTATAGGCTTTGAGCGTAATGTCGTTCGCGCGTTGCATGAGCGCGAGCTCTGTTGGTGATTTGCGGATCCGGCAGCCGACGGTGACCGGGTCGGCGCTCACGAGCTCGATGCCGGGATATTCCTTTTGGATACCTTCCACGAAGAAAAACCGCGTCCGCTCTTCGATCCCGACCTTGCCGGTGCGCACACCACGATCCGCGAAGATCTGCGCGACGAGCTTGTAGGGGCTCTCGTGCTCTTCCCAAGTGCGGATGTCGTCGCCGAAACGGATGCGCTCGCGGGCGCGCTCTTCTTCGAATGCGGGACAGACATAGGCGGGCTCGCCTTGTGCCGGCATCACCATGGCGAACATGCGCTCGCTCTGGCCCCAACGCACGCCGGTATAATAGAAAAGCGTCGATCCGGACTCGAGATAGATGGCGCCGAGACCGTTCTCTTTCATCAAACGTTGAGCCTTTCTGATACGCCCCTTGCGCTCGTCATCCGTGATGGGCTCGATGTCGGTCACCATCGACGACAAGCTCTCGAGGGACTTGGGAAGCGGCGTTTCTTCGGACGACGCGTCCCGAGACACGAGGAGCGACGCTCCCGCGGCCGCCGCCGCGACTTGCATGAAACCTCTACGATCGACGCACATTAGGAAAGCCTCCTGAGCCGAGCATTATAGGTTATCGCCGGCGCCGAGATGGTGCTTCCGCCATCGATTGTTGCTCTCAGGAGTTCCGATGAGTTGACCGAGTTCCGTTGCGACCGTGTGCTCGGTGAGCCGTTGAGAGGTTGCCTTTGCCGCACCAAAGTCGATGATCTTCGGAACTGGCTTGTCGTCCTGCACGGCTAGACGCCACACCTACGCCGGGGATTAGACGCAGGTATAATTCATTCTCCATGCCCGTCCTCCCGGCTTCCGTCGAGCTGCTGGTGGGCGCGGTGACACGCGGACGAAGGAAGTGTGGTTGAAGGAGTCTCCATGCGACGTTTGATGATCAATTTCCTCCTGGCCGCCGCCGCGTCGGTGGTCGGGCCCATGGTTTCGATCGGCGCGCAGGCGACGCTGCCTGACTGCGATCCGGATAACGGCGGCATCACGCTGCCGGACGGCTTCTGTGCGTTGGTCGTCGCCGACAACCTCGGCGCGGCGCGGCATGTCGAGGTGGCGCCGAACGGCGACCTGTATGTCGCCATCCGCAATCGGGAGAACGCCCCGGGCGGCATCATCGCTCTGCGCGACACCGATGGTGACGGCCGAGCGGACGTCCAGGAGCGTTTCGGCGAGGACGGTGGCACGAGCATCGGGCTGCACAACGGCTATCTGTACTTCGGTCGCGACACGGCGATCGTCCGCTACCGGATGACCCCCGGTTCTCTCGTCCCGGATAGACCGGCTGAGGTGATCGTCACGCTGCCGGACCAGCAAGGCCATCGCGCGAAAGGCTTCGCGTTCGACGGCGACGGGAACATGTATGTCAACATCGGCGCGCCATCCAATGCTTGTCAACCTGGCGGACGCGTGCTGGAGGAGCCGGGCGAGGACCCGTGCGCGCTGCTCGAGAATCACGGTGGGGTTTGGAAGTTCGACGAGAACATGGCGGGTCAGACCCCGAGCTCTGGCACGCGCTTCGCGACCGGGATGCGACAGAACTTCGCCATCGCCTGGCACCCGACAGCGGGCGGGCTCTATCTCGTCCAGCACGGCCGCGATCAGCTCGATTCGCTCTGGCCCAGCAAGTTCGACGTGGAGCAGAATGCGGAGCTACCCTCGGAAGAGTTCCTGAAAGTCGAGGAAGACTCGAACTTCGGCTGGCCGTACTGCTACCACGACTGGCAGCAAGGCAAACGGCTGCTGATGCCGGAATACGGGGGCGACGGCCAGATGGTGGGCCGCTGCGCGCAGTATCCGCCGCCGCTCATCGGATTCCCCGGGCATTGGGCGCCGAACGACCTGCACTTCTACACCGGCGATCTGTTCCCTGCTAGGTATCACGGCGGCGCGTTCGTCGTGTTCCACGGCTCCTGGAACCGCGCCCCGCTGGCGCAAGGCGGCTTCAAGGTCGTGTTCGTGCCGTTCACCGGCGGTGATCCCACAACGGGTGAGTACGAGATCTTCGCGGACGGCTTCGCCGGGAAAGATCCGCTCATGAATCGCGACGAAGCGACCTACCGGCCGTCAGGAGTGGACCAAGGCCCGGATGGCAGCCTCTACCTCTCGAACGACAAGACGGGCCGGATCTGGCGTGTGATATATCGCGGGGAGTGATGGAAGTAAGGACTTAGGAGCTAGGAGTCAGGAGTAGTGATCACCGGCACTCTCACGCGCGCCATCGTCATCACCTTTGGCTGCGTGGTGCCGTTGCCGTCGAGTGGCGCGTTGCGCGCCAACCAGAGCGCCGCCGCGGATCGGTCTGCCCGGGAGGACGCCGGCCGCCGGCATCACGAGCGCCTCTGCGCGCGCTGTCATGGTGACGATGGGCTGGGTGGCGAGCTCGGGCCCCCGATCGTGGCGCGGGTCGCGCTGCGATCCGACGAGCAGCTTGCGACGCTCATCCGAGACGGCCTGCCCAGCTCGGGGATGCCGGGCGTGGCCGTGACGGACGCTGAGCTGCGAGCCCTCGTGCCGTTCCTGCGTACGCTGCGGCCGCGGCGCGGGGCCGGCCTCACTCGCGTCACGGTGGAGACGACCGATGGGCGCACGCTCGGCGGGCGCCGGCTCAATCACAGCTCCGCGGAGCTGCAGCTTTTGTCCGATGATGCCGAGCCGCGCATCCACTTGCTGCGCACGGCCGGTGAGCGCTATCTTCTGGTGACGTCACAGGTGGACTGGCCCACCTACAACGGGGACGTCCGTGGCAACCGCTACAGCCTGCTCGACGAGATCGACACGACCACCGTGTCCCGGCTCGCGCCGCGCTGGGTCTTCACGCTGCCGGGCACCGGTCGTCTCCAGGTCACACCCGTCGTCGTGGACGGCATCATGTATGTAACGAGCGGCAACGAGTGCTACGCCCTTGACGCCGGCAGCGGACGTCAGCTCTGGCACTATCAGCGTCCGCGCACGAAGGACCTGGCGGGTGATGCCGCCGCCGGGATCAACCGCGGCGTGGCGGTGGCGGGCCGGCGCCTGTTCATGGTCACGGATCACGCGCACGTGATCGCCCTCGACCGCTTCACCGGCGCGCTGCTGTGGGATACCGAGATGGCGGACAGACGTCAGAACTACGGCGCCACGTCCGCGCCGCTGGTGGTGGGCGACCTGGTCATCTCTGGGATCTCCGGCGGGGACGAAGGGGTCCGCGGGTTTCTCGCGGCGTTCGACCAGGCGACCGGGAGGGAAGCTTGGCGGTTCTGGACCGTGCCCCGGCGAGGCGAGCCGGGATCGGAGACGTGGATCGGTTCTGATATCGATCACCCGTGCGCCGCCACCTGGCTCACGGGCACCTACGACCCAGACCTCGACATCCTCTACTGGCCCACCGGGAATCCGTGTCCCGACTACGATGGCAGCCAGCGCCAGGGTGACAACCTGTACTCCGACTCCATCCTTGCGCTCGATCCGACGACCGGTCAGCTGCACTGGTACTTTCAATACACGCCGCACGATCTGTGGGACTGGGATGCGCAGCAGCCGACCGTCCTCATCGACCGGGAGTGGGAAGGCCGGCCGCGCAAGCTCCTGCTGCACGCGAACCGGAACGGCTTCTTCTATGTGCTCGATCGGACGGACGGAACACTGTTGCTGGCCGAGCCGTTCGTGCGGAAGCTCACCTGGGCCAGCGGGATCGGATCGGAGAGATGGCGTTCGAAGATTCTTATGCGCAGTTTTGCGTTCACCACTTCAATCAGGATGGTTTGATCCGCTGAGAACCCCGCGAGGGGGAGTCCACGTGACGGAAGCTCGGATCCTAGAAAACGTGCTCGAGCGGGATCGTCTGCTCGTACTCGGAAGTTTGGTCGGCGTCACCGCCCTGGCCTGGATTTATCTTTTTATCCTGGCTGCGGATATGGGCAACATGGACATCGGCAGCGCGATGAGTAGTGGAATGGCCATGGCCCAGGCCAATCCCTGGAGTGTTTTGGATTTTGCGCTGATTTTTCTCATGTGGGCCGTCATGATGGTGGGCATGATGCTGCCGAGCGCGACGCCCATGATTCTGCTTTATGCCACAGTACCCGCAAACAACAGGCAGAGGGCGAACCCCTGGTCCCCGTCGGTTTGTTTGCGTCCGGCTATCTAATTGTGTGGACGGCTTTCAGCCTAGTCGCAGCGGTGTTGCAATGGGCGCTGGAACAGACTGCCCTGCTCAGCCCAATGATGGTGAGCGCGAGCCCCTATCTGGGTGGAGCCATCCTAATCGCAGCGGGCGTTTATCAGCTCACGCCGCTCAAGACGGCCTGTCTCAAACATTGCCGCACACCCATCAGCTTTGTGGTGCGCCACTGGCGTACCGGCACTTGGGGAACCCTGGTAATGGGTATGCATCACGGCGCCTTTTGCGTCGGTTGCTGTTGGGCGCTGATGACTCTCCTCTTTGTAGGGGGCGTGATGAATCTGGCCTGGGTGGCCATCATCGCGGGATTCGTGCTGCTGGAAAAAGTACTTCGCGCTGGTCAGGGCATGGGCCGCCTAACTGGCGCCGCACTGATGGCCTGGGGCGCCTGGCTAATTATCCCGCCACTCGTGTAGCCACGAGTCGTATCACGGCAATCATTGGCGGTGTGATAATCGTGATCTTCAATAAGAATCTCGTTCGAAGAAGATTTGAGACGACACGAGGCGTTCCAAACCGAGAGCGGACTCCTTGCGATGGTTGATCTGCTATCCCGTTAGCAAGTAGATTTCCCCCTATGGCCCTCACCGCCGGCACCCGCTTAGGCCCGCACGAAATCCTCTCGCCAATTGGCAAAGGGGGCATGGCGAGGTCTACAAAGCCAGAGACACGCGGCTCGACCGAACGGTTGCGATCAAGATCCTCCCTGAACACCTCGCCGAAAGCCCTGAGCGAAAGCAACGATTCGAGCGCGAGGCCAAGGCGATCTCGCAGCTCAATCACCCGCACATTTGCACCCTTTACGACATAGGCGAGCAAGACGGCATCGACTACCTCGTCATGGAATACATCGAAGGCGAAACGCTGGCGGAGAGACTGAAGCGAGGCCCGTTGCCGCTCGACGAGGCGCTCGAATACGGGATTCAGATTGCGGACGGGCTGGAGGCGGCGCATCGTGCCGGGATTGTTCACCGGGACTTGAACCCCGGCAACGCGATGCTGGCGAAGTCGGGGATAAAGCTCTTGGATTTTGGCCTCGCCAAGGTCTTGACGGACGAGACGGACCCCGGAGCTTCCGATGCACCGACAAAACAAAGAGACCTCACGAAAGAACACGCGATCCTCGGAACGCTCCAATACATGGCTCCGGAGCAGCTCGAGGGAAAAGCGGCCGACTCCCGCACGGATATCTTCGCTTTCGGTGCTCTCTTGTACGAGATGGTGACAGGTGAGCGAGCGTTCGACGGCGAGAGTCAGGCGAGCTTGATCTCGGCCATCATGTCCTCCGAGCCGCGTCTCATCTCCGAGCTTCAGTCCATGAGTCCCCCGGGCTTGGACAGGATTGCCAGGCGCTGTCTCGAGAAAGATCCGGATGAGCGATGGCAGACCGCCAAGGATTTGACGGCGGAGCTAGTGGTCTGATCCGCTCATGATAGGGAAAAAATCCCGGGACGCCTGCTAGAGAGAATCAGCCTGCTAGAAATAATCAGCTTGTGCTTGTCTGAAGTGGCCCACCTTGGGTGCCGGACGGTGGACCCCTCGACCGTAGGCCAAGGGCCACGGGATGTTAACTACACGCAAGTACGACAGCTTCGGCGAGCAGTTTCCCCGATGTAACTTTGACCTCCTTGGCGTTGTTGCCCTCGGGACAACCGTGGG
>SMVB01217888.1_pt1 | contig 33500 bp, 28 predicted proteins | sample 2456461 | NCBI WGS metagenome assembly SMVB01 (sample SAMN11095934, study PRJNA526329) | marine sediment metagenome | biome: Marine sediment; feature: Surficial sediment; material: Deep marine sediment; isolation source: Hadal surficial sediment | place: Pacific Ocean | collected 2014-05 | depth... | reverse complement strand
GTTGCTGCCATCTTTCTCCGATCGCGGCGGCGGATCAAGCGTTGTTGCAATGATCAAATCTGCGACAAAAGCAGAAAACAGGTAATCTTTGCCGATCCGCCAACCACAGGGTCCCAGATTGGCAATACTCCATACACTCAACGTTGACCTCGCCGATCGCAGCTACCCGATCGTCATTGGCAGCGGTCTGCTTACGGGAGAATTCGATCTGGCAGAGCATGTTTCCGGTCCGGATTGCATGATAGTGAGTAACGACACAGTGGCGCCGCTATACCTGGAATCACTAATGACCGGTTTGTCAGGCAAGACGGCTGGGACGGTAATTCTGTCCGACGGTGAGGAGCATAAAACCATTGCGAGTGCGATGGCCGTCATCGATGCCCTGGTCGCTGCCGGCGCCAACCGGGATACGACGGTTATCGCACTGGGTGGTGGCGTAGTTGGTGACATCGCGGGCTTTGCCGCGGCGTCGTACATGCGCGGTGTGCCGGTCATACAGGTGCCAACGACGTTGCTCGCGCAAGTCGACTCATCGGTCGGTGGAAAAACTGGCGTCAATCATGCCGCCGGCAAGAATCTCATTGGTGCGTTTCATCAGCCGAAACTGGTGGTGATTGATACCGCCACCCTCAAAACCTTGCCGGACAGGCAGCTTCGGGCCGGACTTGCCGAGGCGATCAAGCACGGCGCGATTGCGGATGCCGAATATTTTGGCTGGCTGGAGAAAAACGTCCAGGCATTGTTAGCCGGGGACACAGATGCACTCGGACATCTTGTCGCCGTGTCTTGCCGAATCAAAGCCGCCGCCGTTGCTGGCGACGAACGAGAGCGCGGTGCGCGAGCATTGCTGAATTTCGGTCATACATTCGCACATGCAATCGAGAACACCCTTGGTTATGGGGAATGGCTGCATGGAGAAGCTGTTGCGGCAGGCATGGTCATGGCGGCGGAGCTGAGCGATATCGATGCGACAGAACAAGCACGTCTGGTTGCCTTAATCGAATCGATGGGGCTGCCTTCGCAACCCCCCTCAATTTCTGCGGCGCGCTTGCGTGCAGCAATGAATCTCGATAAGAAAGTTGCTGCGAAACGCCTGCGATTTATTTTGCTGGAGGAAATCGGCAAAGCATATGTATCGGCTGATGTATCCGACAAGCGGCTCTCGAAAATACTGGCGCGTGGAGGCCAGTAGCAAAATGTCAGCACCCGATCTCGCGATATTTGCAGCCAGACAGAGCAGCAGCCGGGGTCGACGATTCAAGGAAGTCCCGCCTGCTTATCGTGGCGAATACCAGCGCGACCGGGACCGCATCGTGCATTCGACCGCTTTTCGGCGTCTTGTATACAAAACCCAGGTGTTTGTTAATCACGAGGGCGATCTGTATCGAACGCGTTTGACTCACTCACTTGAAGTTTCACAAATAGCCCGGACTGTCGCCGTCGCGCTCGGTCTGAATGAGCCACTGGTCGAAGCAATTTCCCTTGCTCACGATCTTGGTCACACACCTTTCGGCCATGCAGGCCAGGACTCACTGAATGACTGCATGCGGGACTTCGGAGGTTTCGAGCACAATCTGCAGTCCCTGCGGGTGGTTGATCAACTCGAAGCGAAGTATGCAAACTTTCCCGGGCTCAATCTCACCTTTGAGACCCGCGAAGGAATCCTGAAGCATTGTTCCGTACGTAATGCGAAGACGCTCGGTGACATAGGTAAGCGATTTCTCGAACGCCGGCAACCGGGCCTCGAAGCGCAAGTGGTCAACATCGCGGACGCGATCGCCTATAACAACCATGATGTCGACGACGGCATACGAGCTGGCCTGCTAACGGTCGAAAAACTTCGCGAGCAAGCATTGTTTGATGCACAGTACGTTGAGGTGCGCCGCTTACACCCGGAGATCGAAGATAGACGCATGGTCTACGAAATCATTCGACGAATGATCAATCGGGTCGTAACAGACCTGATCGATACGACGCAAGCCACAATTGACCGGTTAATGCCGAAATCAATCGACGATGTCCGATCTCATGATGCTCTGATGGTGTCTTTCGGCGAGGTTGTGCAGAAGGAGCATCTTGCGCTCAAGGCCTTTCTGATGAAAAACCTGTACAGGCATCCGCAGGTGTGCCAGATGACGAACAACGCAGGAAAGATGGTCGCGGTGCTGTTCCAAAAATACATGGCCGATCCCGGCGAAATGCCCGCAGAGTTTGCCACATTAGCGCTACAGAATGATGAGATGGTCAAAGCGAGAGTCGTCGCCGATTATGTTGCCGGAATGACCGATCGATACGCTATCGCGGAACACGATCGCCTGGGCTGAAATAGGGGGACAAAATAGGGGGCAATGCTATCATCCGCGGCCAGAACCAATGCCTGGAGCACTTTCACCAGTGAACACAAAATCAATATCGTCCAAAGATCGACTGATCTTTGCGCTGGATGTGCCGGACTGTGACCGCGCACGATCGCTTGCCGATGAGCTGGGTGATGCGGTTACTTTCTACAAGATCGGCCTCGAACTGATGATGACAGGGGGCTATTTTGAATTGCTGGACTGGCTTCTGGCGCGCGACAAGCAGGTGTTCACCGATCTTAAGTTCTTCGATATCCCGGCTACGGTGGGTTCTGCAATTCGTCAGCTGCAGAATCGTGGTGCCAGCTTTGTCACTGTGCACGGCAACCAATCGATCATGGAAGCGGCGGCCGAAAACAAGGGTGATCACCTCAAGGTCCTGGCGGTGACAGTACTGACGAGTCTCGACCGTGGTGACATGGATGATCTGGGTTTCGACTGTGACGTGGAAGCGCTGGTAATTTCCCGCGCGAAGAGGGCGCTCGAAGCCGGTTGTGACGGCGTGATTTCGTCGGGGCTTGAAGTCGCGAAGCTTCGTGAGCAACTGGATTCAAAACTCCTCGTCATCACGCCCGGTATCCGACCCGTCGATAACAAACCGACAGGCGATCAAAAACGTGTTGTGAGCGTCGAGCAGGCGTTCGCAAACGGCGCGGATCACATAGTGGTAGGACGGCCGATTCGCGATGCGAAGAGTCCCAGGGCCGCCGCAGAAACGATTCAAGCTACAATCGCGGCGCAGTTCTGATGGCTGTGTCCCCCACACTGAAAAACGATTTGTTGATTCGCGCGCTGCTCGGCAAGCCCGTCCCACGCACGCCGGTCTGGATCATGCGTCAGGCGGGGCGATACTTGCCGGAATATCGCGAGGTTCGCGCCTCGGCAGGCGATTTCATGAGCGTCTGTTCCAATCCCGAACTTGCCTGCGAAGTGACGTTGCAGCCGCTCAGGCGATTTGATCTGGACGCCGCCATCCTTTTCTCCGATATCCTGACGATTCCTGATGCCATGGGACTCGGTTTGTATTTTGAGACCGGCGAAGGGCCCAAATTCAGGCACCCAGTGAGCACGGCGGCGCAAATTAAAAATCTTCCCGTGCCGGATGTCAGCGAGAAGCTCAGCTACGTTTTCGATGCAGTTGCACTGATTCGGCGCGAGCTCGATGGCAGCGTGCCGCTGATTGGTTTTGCAGGCAGCCCGTTTACCGTCAGCACTTACATGGTCGAGGGGGGGTCCAGCAGGGACTTCAGCAAAATTAAAGGATTGGCCGCGGAAAATCCGGCCCTGCTCGACGAGCTGCTGGGCACCGTGGCGAAAGTAACCCGTAACTACTTGAATGCGCAAATCGAGGCTGGCGCGCAGGCCATAATGATTTTCGACACCTGGGGCGCGGCTCTCGACGCGGATGACTACCGGCGTTTTTCACTGGCACATATGCAGGCGATTCTCGATGGTTTGCATCGAGAGTGGGATGGGCAGCAGATCCCGGTCATTCTTTTTACGAAAGGGGCCGGCCCGTTGCTGAAGGATATGGCGGCGACGGGTTGCGATGCGCTCGGCGTGGACTGGACGACCGACCTCGCAACGGCGCGCGAATTAACGGGGGACCAGGTTGCCTTGCAGGGCAATTTGAATCCAGCGGTCTTGCGGGAGTCGCCGGAAGTGATCGAACAGGGAGTAGCCGAGGTTCTTGCCAGCTACGGCAAAGGGCCGGGTCATGTGTTCAATCTGGGTCACGGTATCACACCGGACATTGACCCGGGGCACCTGAAAGTCCTGGTCGATGCCGTGCATCGCCTGAGCCCGCAATATCACGACGGATGAGAGAATCGCGGCTGAAGCTGCGATAAATTGTTCGCCGAGAGGGGTCGCGATTCTGATTATTCGTCGCGCAATTCGCGGCGCAATATTTTTCCGACATTCGTTTTCGGCAGATCGTCCCTGAATTCAATTTGTTTTGGCACCTTGTAACCCGTCATGTTTTCTTTGCAGTACGCAAGCACATCTGCTTCGCTTAATGACGGATCCGTCCTGACAACGAAGAGCTTCACAACCTCACCGGATTTTTCGTCCGGCAGGCCGATTGCTGCTGCTTCGAGAACGCCTTCCATTTCGACAACCACCCCTTCGATTTCGTTCGGGTAAACGTTGAAACCGGAGACGAGGATCATGTCTTTTTTGCGATCCTCTATGAACACATAACCTTTTTCATCTATACGACCGATATCGCCGGTACGGAACCAGCCACCTTCCATCATCACCTTCGCCGTTTCGTCCGGTTTTTGCCAATAACCTTCCATGACCTGTGGACCACGGATGCAAATTTCACCGGCCTCGCCGGTGGCGACATCGTTGCCGTCATCATCACAAATACGCACATCGGTCGATGGTATCGGCAAGCCAATGGATCCTGTGAAATCTGTCATGGTCAGCGGGTTGGCGATGGCGGCCGGTGACGTTTCGGTAAGTCCGTAGGCCTGCAGAATCGATCCTCCGGTAACCTCCTGCCAACTACGTGCAATGGCCTCCTGGACAGCCATCCCGCCGCCCACGGTCAGTCTCAGTGAGCTGAAATCGAGGTCTGCGAAGCCAGGTGTGTTCAAAAGAGATGCGAACAGGGTGTTAACACCGGTCATGTAAGTGAAGTCATGTTTACCCAGTTCCACGACGAATGCGTCAAAATCGCGCGGATTGGTAATAAGGACGTTTTCTCCGCCCTGCAGCATGATGGCGAGGCAATTACTTTGCAGGGAAAAAATATGGTAGAGCGGCAGCGCTGTTATTGCGACGATGACCTCCACATCATCGAATGCCGATGATTGCCAGGCCTTGGACTGATGGACATTGAAGACCATGTTCCGGTGACTCAGCATGGCTCCCTTGGATAGTCCGGTTGTGCCGCCGGTGTACTGCAAGAACGCCAGGTCCGCGAAACCCAACTCAACCGGCTGCAGCGTTTTCCCCTTGCCGGCAGCGAGCGCCGCTTTCATCGAGACACTTCCTGGCAGCGCATAAGACGGTACGGATTTCTTCACGTGCCGCAGGACGAAATTGGTGATAATGCTTCTAGGAAAATTCAGGAGATCGCCAACGCCGGACGTCACTACGTGCTGAACGTCTGTATCGGCAATTACGTCAGCCAGGATGTGCGCGAAATTTTCGAGAACGATGATGCACTTCGCGCCGGAGTCGGATAGCTGGTGCCGAAGCTCGCGCGCCGTATACAGCGGATTGACGTTCACGGCGACCAGTCCGGCCCGGAAAATTCCGCACAGCACGACCGGGTACTGCAGGATATTGGGTAGCATGATCGCGACCCGCTCACCTTTTACGAGCCCAAGCTCAACTTGCAGGTAGCAGGCGAATTGTGCCGACAGACGATCGAGATCACGAAAGGTCAGGCGTGTGCCCATATTCGAATAGGCCGTACGATCCGCGTAGTCTTTGAAACAGGATTCGAGCATGTCCCGTACAGACATGAAATCCGGGGTTGGAATTTCGGCGGGAACGTCTTCCGGGTAGGACTTGAGCCAGGGTTTGTCCATTTATAAAATTGTCCTTGCCTGCAGTTTGTTCTTGCGGTCGATCTATTCTTGTCTGACAAATCGTAATGTGTGTGCAGGCATTGCCTGGACCAAACTCTGCATCACTTCGTTTGCGCTTCAGATAACTTGTCGTTGAGTGCCGCCAAAATTATTGGCCAGGCATTGTCCAGCAATATCGGCTGGGCCAAAGCGTTAGGATGAATGCCGTCATCCTGCATCAAATCATCATTCAGCGCGATGCCTTCCATGAAAAATTCGATCCATGGCACGCCCAGCTGCTGCGCGAGTTCACGGTATACATTCTCGAATGCCTGAGTATACCTTGGGCCGTAATTGGTCGGGATACGAATACCCAGGAGCACTACGGCGGTTCCTTCTTTCTTGCTCGCCTCGATTATTTTTCGGAGATTCTCCTGCATCCGCTCGGGCGGAAACCCGCGCAGCCCGTCATTGCCACCCAGTTCGAGGATGATGAGATCGGGGTCGAAATTTTCGAGCGTCGCGCCGATGCGGGTCAGCCCCCCCTCCGTGGTTTCTCCGCTTATGCTGGCGTTCACGACCCGATGTTCGTACCCTAACGCGGCAAGTCGAGACTGCAACAAACTGGGCCATGACTGGTCAACGTCAATACCGTAGCCAGCGCTCAGGCTGTCACCGAACACAAGCACGGCTGGAACATCGGCGCTGTGGGCGCCAGCAGTCAGGAATAACATCAAAAAGGTCAAAATATTTCGCATGTCGAATAATTCATCCAATTCCGCGACAGTTCTTGCCGCGGAGAACGTTACCAAAGTGGTCAGCAGTCCGGAAGGGAGTTTGACCATATTGTCGGATATCAGTTTCAGCGTCGAGAAAGGCGCGTCGATCGCCATCGTCGGTCCGTCGGGCGCAGGGAAGTCTACATTGCTGGCGTTGCTTGCCGGTCTTGATTTGCCGACCAGCGGCAAAATCTGGCTGGATAAACAGTGTTTAACTGACCTTGATGAAGACGGGCGCGCGGCTGTACGCGCCAAAAGTGTCGGTTTTGTTTTCCAGTCCTTTCACCTGGTGCCCTCGCTAAACGCCCTCGAAAACGTGATGTTACCGCTGGAGCTGGCCAGCAAGCTGGAGCCGCGGGAAAGCGCTATGGGCATCCTGGCCGAAGTGGGGCTGAAAGACCGCTGGAGCCATTATCCGGCGCAGTTATCGGGTGGAGAGAAACAGCGTGTTGCAATCGCGAGGGCTTTTGCGACCGAGCCGGCCGTTCTGTTTGCGGATGAGCCCACCGGTAACCTGGATGCGCGCACAGGCGAAAACATCATGAATATCATGTTCGAGCTCAATCGTAATATTTCGACGACCCTGGTGCTTGTTACGCATAATAAATCCCTCGCGGAACGCTGCGACAGGGAGATCGGTCTGGATGTCGGCAAACTGGTCATGGATTCCAGGGCGGCAGCGTGAAAGCAGTACTCTTCGCCTTGCGCAGCTTTGGTCGTGAACTTCGATCCGGCGAAGTTGTTGTTCTCCTGGTCTCCGTAGCACTCGCCGTAGCCGCATTGACAGCCGTTGGTTTTCTGACGGATCGCATTGGCAAGGCTGTCGCGCGCCAGGCCAACGAGGTGCTGGCGGCCGACCTGCGTCTGCGCTCACCCGACCCGATTCCGACCGAATGGCGTGAAGAGGCTGAAGTACATGGCCTGCGCACAGCAGAAACGCAAACCTTTCCGAGTGTTATTTATGCGGGTGATGTGAGCGCACTGGTTACCATAAAAGGGGTCAGTGAAAGCTATCCACTGCGTGGCAGGGTCCGCATATCTGACCGTCTTTTCGCTGAGCAACGCGAAGTCGATCACATTCCGGCGGCCGGCAATGTTTGGGCGGATGGCGCGCTTATGGCGAGACTGGGCATCAGCGTGGGGGATTCGGTATCCGTTGGCGAAGTCGACCTGAACGTAGCTGCCGTGCTGACGTATCGGCCCGATCAGTCCATCGGCTTCGCGTCGCTCGCCCCCTCGATTATCGTCAATCTGGCAGATATGCCGCGTACCGGACTTATCAACGAGGGGAGCCGGGTGGGTTATGCATTGTTGGTCGCGGGTGAAGAAGAGTCTGTCGATCAGTTTTACAAGAGCGTCGAAGACAGTCTTCCTGAGTCCGTTCGCGTTCGTAACCGCGAAGATAGCGGAGAGCGGGCAGGCAATGCTGCGGACCGGGCAGAAAGATTTCTTTCCTTGACGGCCGTCATCAGCGTTTTGCTAAGCGCCGTTGCCATAGCGATGTCCGCACGCCGATTCGCGCATCGCCGTATGGACATGGTTGCACTCATGAAAAGCCTGGGCGCGAGCCAACGCTTTGTCATCACAGCGACCTCGGTACAAATTGTTTTGCTGGGTTTGCTCGGCGTGATCCTGGGGTCCGTGGTCGGCTTTGCTGCCGAAAGAGTCGTTACTGGCATGTTGGCGGACTTGTTCCAGAATGATTTACCTGATCCGGGCTTCGCCCCCGTGGGGCTTGGCAGTACTGCAGCATTGATACTGCTGGTGGGCTTTGCGATGCCTGCTCTCGTACAGTTGCGCAATACACCACCGCTGCGAGTATTGCGCCATGATGCCATGCCACCGCCGCCCTCGCGACTCATCGTTGCAGGTGGTTCCTTGCTCGCCGTGGCAGCGCTTCTCTACAGTGTCATCGGTGACGCCATGATGCTCGTCATCGTACTCGGCGGCATGCTGGTCGTGTCTGCAACGTTGTATATCGTCGGTCGCGGGCTGGTGGTGCTCATCGGCCGCTCACGCGGCGGTGTGGGCATTGCATGGCGATACGGTCTTGCCAATGTCGCCAGACGCGGTCGCGATAGCGCCGTGCAGATTGTGGCGTTTGGCCTTGGCCTCACCGTGCTGTTGGTGCTTACCTTCGTTCGCACTGATTTGCTGGAAGGATGGCAAAAGACTCTCGACAAAGACGCACCCAATCAGTTCTTGATTAACATTCAACCGCAGGAGCGTGACTCGATTTCGGCAATTTTCGAGAGCGCGGACATTAGCGCACCGAAATTCGTGCCATTGGTGCGTGCGCGCATGGCGACGATTAATGGTGAAGACGTCAAGACGCGCGAGTATCCGCAAGAAGACGGGCGCTGGATGGCGAATCGCGAAGCCAATCTCACCTGGGCAGCGGAGTTGAGTTCAACCAACGAACTGGTTGCGGGTGAATGGTGGGCACCGGACTACGACGGGCCGCCGCTGGTTTCGGTCGAAGAAGAAGCGGCCATGGAAATGGGCGTTGGCCTCGGCGACCAACTCACCTTCCTGATCGCCGGGCAGGAGGTTGAGCTAACCATCTCCAGCCTGCGCAAGATCAACTGGGATTCATTTCAGCCGAACTTCTTCATGTTGCTTTCACCGGGCGCGCTGGACGGGTACCCATCGACATACGTTGCCAGCCTGAAAATCGACGAGTCACAAAGTGAAGTCTTGCTCACGATGGTACGAACGCATCCAACCGTGTCGATTATCGACCTGGGTGCCATACTGGAGCAGGTCAAGGGCATCATCGACAAGGCCAGTCTCGCCGTGCAGGCCGTGTTCATCTTTACACTGGCTGCGGGAATCGCGGTCTTGTTTGCGGCGGTGCAATCAACAATCGATGAGCGTCGCTTTGAGAGCGCCCTGTTGAGAGCGCTGGGTGTGCGCAGGCGTACCGTTCTGGCTGGCGTGCTCACCGAGTTCGCGGCGCTTGGGTTTGTCGCCGGGTTGCTTGCGAGTGCCGGGGCATCAATTCTGGCGGCTGTCATCACGATCAATTTGTTCGATCTCGAATACAACTTCAGCCCGGCGCTCTGGGCGGCTGGGCTCACAGCGGGCACGCTGCTCGTATGCGTAAGCGGGTTTCTTGCAGCACGGGGTGCTATCAACGCGCCACCCATTGAGGTTTTGCGTTCCGCGTGACAATCGAAGTGAACGATGATGCAGGCTAAAATACTTTCCTGTGGCGCTGTCGTCGTGCGGCTCACCGATAACGGTTGGGTCACGCTTATGTTGCGTGCTTACAAGAACTGGGATGCCCCCAAAGGAATTATTGAAGAGGGTGAAACACCGCTGCAAGCAGCGATTCGTGAGGTCGGTGAAGAGACCGGAATTCATGAGCTCAACTTTTCCTGGGGAGATCGAACAATGGATACGGGCCCTTACGGCGATGGCAAGGTGGCGCGTTACCATCTCGCACAGACCGACCAGGAAGCGATAGTGATGGGCTTGTCTCCGGAGACCGGTCAGCCCGAACATCAGGAATACAGATGGGTGGATTTCGACACGGCCCATGACATTTCGTCGCCGCGAGTTCGTTCCGTGTTGCGTTGGGCGCGGCAGGTGATAGGCGCCTAGTCCCGGTTGGCAGGATTCAAGCTGGCCAGCCGGTTTTTTCCTGCGGTGTAACCCGACCCGTTCAGGCGATCCGATTTCTGCGCTGACCGTCCTGGAAAGACGCAATATTTTCCGCAAGTACGTTGATCGCGTTTTGTCTCGCCTGCAGTGTGCCCCAGGCGATATGCGGCGTGATAATCAGGTTGTCACCGCGGTAGTCCAGCAGCGGATCACCAGCCACGGGTGGTTCCCGCGGCAGCACATCAATAGCCGCGGCGGCGATATCTCCTTGCGTCAGGGCCTGCGCCAGGGCGCTCGAGTCGACGAGGCCGCCGCGTGCCGTGTTAATAAGAATGCTATCGGTTTTCATGGCGGCAAATTCCTCTGCTCCCATCATGTTTCGTGTCGCATCGTTGAGAGGGCAGTGCAGCGATATGACGTCCGATCTCTTCAGCATCTCATCGAAATCGGTACGACCGTCATTTGCTTCGGCCGGCACGCCACGACGTCTCGCTATCAACACGTCCATGCCGAAAAACTTGGCAGCCTGGGCAACGCCCTGGCCCAGCGTGCCGTTGCCCACAATACCCAGGGTCATTGCAGATAATTGCCGAATCGGAAAATCGAGCATGCAAAATTCGTTCGATTCCTGCCACGCGCCCTCTTTTACCGCTCGTTGAAACGAGCCAGTACTGTGAGCGAGGTGCAGAATCATGCCGAGAACATGCTCGACAACAGATTGCGTGCAATAAGATCGTATATTGCACACTGCAATATCGCGCTCACACGCATAGTCAAGGTCGACATTGTCGCTGCCGGTCGCGGTGAGGCCGATAAACCGTAAGGCGCCGGCCTCTTTCATGTTCTCGGCGTTCAAAACCACTTTGTTGGCAAGCACAAACTCCGCATGGCGTATGCGCTCTGCCGTCATGGCCGGCGACGTGGTGTCAAAAATCTCGAGGTCCGGCAAGCACCGATGCAGTGGTGACGGGTCGAGGCCGCCGGCCCCCATTGTTGCGAAATCCAGAAATACAGCTTTCATTGGAAATTCAGTTATCCTTGTTTTTGCCCCGACATTTTGACGCGAGTCTACACGGACTGTATGGACGAAGATTTCTGGAAAAACAAGACACTGGCCGAAATGACGGATGCTGAGTGGGAATCACTTTGTGACGGCTGCGCACTGTGTTGTCTGCACAAGCTTGAGGATGAAGATACCGGTGAGATTTTTTTCACCGATATTGCTTGTCGGCTACTCGATACTTCGACTTGCCGATGCAAGGATTACGGTGCGCGAGCAAAAAAGGTTAAGTCATGCCTCGTCCTGAAACCCGATGCGCCCGAAGTGTTCGCCTGGTTACCCGGCACATGCGCCTACCGCCTGCTTGCCGACGGTGCAGACCTGCCAGCATGGCATCCGCTGATTACCGGCAATCCTGATTCTGTTCACGAGGCGGGAATTTCCGCCATGGGAAAAGTGACCTCTGAGACCGTCACAACCGAGTGGACGGTGCTCAGGAAACTTGGCGACTAAAAAAGGCGAAAGTACATTGACCAATTATCCGTTCATCCCGCTACCCACATACGAAGAATACCCGCCGGAGGAAATGCGCAAACGCCTCGACGCGTTTTACGAAAACATGAACCGGCGCAGGACCGTGCGCGAGTTTTCCGATCGTCCCGTGGAGCAAGGCATCATCGAACAAGCTCTGCGGACAGCGGGCACGGCACCAAGTGGTGCCAATCTGCAACCCTGGCATTTTGCCGTTGTGACCGGAGCTGAAACCAAACGGAAAATTCGTATTGCGGCGGAGGAAGAGGAGAAGGAGTTTTACGAACACCGCGCCTCCGAAGAATGGCTGAAGGCACTGGAACCACTTGGTACCGACACACGCAAGCCATTCCTGGAAACGGCACCGTGCCTGATCGCCGTGTTCTTGCAGAAATTCGGCACGCTACCGGACGGAACAAAAGTGAAGCACTATTACCCGGTGGAATCCACCGGTCTGGCAACCGGTTTTCTAATTGCAGCACTGCACCAGGCAGGGCTTGTTTGCCTTACACATACACCGAGCCCGATGAGCTTCCTGAATGAAATTCTTGGCCGGCCAAGAAGTGAGCGGCCGTTTCTGTTGTTAGTCACCGGGTATCCGGCGAAAGACGCAACCGTGCCGGATATCCACCGCAAACCGCTGGAGGCATTCACCAGCCTGATTGACAAGTAGGCGCAAGACCTTATCCAGTGAGCTTGCATAGTGCGGGCACAGCAACAGGCGGGCATCCGCTCACTCGGAGGGCCTTGACTCGATCGCCGGATGCCCACCTGCCGCTGCGCTTTGACAGGTTCGCGGGATTTTTCTTTGCACATTGGTGTGGTCTGACACTGATTACGTGCCGACAGTTGCCATCGGGCATGGCGCGGGCACAGCAACAGGCGGGCATCCGCTCACTCGGAGGGCCCTGACTTGATCGCTGGATGCCCACCTGCCGCTGTGCTTTGACAGCTGTGTGGGATTTTCATTCTGTCGTTGATTATGGAGCCTCAAACGCTAGCCGGTGTTTTGCAAGCCCTGTGCGATGCCGTTGACGCTTGCCAGCAGCGCATCAAGCAGCTCGGGGTTTTCCCTGTCCGATGCGCGCCAGCGTCGCAGCAGGTCAACCTGCATCAGGCTCATTGGATCGACGTACGGGTTGCGCAGCATGATCGCTCGTTGCAGCGTTCGGTCCCCCTCAAGAAGCTCTTGATGATCGGAATAGTCGAGGATTAACTTTCGAGTGAGCACGAATTCCTGCTCTATTAATGGAAAAAACCTGTCGTGAAGATCGCCGGCAAGTTCTGAGTAGGTTCTTGCTATTTCGAGGTCAGCTTTGGCCAGTACCATTTCGGCATCCGCAATCAGCGCGCGCATGAAATACCATTCCTGGAACATGCTGCGGAATGCAGAATCCTCAAATTTACGGGCGGCGGTGGCCAGGCCGGTTCCGAGTCCAAACCATCCTGACAGGATGAGGCGACTTTGCGTCCACGCAAATACCCACGGTATGGCGCGCAGGTCGTCGACACCGACGCCACCGCGACGGGATGATGGTCGCGAACCAATGCGCATGCGCTCGATCAGGTCGATAGGCGTTGCGGCGCGAAAGTATGCATAGAAATCGGGAGTTTCAAACACCAGCTTGCGATAGAAGTCTTTGCTGGAATCGGCGATGACCTGCATCATCGTGTGCCATTCCGGCATGTCATTGCCACGATGATGCGGCATGGCGGTTGCCAGTGCTACCGATCCTGTTGCTTGTTCGAGAGTGCGCAACGCAATGCCGCGAAGCCCATACTTTTCGTTGATTATTTCTCCCTGTTCAGTCACACGAAGATAACCATTTACTGTCCCGGGCGGGGCGCCCAATACCGCAGCATGAGTCTTCCCGCCACCACGACTGATCGTGCCACCGCGGCCATGAAAAAGATGCAGCTCGATGTTTTCGCTGGCAACCGAATCGACCAGAGCCACCTGCGCGTTTTGCAACGCCCAACGAGCGGACGCCAGACCGGCATTCTTGTTGCTGTCAGAATAGCCAATCATGATCATCTGCTGGTTCTGGCGGTAATCCAGATGCTCGCGATAAAGCTTGTTGGCGAGCAGCGTCTTGAGAATTTCGGGGCCGCGCTCAAGGTCCTCGACAGTTTCAAGCAGGGGCGCAATATCCAGCGGTACATTGCCTCGGCGGGTATGCAATTCGCTCCAGTTCGCAAGCAACAGGATCGACAAGATGTCGTCCGCATCCTGTGTCATGCTGATAATGAAAGGGCCGATCGCCCTCTCGCCGTATTTTCTGCGACAAAACGCAATCGCCTGAAAAACAGCAAGCGTCTTGCGCGCCTGGATGCTTGGGCTGTCGGGCGCTGACTCCTTCGCAACAATCGCCTCCACAATTCGCGTCGCCCGATCCTCCGCACTCCATTCCAGCCAGTCCTCCTCGCCCAGGCACTCACCCACCACCTGCCGATGCACCATCGCGTCCTGGCGGACATCGAGCGTAACGAGATGAAAACCAAACGTGTCGATGCGGCGTAGCAAACGGCGTACTGCGAACAAGCCTGCGTGTACACCACGATGATCCTTGAGGCTGTCGGCGATAAGCTGAATATCTTCCCGCAGTTGCAGCGCCGATTCATAGGGATACGCTTCGTCATCGTAAGTGGCCTGCAGCCGCTGCTGGATCAGGCGCAGTAATACTCGATACGGCATATCTCTGTGGCGGCTGGGGACTGCATGGTAGGCGTTCGGGAACACATCGCGATATTCTGCGATTTTTCTGTGAACCGCTTCACTCATATCGACCCGACTCTCGGATTGGCTCAGCTTGTCCGACAACGATGCGCATTCATTGAAATACAGATCGAGAACCAGCCGCCGCTGGCGCGCCATCGTCGAGCGGATCGTTTTCGCGTTTACGTTCGGATTGCCGTCCATGTCGCCGCCTACCCAGGAGGCGAAATGCAAAATGTTCGGAATAACCAGGTCCTTCGCGTCATCGCCAAAAATGCGGATCGCCGCATTCTCGATGTCTTCATAAAAAGGAGGGATTGCCCGGTACAACACGTCCGTAACGAAAAACAAAACGTGCTCGAGTTCATCCGACACTGTCATTCGTTCCGCCGGATGCTCCTGTGTTTGCCAGCCGGTCGTAACGTCAAGTTTAATGTTCTCAATGCAGGCGTGCTTTTCCTGCGCCGTCATTGTCGGGTTGAGCATGTCGATAAGACGACGCACGATGCGTTGCTCTTTGCGCAGGACTGTGCGACGCGTTGGTTCCGTGGGATGGGCTGTGAAAACGGGCTCTATTCGCATTGAGTTCAGGAGCTTTTGCAGCGCGGATGCGTCGAATCCGGCGGCCTTGAGTTTCACCAGCGTCTCTTCGAGCCCACCTGGCTGGTACTGCCCGACCTCCTGCAGATACTCCCGTCGCCGGCGAATGCGATGAACTTTTTCTGCGGTGTTCGTTACATGGAAGTAGGTCGAAAAAGCCCGGATAACACCCCCCGCAAGTGACAGGTCGAGATCCTTCAGGAATTCTGCCAGTGTCTCGTCCGGGCGCTCATTGCCCTCGCGTCTGCGAATCGCACGCAATCGTGCGGTCTCGACAAAATCGAACAGTTCGTCCCCACCCTGTTCGCGGAGCAGATCGCCAACCAGTGCGCCAAGCAAGTGGACGTCTGCGCGTAGCGCCTGATCTTTGTCCTCGAAAGTAATGTCCTGCCGCCGCAATGCTATTTGCCCGTAGTGGATCGGATCTGAGTTATTTGCCGGGTGGTCTTAAGTCCAGGGGTTGTCTTCAGTGGTGATTATACGTGTCGTAGCGAAAACTGGCAGCCTGCCGAAAGCGATGATTTTCAAATAACGACGTTGAAATGGCCATGGATAGCTTCTTCGCCAAAGCGCTAATCGCGGAAATTTTCATACTGCAACGGAATATCGACCTCGGCGTCCTTCAAAAGCGCAATGATCGCCTGCAGGTCATCGCGTTTCTTGCCGGATATGCGCAATTTCTCGCCCTGAATGGCGCTTTGAACCTTGATCTTGCTGGCCTTGATTTTCTTGACCAGGTCGCGGGCCAGCGGCGTCTCGATACCCTGGCGTAAAATAACCTTCTGGCGCGCCTCGCTGCCGGACATCTCCACTTCTTCCTCTTTCATGCACGCGATATCGATGCCTCTTTTACTTAATTTCTGCCGCAGGATATCCAGCATTTGCTGCAGTTGAAATTCCGATTGGCTGGTTAGTTGTACGACGTTCGCTTCCAGGACGAATTTGGAGCCCGTGCCTTTGAAATCGAAGCGCGTGTTGACATCCCGATTCGCTTGATCAAGTGCATTGGTGGCTTCGTGGGCATCAAACTCGCTAACTACGTCAAACGATGGCATCGACTGGTCTCCCTTGGTGCAGCGACAGGACAATAGCAAAATCTGTACATGCTGCCCAGTTAGTCAGGCCGCGTGGTGCGTCCCGTTGCGCGAGAATACGAAGCAGTCCACGGAAGGGCCAAAATGTTGCAGACAATACTCAAAAAGCCGGAACCGACCGGTGTGTCACCGCCGCCCGGCGAGCACACGATCTCGGAGCGCGTGGAGGGCATCACACGGCGGCTTCGATTGCTCGGCATTACGCCGCAGATATGGCAGCGATCCTCGGGTTTTTCGGCGGGTGGCGTGGCGATGCGTATTCATGTCCGGGAATTGGCGAATTCACCCGGCTTGCTGGCCGAGAGCCTGGAGAACATCCGGGTTGCACTTGCGGCGGGTGTTTCGCTGAATGTGTCGTTGGATAACCTGGGGCCGGGAGATCGAAGCATCGAGGGCCTGCAGAGCTTCTGTAATGATGTAAGAGGCATTCTGCAAAGCAGTGACTCTCGCAATGGGGAGTTGGGGTTGTGTGTTGCCGCAAGTGATATCACTTTGCCGGCATTCCAGGTCATCTCAAGCGCGGTGCTTGGCTACGGGCATCGCTATGTGGCGCTGGATGCCTCACATATGGACGCGAGTGCTGTTGACCGATGTGCGAATTCAGACTGGGCGGCACTATTTGCTCGTGGTTCGGGTCCGGCGCCGCTTTGGCCGGTTTACGACGCCGCCGTGCGGACCCGCTGCCCGCTCCTCAACAATGAGGCAAGCGATGCGTTGCTCCCGGGCTCGGGAATTGCCGTGCCGGCCGGAACCGCGTGGCTGCCCATGGAATTCGATGTAAGCCGCTTCGCTGACGCTGATGGTGTTGTTCAAACTGACCCTCTGGCGCAAGCGATCGATGCGTGCGTTGAGCTTGGCGATGAACTATTCAGCCTGTTGTCATGGCCGGGTGAGCGGCAGCTCGAGGACGCGAGACTGAATCGCCGGCTGGCCGTGATGCTGACGGGGATTGGCGATCTCGTGTTGCTGCGCGGCGCAGATCCGACCGACCTTGGTTGCTTGCGGGACCTCGATCGCCTGGTTGGGCACATTCACAACGGTTTGTGGGAGAAGACGAAATACCTCGCAGAAGTTCACGGACCGTTGCCCGCGCTCGAGAAACAACATCCGGCAGGGCGCTGGCAGGACGAGAGACATTGCCAGGATTGGGTCCTGCGCTGGCAAAAGGCGATGAGCACGGAGCAGGTGCGGCACCGAAACCTGCTGGTAATGTCGCCCTATTCGGTGCTGCCACGACACACTCCGGCGCACCGGGACTTCGTGGATCTGCTGCCTCTGATCGCCCACGCAGACGCGCTGAGTTTCGCTGGTCCGCCGAGCTTGCAGAACTGGACTGCCGCCGACTTCACGGTCTTTCACCGCAGGGCCTGGGCGGTCATTCAGCGCCGTGATGCGGCATCATTCGTTGCGGCCAGGGTATGAACTGATATACGGTGGCAAATCTTCGGGTAGATCGGCAGGGAATTCATTGCAGGCAATTACGACCGACATTCACGGCGTTGCTGTGCTGCTGCTTACGGCGGTTGCACTGTTTCTTTTTACGCGTGATCGAATACCGCTGGAAACATCAAGTCTTGCTGTACTGATCGTACTGGTTGTGGGCTTCCAGATTTTTCCATATGTGCGGGATGATACCGCGCTGCGTGCGGTTGATTTTTTTGCGGGATTCGGCAACGAAGCGTTGGTCGCGATTTGTGCATTGATGATTGTCGGCAAAGCTCTCGAGACCACCGGCGCACTGCAACCACTGGCGACAATCGTCGCTCGCGCCTGGACGACACGGCCCGTGCTGGCGCTGTTCATAACGCTTATTGCTGCAGCGGTGCTCAGCGCCTTCATGAACAACACGCCGATCGTGGTTTTGTTGATGCCGATTCTGGTCGGCGTTTCGCTGCGCGTTAAATTTCCGGTATCCGGCGTGATGATGCCAATGGGTCTTGCCACGATCATCGGCGGCATGTCGACGACCATTGGTACGTCAACCAATTTGCTGGTGGTGGGAATCGCACGCGATATGGGTGCTCAGGAATTTGGCATGTTTGATTTCATGCTGCCGGCATTTATCGTTGGCGGCGTTGGTATAGTTTTTCTGTGGTTGATCGCACCAAAGTTATTGCCCGACCGGATCCCGCCAATGGCCGATACGACGCCGCGTGTATTTAACGGCCAACTGAACATCAAAGAGGGTGGTTTCGCTGCAGGTAAAACCCTTTCCGAGGTGTTGGCGAAAACAAACGGCGAGATGCGAGTCGAAAAAATCCAGCGTACCGAAACATTGTTCCTGGCCAAGCTTCCGTCGGTCGTATTGCAGCCGGGCGACAGATTGTTCGTTAAGGACTCTCCGGAAAACCTGAAGCACTTCGAAGGATTGCTGGAGGCAACGCTTTATAATATTTCTGACAGCGAACACCCGATCGACGACGAGACACCACTGCTCGCTGCAGGCCAGCAACTCGCTGAGGTAGTCGTAACCCGTGGCTCGCCACTTCATTTGCGTACCCTGGAAACCGCTAGCTTCAGTGCAAGTTACGGGCTGATGCCGCTGGCCATTCACCGCGCACGGGCGCCAAGTTCGCAGATAACCGGCGACCTGACGACCATTCGCCTGCGCGCCGGTGATGTATTGCTGGTGCAGGGCAGTCGCGATGCTATTGATAAATTGAAAGCCAGCGGCACGATGCTGGTTCTCGATGGTACGACCGACCTGCCGCACACGCACAAAGCCAATCGAGCGCTGGCGGTGATGGGAGGTGTCGTTCTGGTTGCGGCAGTTGGTTTCCTGCCAATCTCGGTCAGCGCGCTGATCGGCGTAGGTCTGATGCTTTCAATGGGGTGCCTGACGTGGAGGGATGCGGCAGGCGCGCTGTCGGCGCCGGTCATCATGATCATTGTTGCAAGCCTGGCGCTGGGCAAAGCCCTGACTGTGACGGGGATGTCTGAATACCTCGCGATGGGATTCGTCAACATGGCTACTGGCATGCCCGTTCCGGTTATCCTGAGCGCCTTCATGCTCATCATGACGATCCTGACGAACGTGGTGTCCAATAGTGCGGCAGCGGTTATCGGCACACCGATCGCCATCGCGATCGCGAAGCAACTTGGCGTCGATCCGGAACCGTTCATTCTGGCGGTACTGTTCGGCGCCAACATGAGCTACGCAACGCCCTACGGCTACCAGACCAATCTCCTGATTCTGAGTGCCGGCGGCTACAAGTTCTCCGATTTCTTGCGGGTGGGCATTCCCCTGACGATTATCATGTGGATAGGATTTTCGCTGCTGCTGCCGGTTCTCTACGATCTGTAAATTTTCCGCGACCGGGTGCGATAGCTTTTGACGCCCGACGCCCGACGCCCGACGCCCGACGCCCGACGCCCGGTAGTCCCGGAGTGGATTACTCTTGACGTAGGAGACCGGGCTGGTGATACTCGGCCCATGACCGCAATCGCTCAGAAAAGCTGGAACTGGCTGTGGCTACCCCGACAGGAGTGGGTGGCAGGCTGATTTATAGCTAAAGCGTTTGTAAACGAAGCCCTCTCCGCCACGAAAGTGGGAGCGGGTTTTTTTTTGCCGGACATATTTGACTGAAATTTCAGAGAATAAATTACCAATGAGCATGCAGCCGCCATTTGATATTGCCGCAGACCTCGATACACCTGTATCGGCGTACCTTAAATTGCGTGATATGAAACCGCGCTTTCTGCTGGAAAGCGTCGAGGGTGGCGAGCGACTGGCGCGTTATTCTTTCCTGGGTTTTGGTGATGCATCCGAGATACGGCTCGATGCCAGTGGTTTGCATGTAGACGGAAAGGTCTCGGCGCGCCCAACTACGCAAGACGAATACCTTGAGGCGTTGCGCACTGCTCTGGCCAATGCGCCACGTCCCAGTCCCGACGTGGAAGGCCTGCCTTTTTCCGGTGGGCTCGTTGGCGTGACCGGATACGATGTTGTCCGCATGTTCGAACGCCTGCCACAAACCAGCATTCCGCAAGAGGGCATTCCGGAGGCCGCTTTCACCGCACCTTCCTCAGTTCTGGTGTTCGATCACCTCACGCGGCGAGTGGCACTTTTGCACGATGGTTCGGCGGCGGAGCGGGCAAGCCTTCGCAATGAGGTTGTCAAACGACTGCGTGGGCCGGTGCCGACGAAGGGCGTGCAGGCGAAGGTGTCCTCCCCCGTGGCCGGCATGTCGGAGGCGGACTACGTTGAGCGGGTCGAGGCGTGCAAGGAATATATCGCCGCCGGTGACATCTACCAGATAGTGCTATCGGTGCTGTTCAAAGGGCAATCAGATCTTGATCCATTTGAAGTGTACCGTGCACTGCGACTTCTAAATCCGTCGCCGTACATGTTTTTTCTTGAGTTTGGCGATTTGCGTGTTGTAGGTTCATCGCCGGAGGCGCTGGTCAAACTCCACGGCGATACCGCCTCACTGCGGCCAATAGCGGGAACCGTACCCCGTGGCGAAAACCGCGAAGAAGACCTGGCCTTCGAGAAACAATTGCTGGCCGATCCAAAGGAGTCAGCCGAGCACGTCATGCTCGTCGATCTGGCGAGAAACGATCTTGGCCGGGTTGCCACGGCGGGTAGTATTCATGTTGATCCCTATCGCTCTATTGAACGTTACAGCCATGTCATGCATATCGTGAGCGGCGTCAAAGGAACGCTCGCTCCCGGTCACGATGCGTTCGACCTGTTCGCCGCGAGTTTCCCGGCCGGGACGCTGGTCGGCGCGCCCAAGGTGAGAGCGATGGAAATCATCGAGGAAATGGAACAAACCGGCCGTGGTTTGTATGCGGGCACTGCCGGTTACTTCGATATCAACGGTGATATGGATCAGGCCATTACGATCCGCACACTGGTGTTTAATGGAGATGAGTACAGCTTCCAGGCGGGTGCGGGCATCGTTGCTGACAGCGTGCCGAAAAAAGAGTACGCGGAAGTCCTGGCAAAAAGCGCCATCTTGAGACGCGCGCTGGATATCGCGGGAGCCGGATTGTGAGCTTCGAAAACGTCCGCATTCTACTGATCGACAACTACGATTCGTTTACTTACAACATCGTCCAGGCTTTTCGCGCCCAAGGCGCCGAGGTTCTCATTTACCGCAATGACAAACTCGACGTTGCCGGGGCGCTACAGCTCGAACCAACGCACCTGGTTATTTCACCGGGTCCCGGACAGCCGCGGGATGCCGGCAATTCGCTGAATATGATCGCCGCGTTTGCCGAGCGCACTCCCATACTTGGCGTATGTCTCGGTCACCAGTGTCTTGTCAGTCATTTTGGCGGAGAGATTGTGCGCGCCGACAGATTGATGCACGGCAAGACATCGCTGATTAATCATGATGGCCGGACGGTATTCGACGGTTTGCCGGCGGGGATGGAAGCTGGGCGCTATCATTCGCTGATCGCCACCGCAAAAAGCCTGCCCGCCATGCTGGAAGTCAGTGCACAGACAGACCGCAATGAGATCATGGGTGTTCGACATCGGGAGCTGCCTCTTGAGGGCGTGCAGTTTCATCCCGAGAGTGTGCTGACGCCCGATGGTGATGCCTTGATGGCGAATTTCATGAGGATGACATCGGCATGAGTGGCGAATATTCCGCTTTATTGAATCGTGTGCTGGACGGATCGTCATTGACTCAAACCGAAGCCGCCGAGCTAATGCATGCCATGGCTGGTGGCGAAATTGAAAACGCCCTGGCGGGTGCGTTGCTTGCGGGACTTCGTGCCAAGGGCGAAACCGCTGACGAGATTCGTGGTTTCGCCACAGCAATGCGAAAGCTCGCCAGAAAACCTGTGATCGGGGACGGCATACCCACCGTCGATACAGTTGGCACCGGTGGCGACGGTTCTGGCAGCCTCAATCTGTCGACGGGAACAGCATTGCTCGCGGCAGCGTGCGGCGCGCGCGTGGTCAAGCACGGCAACCGATCAATCTCGAGCCGCTCGGGCAGTGCTGACATGCTGGAATGCCTCGGCATGCCGTTGCCGCAGGAAGGGCGGGCGATTGGCGATGCGCTGGAGGCGCTTGGATTTACCTTTCTGTTCGCACCGGCATTTCACCCGGCGATGAAAGAGATCATGCCGGTTCGCAATGCATTGGGTGTACGCACGGTGTTTAACCTGCTCGGCCCGCTTACCAATCCAGCCGAACCGCCTTTCATGTTGATCGGTGCATTCAGCCCCGGTGCGGCGAAACTCATGGCGGATGCGCTTGCGGGCATGCCAATTGAGCGCGCATTCGTCGTGCACGGTGAGCCCGGCTGGGACGAGGCAACCCCCGTCGGGGAGTTTCTAATCTATGACGTTGCGCCTGGCTCGGTGAAGCAAAGTCATCGCAATCCGGAAGACTACGGTCTGCCACGCTGCAGACCCGAAGATCTCGCCGGTGGCGACGCGGACCACAATGCGCGAGAGCTCAAGCGAGTTTTCAGTGGCGATGACAAAGGAGCGCATCGCGATGCGTTGCTGATGGGAACATCACTCGTGCTTGAGGTGACGGGAGTGGTCGATAGCATGCGGGAAGGCGTAACACTCGCGGCCGATGCCATTGACTCTGGCCGGACCAGCGATTTTCTCGACCGCTTTAGCGAGTTTTATTCCACCTGATGTCTGACTTCCTGACACAGATGGCCGCCTCAAGTCGGGAACGCGCCGCCTCAATTCCTGCAACATTCCCTGCTGCCATGCTTGACCGACCGGCATTTCCCCTGCGCCTGAAGTCTTTTGATCTGATCGCAGAAATCAAGGATTCGTCACCGGCCGAAGGTGTGTTGGCGAGTGGCGGGGCTGATCGTGTTGCGCGAGCAATTCAATACATACAGGGCGGTGCTGCAGCAATTTCGGTTTTGACCGAGCCATCGCGATTCGCAGGGAGCACCGATCATCTCGATGAGGTGGCGAACGCTGTTGCGGACTTCCGTGTTCCTGTAATGCGCAAGGATTTCCTGGTCGACACCCGACAAATACTTGAGGCGAAGACTTGTGGTGCGAGCGGCGTCCTTTTGATCGCCGCACTGCTTTCGGATTCCGAGCTGGGCGACATGCTCGATTGCGCATTGGAACACTCGTTGTTTGTTTTGCTCGAGGCCTTTGACGCTGCGGACCTCGATCGCTCGTCAAAGCTGCTACGCACGAATCGCTACGCCACGCACATCGCCAACGGCCAGTTGCTGATGGGTATCAACACGCGGAACCTGCGCACGCTTGCGGTCGATCCCGAAAGACTCAAGTTGCTATCGCAGCAACTTCCTCCGGGTGTCGTCGCGGTTGCGGAAAGCGGCCAAAAGTCTGTAACGGACATAGCCCAGGTTGCCCAGTGGGGCTATTCCGTGGCGTTGGTCGGCACCGCGTTGATGCGCAGCGAGGATCCGGAACAACTCATCGTGGAAATGCTGGCAGCGGGCAGGCAGGCCCGATCGGCATGAGTGTGCTGGTCAAAATCTGCGGCCTGAGTGACAGGCATACTGTATCCTCCGCGGTCGACGCGGGTGCCGACGCAATCGGTTTCGTTTTTGCCAGGTCAATTCGAAGAGTGTCTGTAGATGTCGCGCTGGAAGCCAGCCGGCATGTATCGAAAGACGTGTTGCGAGTTGCCGTAATGCAGCATCCAACACAAGAGGAGTGGCAGCGGGTCGCTGACGGTTTCTGCCCGGACATTTTGCAAACTGACGCAGATGATTTTGATTATCTTGAGGTGGCAGAAAATTTTGATCGCTGGCCGGTTTATCGCGAAGGGCGATTGTCAGCAAACACGAGAATGCCGGATACTTTTGTGTACGAAGGCATGAAAAGCGGCCAGGGTGACACGGTCGACTGGCAAGCGGCCGGAAAAATCGCCCGGCACGGAAAAATGATTCTTGCCGGCGGGCTGGGAGCGCATAATGTGGCGGACGCGATCCGCCGGGTGCGACCTTTCGGCGTCGATGTTTCAAGTGCCGTCGAGGCGTCGCCGGGAAAAAAGGACGCCGGGAAAATTGCAGCGTTTGTAGCGGCGGCAAAAAACACAGAATTTAGTTAGGGAACCTCTGATGTATTCCAGGCGAAGTGGATTGGGAGCCAAAATATCCAGATTCAAGGCGCGGATGACCCGTAATGGCTAGCCATTGCGAAGATTCGCAACGCCGAAGCTGGATATTTTGGGCCAAAGAGTCGAGTTCACGAATAGATCAGAGGTTCCTTGATGCGATTCCAAGGATGACAAAACGATGAGTGCCTTGTTGACAGCTGCGGAAGCTGCATCACTGCTCGATGCCTCGATCAAGGGAGAGTTGCCCGATGAACGCGGGCGGTTTGGCCCCTTCGGCGGGCGATACATACCGGAAACGCTGGTGCCGGCATTTGAGCGCCTCGAAGAGGGCGTGCGGCATTATTTGCCGGAAGCGGAATTTCAGCAGGCATTTCGCCGCGAACTTCGCGAGTGGGTAGGCCGGCCAACGGCGCTGACTTTTGCGTCGCGACTTAGTGAGCGTTGGGGAACAGAGGTCTGGTTGAAGCGCGAAGATCTCGCCCATACGGGCGCACACAAAATCAACAATGCCATTGGACAGGCGTTGCTTGCCAGGCGGCTTGGCGCAAAGCGAGTCATCGCCGAGACCGGTGCCGGGCAACACGGTGTTGCCTCTGCTGCGGCCTGTGCACGGGTTGGACTTCCCTGTCGTGTTTATATGGGCGCGGTGGACATAAAACGTCAGGCGCCCAACGTCGATCGAATGTTGCGCCTGGGGGCCGAGGTGTTTCCCGTTGAAACGGGTGACAAGACCCTGCGTGCCGCGATCGACGAAGCAATGCGCGAGTGGGTTTCCGATCCAAACGATATTTATTATCTCCTTGGTTCGGCGGTGGGCCCGCACCCGTACCCGTATCTTGTACGTGAATTACAGTCGATTATTGGCAAAGAGGCCCGCCAACAAATGCTTGACCAGGCGGGCGCGCTGCCGGATGTTGCTTTCGCCTGTGTCGGCGGCGGCTCCAATGCGATTGGGCTGTTTTATCCATTGCTTGGCGATGAGCAGATAGAACTCATTGGTGTGGAAGCCGGGGGAACGGGCAGCGGCCTCGGGCAAAATGCTGCAACCCTGGCAACCGGCACGCCCGGTGTATTGCAGGGATGCTATTCGCTGATTCTGCAGAATGCAGATGGCCAGGTACAGGAAACGCACTCGATCTCGGCGGGCCTTGATTACTCGGGAGTCGGTCCGGAGCATGCCTTGTTACAGGCGGTCGGTCGGGTGAGTTACGTTACCGCCAGCGACGATGAAGCGCTCGCGGCCCTTGAAGAGGTTTGCGCGGCGGAGGGCATCCTGACAGCGCTGGAAACGGCGCACGCCTATGCGGCAGCGAAACGCTGGTCAAAAGACAATCCCGGCAAGCGAGTCTTGATCGGCAATTCAGGCCGTGGTGACAAAGATATGCCGATATTGACGCAACACCCGATAAGGATGCCCATCAATGCACGCGCATGAGAAAATTGGTGTCGCCATTAACAAGGCCCGCGACGATGGTCGGACGGCCCTGATCCCGTTTGTCACGGCCGGATACCCGCAGTTGGAAACCTTCATCGAGACGTTGGCAGCCATCAGCACCATAGGTGACGTGGTTGAAATCGGTGTACCGTTTTCCGACCCGATGGCGGATGGCATGACGATTCAGCGTTCCTGTCATGCAGCCATCCAGAACGGAGTCAGCCTGAAATGGATTTTCGAACAACTCGATTCCGCGGTCGGCAAAATCAGCGCACCGCTGGTATTGATGTCGTACATCAATCCGCTCATGGCATTTGGCTATGAAAGTCTGGCGGCGCGTTCGCTCGACGCCGGCGTCTGCGCGTTTATCGTTCCTGACCTGCCGTTGGAAGAGAGCAACGAGTTGCGAGTCGCACTTGAAGCAAAGGGTATCGGGCTTATTCAACTGGTGACGCCCGCGACACCCGACGATCGAATCAAGAAACTGGCGGATGCATCGCGCGGATTTTTGTACGCCGTGACGATCACGGGAATCACAGGTGGATCGAATGGCCTGGGCGATGATTTGTCGTCTTACCTCGATAAGGTATCGGGCGCATCGAAAGTGCCGGTGTGTGCAGGATTCGGGATTCGCGAAGCGGCCGATGTTGCCACGGTCGGGCAACATGCGGCCGGCGCAATTGTTGGTTCGGCACTGGTAGAGGTATTGGAAAGAAACGAGGATCCGGCAGCCTTCCTCCGGTCTCTGTCCGGTGACAACTGACGCAGCACTATGAAAAAAGTAACCTCCGCCGATTCTATTATCACCATCAACCATTACAAGAACATCTTGATAAGCGAGGGCATCCCGGCTTTTCTAAAGAATGAGCACCTTGGTAGCATCATCGGCGAAATGCCGTTTCAGGAAGTATGGCCGGAATTATGGGTGGAAAACGACCTGGACTACGATCGAGCTCTGCAGCTCATTGACACCACAACAATTATCGACGAGAGCCCCGCAGCTACGTGGCGTTGCCGATATTGCGGGGAAGAAAACGAAGGTCAGTTCTCAGCCTGCTGGTCCTGCGAAAAACCCCAGGACTGATAACAAATACGTCAGAGTGGCGAGCCGCGATTCACAATCAAGACATGCTGCGTGACAGTAGTCGCGTGCCGGCAATTTCACTGCGCAAGATGGCAGATACTTTTTCGGCTTGCACCGGTCGGCTGATTAGAAAGCCCTGTGCCAAGTCACAGTTGCAACTTCTCAAGAATTCAAGTTGCGTGATCGTCTCAACGCCTTCGGCGGCAACTTCGATATCCAGGCCGCGCGCCATTGCGATTGCCGCGCGTACGATGCGTTGATGGTTGGTGTTGATCTCGACATCCTGGATTAATGACTGGTCGAGGATGAAGCTATCGATGACGTTGGTATCCAGCGCGTTGAACGACACATCGCGCGTACCGAAATGATCCAGCGACAACCGAACGCCGAGCTTCCTGAGACCTTGCAGCGTTTCATTGACTGACGTTCTTTCCCGCACAATGTCAGCGTCGCCGATTTCAAATTCAATGCAACCAGGATCGAGCGCTGTGTTGGTCAGTGATTTAGATACGGCATCAAGCAGTCGTCCGTGCAGCAGTTGTTGCGCTGACAAGTTGATTGCGATGGCCAGGTCGGGCATCTCGAATTGCCGCTGCCATGCTGCGAGCTGGCGACATGCTGTGTCTATGATCCACTCACCGGTGGAATGGATGAGCCCACTGCTTTCAAGAATGCTCAAGAAACGTGCTGGCGGCAATAGCCCGAAGCGCGGGTGCTGCCAGCGCAGTAATACCTCAAGTCCAATCAACCGGCCACTATTCACATCGATACGCGGTTGGTAATGCAGCACGAATTCTTTACGAACGAGTGCGTGGCGCAGACCCAGTTCGAGCTCTTCACGTTGCTCGAGTTTGCTGTTGAGCACAGTCGAATAAAACTGGAACCGGCCACCGCCTCTTTTCTTGGCCTGGTACATGGCCAGGTCGGCAGCCTTGATCAGGCGTTCGGGTAGCTCGCCGGAATCCGGATAGATGGCGATGCCAATGCTTGGCGTCGCATAGACCTCGCTGGTCGCCACGTGGTATTTCTCTGACAGGACGAGAACCAGTTTTTGTGCCGCGGCGGCGGCATTTTCCGGCTCACTAAAATCCTCAAGGCATACGACGAATTCGTCGCCGCCCCAACGCCCGCAAAAGTCACCGATACGCAGATTGTGCGTCATACGGCTGGCAACCTGGCGCAACAGTTCATCGCCCACATCGTGGCCCAGGGTGTCATTGACCGACTTGAATTTGTCCAGGTCGACAAACAATACGGCAAGGGGTTTCTTGCCACGCTGGGCCCTGCCGATGGCTTTTTCGAGTTGATTAATAAACAGGCGTCGATTTGGCAAATGGGTCAGGTCATCGTATTGAGCGCGTTTTTCGAGCTCGACCGTCCGCGCCATGACATCGGTGATGTCGCGGAATGTGATCAGCCCGCCGACAAGCTCGCGTTCGCCATCGTAAAGACCCTGGCCGTTAATACCGAGGACTATGTCGTCCTGGTCTTTCGCGCGATAAAGTGCAGTTTGATTGGAGAACTTTTCTCCCCTGCGTGCTTTGACCAGCGGCAACTCGTTTTCCTGGATCGCTGTTTCCCCATCGGCTGCGAGCACACAAAAAGCGTCTTCCCAGCCTGGCGCGAGTCGTTGTCGGGGTGGCATGCCCAATAAAGATCGCCCGGCCGGGTTAATGTCGAGGACATGGCCTGCACGGTCGACGATAATGACGCCATCATTGATGCTGCTGAGAATTGACAGCACCGTGGTGTCGGCACTGGATAATCGTCCGACCAGTTCGTGACGCTGCTTCGCATGTTCAAATGCTGCAGCAAGTTCTTCGTGACCTATGTCATCGATGCAAATATAGGCTTGTGCACCCGCCCGGACAGCGGCAACACCGCGATGTTCCTGGCTGCGCAGGGTCAGGGCAATGAGTGGGTGCGACCCAAGAGCCTGAATTACAGATTGCGGTGATTGGCCCGAATGCACAATGTCGGGTTGCGACTCGAACAAAACCAGATCAATCCCGGTCATTCCGACCGCCAGGTCTTTTATGGATTCACAGCGCGTCAGGTTGGTACAAACCGTGTCAGCCTGCAGCAGCGCAATAAAATCAGCCGCAAAATCACTGCTCCCCACATAAAGAATGGAATGCCCCGCCATTATCTCCCTGCTGCCCCCGCTGGCACCTTATTCCTCAATTCCTGCATGTTGTGGACTTCAATCACGCAACCCGATTCAGTGCAAGGTGACTTGTATGCCATAGTTGTTTTTGTTGAGACTGGCGCCGTGGTCATAGCGACCTCACTTCAAGCCTGCCGGATAATAGCAGAAATGTGACAAAACTCAGTCTAAAATCAATAATTTGGCCATGTTTTGTACGTCGGAGTAAACCATTGCGAATCTACGGACATCAAAGTACTAAAGCATGCGGAGATTTCACTGTTGGAAACACTTACGGCCACCGTCGACGCACGATTCATGGCTGACCATTCGATGCTGACAGTGCAGGGAGCGGATGACGAGAGTGTCTGGATCAGCAGGGCCCAGGCCTCGGATTCACGGGCGTTCGAGGCTCTTTACCGGTTGCATGTCGGCAAAATCTACGCGCTTTGCCTGCGGATGACCGGTAATCCCAGCGAGGCTGAGGATTGTACTCAGGAAGCGTTCATACAGGCGTGGAGCAAGCTGGGCAAGTTCCGCGGCGACAGCAGTTTTGGTACCTGGATGCACAAAGTCGCCGTAAATTCAGTGCTTGGCCGGATGCGCAAGGCGCGTCGGGAGCAGGATCGAATCAGGGTCGTGGGTGAAACTACCGCTATGCCCGAGTCGATCGGTGATACAGCAGGACTGCGGGATCTGGAGTGGGCAATAAACGAATTACCCAGCGGGGCCCGACACGTATTTGTACTGCAGGCGGTGTATGGCTACACGCATGATGAAACCGGTGACATGCTTGGAATTGCGGCTGGCACCAGCAAGGCACAACTACATCGCGCGAAACGATTGCTCGCGCAACAGCTGGAAACAGCAGACGGTGACACATGAACGAAAATGATGACGACAGATTTGGTGACGCGCTCATGGCGCAGGCGAGCCAACTTCAAAAAGACATTCAGCCGGAGCGCGATCTGTGGCCGAACATTGCCGAGGCCATCGCAAAGCCGGTGGCACCGACGATGTCGCCGTGGAACCGATACTTCGCCCAGGCGGCGGCAGTATTGCTGCTGATCGGTGGATCGTCGGGAATCACCTATCTGGCGATGCAGGATGACAGCCCGGTGTTGGCACAAAATATATTCCCAGGTGGATTGACGTTCGAGCCGGTATCGGTAAATTTTGGCAACCAGTACGCACTCGGACCACACTACCAGGACGCACGGAGTTTCCTGGAGTCACGGCTGGAAGATGAATTGCAGCGAATGTCGCCCGAAGCAAGGGCCGAAGTTAAAGCAAGTATGAACACTATTCGCGTAGCGATCACGGATATCAACAGGGCGCTGGCAGATGAGCCTGATAACACACTGTTGCAGAAATTGTTGCTCAGTAGTTATCGGGAAGAATTGTCGGTAATGAAAAAGGTCAACGGACTTGCTGGTTCGTTGATGTTTAGAGAGGATATGTGAGCGTTGTGGGGCGCGTTCAGCGAGAGATGATTATGAGACATATGAAGGAAACTGTTTTGCTGGCCCTTGTGGGAGTTTTGGCCACTTCTGTAACTGCTGCGGAGCAGGTCGAGCGCGTTTTGGACGCAAGTTCAGACGGCACGGTGGTGGTTTCGAACATAGCCGGATCGATCGATGTCAAAGGCTGGTCCAAAAACGAAGTAAAGGTTGTGGCCGACCTCGGTCGCGATGTCGAAGAGTTGATTGTTGAGCGTGACGGCGATGAAATCCTGATCAAGGTCAAAGTACCGAATAGAAATAACCGGTACATTTCCAGTGTCCTCAAGATTCAGGTCCCCAAGGACAGTATGCTTGAAGTTTCGGCAGTCAGCGCTGATGTAGACGTTGAGGGCGTGTTAGGCGAACTCAGCCTGCAGTCGGTTAGCGGCGACATGAAGATTGAAGTTTTTGGCTCGGACGTGGAAATCGAAACAGTGAGCGGGGACATCAGGTTGCAAGGTCACAACCAGGCGATGGTGACGGAAACCAGTTCGGTCAGCGGCGATATCGAGGCATCGAACCTGAGTGGTGAAATCGAGGCGGATTCCGTTAGCGGAGATCTTGAGTTAATGGGCGGTTCTTTCAGTCTGGTGGAGGCAAATACCGTCAATGGAGATGTGGATTTCAACGCTGAGCTTGTACGTGACGGCGAGCTCGATGTCGAAACGATTAATGGTGACGTTACGGTCATATTTACAGGGACAGTCTCTGCGCGATTCGACATAGAGACGTTTAACGGCGACATTGACAATTGTTTTGGCCCCGAACCGGAGCGTACCAGCCGGTATATGCCGGGTCGTGAATTGAGTTTCACCCACGGTGACGGTGATGGGCGAGTGCAGATCGAAACACTGAATGGCGGTATCACACTGTGCATGAAATGATTCTGCATACACCCTAGCTCTCCCTGAGGGAAGGTTACGCGAAGAAACACAAAAATCGGACAGCTTGCTGTCCGGTTTCCTTTTTGGTCGCCAAATCCCGACACTCCCGGTCAAATACTGCTGGAAAAGTGAACGTGTTGCCACACAGTCAGCGGTCCGAATTTGTTACTCTTCGCATTCAACATTGTGGAAACTGACTCATGGCGAAAATCGCGAAACTAATTCTGATTCTGATCGGCGCGCTGGCTGGACTGCTGGTTGTGGGCGCTGTTGCACTCACGCTTTTCTTCGATCCAAACGACTACCGGGACGAATTTTCGACACAAGTACGCCAAGCTACCGGTCGGGAATTCGTGATAGAAGGCGACGTGTCGATCAGTGTTTTCCCATGGCTGGCTATAGAGGTCGGGCATACAACGCTCGGCAATGCCGAGGGATTCGGCGATGAGCCGTTCCTGAGCTTCGACAACGCGAGGCTGAGTGTTGAATTCATGCCATTGGTGCTCCGCCAGGAAATTTCGGTCGGCATGATATCGTTGGAAGGATTCGTCGCGAATCTTGTTGTTGCCAGTGACGGCAGCAACAACTGGGATGACCTTGCCTCGGCGGCTGATGACGCACCCGCTCAGGAAGCAACTTCGGACAAACCCGACGCGACACTGGACATTGCAAACATTCGTCTGGATAACGCGAACCTGAGCTATCGCGATAATCAAAGTGGCAGTAGCTATGCCCTGTCAGACCTGAACATCGGTACCGGCAGAATAAGTGCCGGTGAGCCTTTTGATTTCGACGCCAGCTTTCGGCTCTCAGCGACACCCGGAGATTTGGGCGGCGATTTGTCGATTCGCGGCAGCGTAACGTTGGCGGAAAACATGCAACAACTGTCCATCGTCGGTTTGAACGTTTCCGGTGAGCTCACAGGTATCGTCGCCGAGCCAACGACTTTCAATCTCGATGCACGTGCGATAATTCTGGATCTGGCCGGGCAGCGGTTGACGCTGGGTGAGACCGATCTTGCCATCCTCGGCATCTCGATGGCGGCAAATGTGGAACCATTTTCATTCGCCGGCGATCCCGTCATTACGACCACTCTTCGTGTTGCCGAATTTTCTCTGAAGGAGCTTCTGCAAACACTGGACATCGATGCGCCGGTAACGGCGGACCCGAATGCATTGACCACGATATCGTTTTCCGGCCAGGCACGGATCGACTCCCAGAAGATGACGCTTAGTGACATGCGACTTGTTCTGGACGACACGACAATGACCGGCGAGCTGGTTGTACCATTGAACGAATCCGGATCACTGGAATTTGACCTGGCTGCAGACAGCATCAATCTCGATAACTACATGGCTCCGGCCGACGAATCATCAGAGGATGCTGACGACACCGGGAGCAGCGATGTCGAGATACCGGTAGAACTGATTCGTGTGCTCAAAGCCAGCGGCAGCATACGGCTGGACGAGGCGTTTCTCGGGCCCATGACGTTCACGAACCTGCAACTGGGCATAGAGAGTGCGAACGAGAAATTACGCTTGCACCCGATTACCGCGGAGTTTTTTGAGGGCACCTATAACGGGGATGTCCGGATTGACGTGTCTGGCGCGACGCCAACTTTGACTGTCAATGAACGAATAAGCGACGTCAACCTGCAGGCGATGGCGCGCACCGTGTTTGAAGCTGAAAACATCAGCGGGATGATTAACGCGAGATTTGCTCTCGGTGGCACCGGCACGACCATGTCACAAATCCAGCGCAGCCTGAACGGAACGATGGATTTCACGCTTACCGATGGCGCTGTGGAAGGGATCGATGTCTGGCATCAGTTGAGAACGGCGCGCGCTTTGTACAAGCGCGAAGAAGCACCTGAAGCCGTACTGCCGGCACGCACGGATTTTACCGCCATCAAGGCAACGGGCACGGTGACCGAGGGTGTTTTTTTAAATGACGACCTGCTTGTGGAAATGCCATTCATGCGCATAACAGGCAATGGCACCATTAATTTGGGCAGCAGTGAAATCGACTACTCGGTACAGGCGCGCATCCTCGAGAATCCCGAACTCATGAACGATGTCAGTCAGGATGAATTGGCAGACTTCACGGAGGTGCTGATCCCGATAAAGATTCGTGGCACGCTTGATGCGCCGAGTTTCCGCCCGGATATCGAGGTCATGTTCAGGCGCGAAGTCGAAAAAGCGATCAAGGACAAG
>SMVB01197094.1_pt1 | contig 33503 bp, 26 predicted proteins | sample 2456461 | NCBI WGS metagenome assembly SMVB01 (sample SAMN11095934, study PRJNA526329) | marine sediment metagenome | biome: Marine sediment; feature: Surficial sediment; material: Deep marine sediment; isolation source: Hadal surficial sediment | place: Pacific Ocean | collected 2014-05 | depth... | reverse complement strand
CGATACGTGCCTCTACATCGTCCTCCTCGAGCAACACTTCAGCCTGTCGGAATGCATCAATATCCAATATTAGCGTTGCGCCGTCGTGATCTGGCTTCGGCTCGACCGCCTGTGCGATGTGCGCCTCGAGACGCCTATTAGACGCCTGAATCGTAACACGGGTGGTGAACCGGGCTATGGTCGCGCCCAGGTTCGTCGGAACTGGGGGGGGCACGTGAGTACATCGTCGAGTCTAAGTGCCCTGGAGGGGAGCGCAATATGATTGATGTAGCGGAGCGCCATCCGAGTAATTGCTACAGGCAATGCCATATTCTGGTACTTCCTCCAGAGCTCCAAAGCTTGCGGCCAGACCGATTTCCAGGACGTATACGGCTTCAATCGATTGAACGTAAAGCCGTCAACCCTGAATTGCACGACGTTGAATTCATCCTTGGAGCGGAACATGTAGCCACGCAGATCGTGCTCCGTCGACTGGATACCGGACTTTCCCCCGAACTGGACCTTGGTCGTGAACACACGTTGCTCGACCTTCGTGGGAAACCTAGCGGCTAGCATCTCGCTTGCTTCGCCGAAGATTGCCACGTCGAGGTCTGAGCGGGCCTTCACGCGGATATCCACGATCGCCTCGGTTATGGGCGCGTTTCTAAGGTGCTTTCTGTCAACCATGTTGTCGTCCCGCCCAAGTCTAACCTCGAACCGCGTCTCACGCACATTGCAGACGGGCCGACACAAAATGAACCTCAGGCACTATGGCGGCGTGACTCCGAGGAACGTGTTCAGACGCTGCGCTATTAGTCTTCGGCGCTCCAGAAGGAAACTTTTATATTTCTCGACGCCGAGGACCTCGGCGTTCGTAGGAATGCACTGAGCCTCGAACGCAGGCAGCCCCCCTTTCTTGACCAGACCAGGGAAGTACTGGCTCGGCGATTTGTCGCTAATCTGGCGATTGGTTTTGCCGCCGATGAAGGCGAGGTTGGCAATGTCATCGGCCTCGCGAGCCGTGTAGCTGCTTTTGAGCACAGCCTTCGGGAAGGATGGCCTGCATCAGTCCATGTCCACGCATCGGTTTGTCGAGATACATCGTGTGCAGGCTCGGCGCGTCGAAGCCGGTGAGCCACATGTCGCGCACCAGCACGATCTGGAACGGATCGGCGGCGTCGCGGAAGCGGTTGGCCAGCGCCGATGAAATCCAGGAAGTTCGCGATTGAGGGCAGCCCGCCTTCGCCCTCGTGATTTTCTTGGAGCTACGGCGGGCACTTTTCGCGGCTTCGCCGCGAAAAGTGGAGGCGGCGGGAATCGAACCCGCGTCCGAAGATCTTCTTCCGAGGCCTCTACATGCGTGTCCGGTTCCCGTTAAGCTTCGCTTCCAATCAGTTAGGAGCCGGCAAGGACCTGATGGTCGCTATCCCCTAAGTTTCGCTGGACACGCGGGGCGAATGTCCGGCTAGCCCACCTGAATGACGTTCTTCCCGGGCACGGCGGGCGAAACCCGGGAGAACGTAGCCGGCTTTTACGCGGCTAAAGCTAACTCTTGGTCAGCAATTGTGTGTTTTCCCACCGTTTAACGAGGGATGGGAGCTCGGCATGCCACCTCGAAATCAATTATCTCCGTCGAACCCAGGGCGCCCCCTTAAGCTCTTCTTCACATGTATTTTAGTCCGATCGCCGGTTTCTAGCAAGGAGGCGGTCGGCGGTGCTTGCGCGGCGCAACGTCTTTGTTCGTGTTGACTTATGTGAAAGTAGGACACATAATGATTTACCGATTGTAGGGACAGGTGCATATGGTCTTTCAGCCATAGATGTCTCTCTTAGCAGGACTTACATCTACAGCTCTCGATGAGTGACGATCAACTTCGCGCCAAATCGCTAGCCTTATTTCATTCGCTCGTGTCGACGTGGTCGAATGATCTCCGCAAGGAGGTCACCGGTCTTCAAGACGATCTCCTCAAGAAACTCGATGTTCTTCAAGATCAGATATCGAAGTACGAGGAGAGTATCGACGAGGAACGCATTCTCGCTTTCGTGCAGGAGGTCTCGAGCTTGGCCGGCGGCGGAGGCGGTGGTGACGGCGGAGGCGGTTCGCTCAAGGCCGTGCGCCGGTCGCTCACGAAGATCGACGAAGGCACGTCGCTGACCGAGGTGTTGACGCTTCTTCTCGCGGAGCTAGCTCAGTTCGCCCCGCGCGTCGCGCTTTTCATTCTCAAAGGGGGCTCTTGCATCGGTTGGAATGGCCGTGGCTTCAACGACAGTCCCGGCTTCAACGACGAAGGCATCAAGCGCATCTCGGTTCCCACTTCGGCCAATACCGTTTTCAGCGATGTCATCAATTCGCGTTCGTCTTTTGTTGGTGAGAGCAACAAGCACCCGGACAATATACAGCTGCTCTCACGTGTCGGCAACGTATTGCCTTCATCCATCTTTGCAACGCCCCTCGTCTTGCACGATCGTATCGCTGCGATCGTCTATGCCGATAGCGGTGATGGACCGGATCCACTCAACGAGACGGAAGCGCTCGAGATCCTCACCGCTTATTCCTCGAAGCTTCTCGATGCTCTGAGCGCTCAGAAATCTGCTGAGAAGCCTGGCGAGCCTGTGGCGCCAGCGGCAGACGTGGCGCCAGCGGCAGACGCGGCGCCAGCGGCAGACGTGGCGCCAGCGGCAGACGCGGCGCCAGCGGCAGACGCGGCGCCACAGCAGGCCCCGCCGATCACTGAAGCGCCCGCGGTTCCTGCGCCCGCCGTTTCCGACTCGTCCGGGACGGTAATGTTCAATAGCACGGATGTCGCTGCTCTCAAGCCCGCGACGGAGGCCCCACCGACCGCCGCCCCTCCCGCCACAGCGGCACCCGACTTGGACTCGATGGACTCGGATACCCGCAAGAAACACGAAGAGGCCATGCGGTTCGCGCGCCTCTTGGTTTCCGAGATCAAGTTGTACAACGAAGCGAAAGTTACAGAGGGGCGCTCACACCACGGTATCTACAGACTGCTCAGAGATGATATCGAGCGCAGCCGGCAGCTCTACAAAGAACGCGTCCCCGAGCCGGTCCGCTCTCAATCGACCTATTTCAACGACGAGCTGATCCGCATCCTTGCTGATGGCGACTCCGGACTGATGGGGCAGGGGTTGCCAGCAGGCTAAGTGCCCATTCGGGCATACTTTAGTCCTTTTCGTCCCGTGGTTTGGACGCTTTTGGCCGTCCGTTTGCTACAATCGAAGAATATAATTCGGGGGAGGCCGGCGGATTCGCCCGTCCAAACAAAGAAAGGAGCGCGGGGAATCCGATGTATCTAGGGTCGGGGAAGGTCTTGGCTCCGGTCTTCTTCCTTGTGTTCGCTAGCATTCTTCTCGGTCTGCTCACTGCCCAGCCCCCGACGTCTTCTCCTCTGTCAAAGCCCGAGGCGCTCGCCCCAATCGAGCTACCGTGGGCGCCGTTTGTTGAGCCGGCCCCGGCGCTCTTGCCAGTCTCAACATTATTAAGTGGCACGCCTCGCAACGAGAAGTCCGCCCGGCTCGAAGAGCTCTCGAACGACAAAAGCCAGTCCCCGCGCACACGCGGCCTCGCCGCTTTTGCTTTGGGGGTCCACCAGCTCGAGAGGAAGCGGATCGCTCCGGCTGTGGAGTCGTTCCGCAGGCCGGAGATTGATGCTACCGAGCTCGACGGCTTTGCGCTCTTCTACGTAGCGCGAGAGCTCGAAACCTCCAAGCCGGGGGAGGCGCTCACCGCACTCGCCGCGCTCGAAGCTTCCCATCCGGACTTCCCCTTGGCGGACGAGGCGCGCCTTCGTTACGCCCGGATATTAAAAGCCACGGGTGAGCGCGAGGAAGCCATTCGAAAACTCGAACCGGTGACCCAAAGCGCCGATGACGCGGCGCGCGGGGACGCGCTCGATGAGCTGTCGAAGCTCTTCATCGCCCTCGGCCGGCATCAGGACGCGGTCGATGTGCTCGAGACGCTTTATTACGAGCTCCCGCGGCACAAGCGAGCGAAGAATGGCGGACGCCGCCTGACGGGTCTTCGTAGCAAACTTCCCGAAGTCGAGCCGGCTCGTTACTACGAGCTCGGCATGAAACGCGCCGGGATTCTCATGGAGCAGGGGCGCTATGGCGACGCATATGACGGCTACGCGTCCTTGCTGCAACGCTACCGCAAGGTTGCGGATGTCGATCTCGTCCGGCTGCGGATGGCGGTCAGTCAATATCGACGCCGTCGGCTCAGCGCGTCGGTCGCGAATTTCAAGCGTGTCACGAACGACGAGCTTGCGCCCGAGGCACTCTACTATCGAGCACAAGTTGCACGGCGGCTTCGACGCCGGGAGACGCAGCTCGCGCGCGTCTCGGAGCTCGAGACGCGCTTTCCCCGAAGCAAGTGGACGGCGGCGGCGTTGATGCGGCTCGCGGACCACCACGCATCGAACGACGAGCCCGACGAGGCGCTCGCCCGCTTCAACCAGGTCATCAAGCAGTTTCCCCAGGGAGAGCATACGGTCGACGCGCGATGGCACGTGCACTGGAGGGCCTACCGCGGTGGCCGTTTCGGGGAGGCGGGGCGCGGCTTCGAGGAGACCGCGCGCGAACGGCCGCGGGCGCGCGAGCTTGCGCGTCTTCTCTACTGGGCTGGACGTGCTTACCAGCAAGCCGGAGAGCTCGAACGTGCCGACGCGTTATACCGTCAGGTCATGCTCGGCTACCAGAATAGCTACTATGGCCGGCGCGCGCTGGAGCATCTCTCTGAAATGCAAGGGGGGCGAAGCTCGATCGCGACGATCGAGGAAGCGCGGAAGGGGATCGATCTTTCAGGCGCGATGAGCGTTCAGCGCGTCGAGCGTCAGCAACGAATCGCTGAGCTTCTGGCGGTTGGTCTTCCGAAAAGAGCGCTCGAGGATGCCGAGGCAGCGGTAGATGGCGAGCGGCCCGAACGGGATGATGCAGCCTTTCTCATGATGGCGGCCTGGATCCACACCAGCGAGGGTCGCCCGCTTCAAACGATCATCACGATACGCGAGGCGTTCCCTTTTCACGTATCCGCGACGGGCGACTTGCTGCCGCGCGGGGTGTGGGAGCTCTTCTATCCTCTTCCGTATCGCGAGCACGTTGAGCACTACGCGAAGGCGCGCGGTCTCGACCCCTTTCTCGTAGCCGCGCTCATTCGTCAGGAATCCACGTTCAATCCTCGCGTCCGCTCACGGGCCGGTGCTCGCGGCCTCATGCAGCTCATCCCGGCGACCGGACGCCAGGTCGCTAGACAGGAGGGCCGCCGCTACAGCGCGCGCGAGCTCTACAATCCGGAGATCAACATCCGCTACGGTACGCGCTATTTGAAAGACGTTCTCGCCCGCTTCGACGGGCGTGTGGACTACGCGCTCGCGAGCTACAACGCGGGTCCTCATCGCGTGAAGCGCTGGACCGGGATGGACATGTCCATCGACCCTGAAGTTTTCATCGAAGAAATTCCCTTCGACGAGACGCGCAGATACGTCAAGCTGGTGCTCCGAAACCAGATGCTGTATCGTCGCCTCTACGGTGGGGCGGAGGTCGCCGCGGCCGCGGCACCCTGAAATCCGTCGTTCTTTCCACCGCTTCCGAGGTAACGATAAAGCGTGCCCGAGTCCCAAACCCGTCCGCGAGCTTCCCGAAAAGCCCTTCAATTCACCGAGTCGGTCATTCGGGAAATGAGCCGGCTGGCGGCGAAGCACGATGCCATCAATCTCGCGCAAGGCTTTCCGGACTTTGCCGCGCCGTCCGAGATCAAAGAGGCCGCCGTCGATGCCGTACGGCGCGACGTCAACCAATACGCGATTACTTGGGGGGCGAAATCGTTTCGTGATGCGCTCGCGGAACGCTATCGCGACGTTTACGCGATGGACGTGGATCCGGAGCTTCATCTGACGGTTACCTGCGGTTCGACCGAGGCGATGATATCGACCATGCTCGCGATCGTTGATCCCGGCGACGAGGTCGTCGTGTTCGAGCCGTTTTACGAGAACTATGGCCCGGATGCGATCCTCTCCGGCGCGGTGCCGCGCTACGTCAAGCTTCACGAGCCGGATTGGCACGTCGATACAAACGAGCTCGAAAAAGCCTTCAACGACAAGACCCGCGCGATCATCATCAATACGCCGAACAACCCCACGGGCAAGGTCTATACGCGCGCGGAGCTCGAGGCGATCGCGGCACTCTGTCAGAAATGGGATGTCATCGCGATCACGGACGAGATTTACGAATACATCGTTTATGGTGGCGCTAGGCATGTTCCCTTGGCGTCGCTCGACGGGATGGCCGATCGCACCGTCACCATCAACAGCCTGTCGAAGACGTATTCGGTGACGGGCTGGCGGGTGGGCTGGGCGCTCGCCTCCGAGGAGCTGTCTAGCGCGATCCGCAAAGTGCACGACTTTCTCACGGTAGGCGCAGCCGCGCCGCTTCAGGAAGCTGGAGCGGTGGCGCTACGTCTACCGGCCTCGTATTACGACAAGCTTCGAGAGGGCTACGAAGTGCGGCGCGATATACTCGTCAAGAGCCTCGATCAAGCGGGCTTTCGTTGCTACCTGCCCGGAGGTGCTTATTACATCATGACGGACATCTCGGGCTTCGGCTTCCCCGACGACGTCAGCTTCGGCCGTCATCTCATCGAGAAGGTCGGTGTCGCCGCGGTGCCGGGCTCGAGCTTCTACCACCTTCCCGAAGACGGCGCTCAAAAGCTTCGCTTTACGTTCTGCAAGAAGAGGGAGACGCTCGACGCGGCCGCGAAACGTCTCGCGAAGCTAACGGAGGAAGCATGAATAGCCTCGTCCTTCTGGCGCTTCTCGTTCAAGCCAGCGCGGATACGGCGCACGAGAAGGCGCGCCAGAAACTCGAAGCTTCAGACGCGGCGGGTGCAGAAGCGGCGGCGCGCGACGCGCTCGCGCTTTCGTTGAATTTCCGTCCCGAGCTAGAGCTCGAATTGCCTCCCAAAGGCCTCTTGTTCGAGGACATGATTCAAGAGGCCCGCGAGACCTATCGTGAGCGGCGCGCGGCCTATTTTCGAACCCTCGGTAACGCGTTGGCCGCGCAGGAAGAATGGCGCGCTTCGCGCAAAGCCTATAGGCGCGCGGCGAAAATGCAGTCCGACCCCGAGATTTTTCTTTTAATGGCGGACGACGAAGACTTGGATTCCGGCGAGCGTGTCGCGCTCGTGCTCGATGCTTATCTGAGCCCGGGAGCGGATCGAATCGGCCTCGAGGAAAGACTCCTCGAGTCGGGTTTGTTCCGCTCGCGCAATGCGCTCAAAGCGAGCCTCGACGCGCGACGGTTCCCCGAGCTTCAGAGCAAGTTCCCCGACCTCGAGCTTCTTCCGGGCGCTTTCCCCTCGTTCCAAGTCGTGACCGATGCGGGAAACTTGAAAACCGGTGAGCTCTACGCTCTCGGAGGGCGTCTTCTCGTCTACGTTCCTGTGGAGGGCTGCGGTTATTGCAGTGAGCAGCTCGATGGTCTCACGGTCCCGGTCGTGGAAGCTCGAAAGCGTGACGCACCTTTCTTCGTCGCTGCGTTCGTTCCCGAATTGGAGCTTCCGAATACCCGGCGCATCGTTCGTCTGCTTGCGATGGAGGTGGGCGTCGGGCGCCTCGCGGGGTTGCCGCCGAGCGTTGGGTTTTACGGGGATGGCGAGATTCGGGTCGTCGCTCGCGGCGGGATGACACAGATCCGCATTCCCATGTATCCCGATCTTCGCGCGAGCGAGATTCGCCGGCGGGTGGAAGCGATCTTTCAGTTCCTCGATGATCCGGACCTTTTGACCGAGGAAAAACCAGAGCAAGCGAGCGTTCCTATCGTGACGCTCGAGAGGCAAGTCAACGAGCAGCGCGCGCTGTACGAATGGATCGACCAGCTCGAGAAGCTCGAGGCGGGGCCCGCGCCGCTCGACGATCTTTACGAGCAGCTGCGTCGATTGGCTCAGCGTATTGCGCGCGGGTCGCGAAGCCGCGACCTAGGCTTCGAAGTCATGGCCGCGCTCGGGAAGCTCGAAGGCGCCAGCGCTTCGAAGACCCGGACGCTAGCACTCCTCGGGACCGATATCGGCGATCGGATTCTCGAAGAGGTCCAGAAGATCGACGCGAGCGTGCGCCGCACCGCCCCGTCCGGTCGCGGCTCTTCCTTCGTGCACGTCACCGAGAGCAAGCCGCGTCAGGTTCTATTGCAGCGACCGTTTCAGACGAGCGATGGGCTGCGTCATTTCAATATCGTGCTCGAGGATGATGGTCAGGATTTAAAGCTCGTCTTTCTCGCCCCCGAGGACGACATTCCTCGCGGTGTCGAAGCGGTGGGCGCTGATGATGACGCCGCGTTTTACTACGCCACCGGAGAGGATTGCAGCGGGCTCCGTCTCGTGCGCGGCGGCGAGGTCGTGTACGAAAATTGCGCGGCGGCCGTCCTCGATGGCGAGCTCGTCGAAGTGCGGAGCGCCCTTGTCGATCCTTTCCCGGACGGGCCCGTTTATTTCAGAAGAAATGTTCTTTTCGAGCATGAAGACACAGCGCTCGAGCGTGGCCTCCAGCTTTTCGAGCTCGGCGATTTCGGGGGCGCGGTGGCCGCGTTCGAAGAGGCGGCGGAAAACATCGATCCGGTTGCGCCGTATGACGCTTCTGACCTCGTTTACAACACCGCGCGCTCTCTCGAAGCGCAAGGCAAGCGTCGAGAGGCACTGGCTCTGTATCGAAGCCTTGGGGATGTGGGGTATCAGAGCCTCGTGGACGAGGGGGCTGGGCGGATCGAAGGGGCACCGCGTTAAGGACTTGGTGGGTTTGCACGGGAGGCTTCCGGGTCGGTAAAATATTTGCCCGGTTCGCGGGGCATGACTACCTGGCGTCGAGGGAGGTTTGTGATCGCTCATTCCGAGCGTTTTTGGGAGCAGTTGATCCAGCTCGTTGAAGAGGAGTCCGTGATCCCGGTGGTGGGGCAGGATCTTCTTTTCGTGGAGCACGAGGGGGAGCGGAGGCTTCTTTATCCGCTTATTGCAGAGCGGCTTGCGGACCATTTGGCTGTTTCGGCGCGGGATTTGCCTCGCGGGGAGGAGCTCTTCGAGGTGGCGCGGCGCTATCTTGTTGGGTCGAACGACGTTTCCGACCTCTACCACGGTCTTCGCGTCGTGCTGCGAGAGCTCGAAGGGCTTGCGGTGCCCGAGCCACTGTTGAAGCTTGCTCGGATTACGAGTTTCAAGCTGTACGTCACGACAACGTTCGACTTCTTGATCGAGCGAGCGCTCAATCAGGAGCGGTTCGACGGGCAGCGGCAAACGCTCGTTTTTACTCATGCGCCCACGGACAAGCAGGATCTTCCCCGGGAGCTCGACCGCGTGAGGCGGCCCGCGGTGTTCCATCTTCTCGGCCGTCTCTCGGCGACGCCGCAAAGTTACGCTGTGACCCGGGATGATATTGCAGAGTTCGTCCGGCTCTTGCAGTCGAAAGACGAGGATGCCCCGAATCTCTTGCTGGACAAGCTCAAGAGAAGCAACCTTCTGGTCCTCGGGAGCCATTTCGACGATTGGCTCACCAACTTCTTCGTGCGTCATACGAGGAGCGGCCGTCGCCTCGAGGCTGAGCTCGACTTGGTCTCCGCCAGGGGCCACAATACAGGGCGAGGAGACGTCTTATTGCTTCAGCATTTCGGAGGAGGCGCGAAGATCATCCGCGCTACGGGCGCTTTGGACTTCATCGACGAACTTTACCGACGCGTCCACGACCCCAGGCCGGTTGTCGAGGAGTCCGACACGCTGACTTCCATCTTGGAGTTGGTCTCGTCCTCCGGCATGCAATCCGGGGCCGTGTTCGTGAGCTACGCGGAGGCCGATCGCGACGCGGCCGCGTCGATTCGTGACGCACTCGATCGCGCCGGAGTGGATGTCATCTTCGGCAATGATGACCTGGACTTGGGCGGCAAGTGGGAGCGAAAGCTCCGAAACGTGATCGGCAGCTGTGCGCTCTTCGTGCCGGTTCTTTCGCGGCGGGCTTCGACGGCGCGGAGATTTTTTTTCCGCCCCGACTGGGTCGAGGCCATACTGGAGGCTAAAGAGCTCGTGCCTTCGGGACCGTTCATTTTTCCCGTTGCGGTCGATGATGTCGGGACGTCTATTGACGTGCTCCCGAACGACTTTGGCGCGTCCGTGTGGGAAAGCGTCCCGCATGGCGCGCCGAGCTCCGAGTTCGTGGATAAGGTCGTAAAGTTTCAGCGCAGCTATCGCAGCGCGAGTCCGGCATGAACGTCGAATATTCCTCACTTCCGGCCGGCGTCGGACTCAGCGACGAAAATCCGTGGCCTGGACTTTTGCCCTTTGGCGAGGACGACTGGAGGTTTTTTCACGGGCGCGAGTTCGAGTCCGAGATGCTCGTTCGCCGGGTGGAGCGCGAGCGCCTGACCATCCTCTTCGCGCCTTCGGGGCTTGGCAAGTCGTCGATTCTTCAGGCCGGGCTCTTCCCGCGTCTTCGCCGCGAGAACGTTTTCCCCGTCTATATCCGTCTCGACTATTCGTCTGATAAACCCAATCTTATCGCTCAAGTGAAGAACGCCGTCGTTCAGGCGACGGCCCACGCGCGCGTCGAAGCACCCGAGCCGCTCGCGAAAGAAACGCTCTGGGAATATTTTCACCGTAGCGAGGTCGAGTTTTGGAGCCCACGGCATCAGGTCTTGAGGCCCCTTCTCGTCTTCGACCAGTTCGAAGAGGTCTTCACGCTCGGAGAGCGCGACCCGTCGCGCTCTCAAGCGACGAACGCGTTCATCACCGAGCTCGCCGACCTCGTCGAAGGGCGGCCGCCGGTGCAGCTGAAGTCACGTCTCGAGATGGAGTCGCCGAATCAGGAGAAGAGCGAAGCAGAGCTTTTTACTTTCGACCGCCACCGATACAAAGTTCTTTTGGCGCTCCGCGAGGATTTTCTTCCCGACCTCGAAGGTCTCGGGGAGCGCATGGGCAGAATCGCCCATAACCGTTTTCGTCTCGGACGCATGAACGGCGTGGCCGCTCTTCAGGTGGTCAACCAGGCGCCGCAAATCATCGCCCCTGACGTCGCCGAAAGCATCGTGCGTTTCGTCGCCGCCGCGAAGAAAGACGAGGAGCTCGTCGACCTCGAAGTCGAGCCGGCACTCCTGAGCGTCGTCTGCCAAGAGCTCAACAGCCAGCGCCAGGAACGGCGCGAGCCCCGGATCACGGGCGAGATGGTCGAAGGTTCGCAAGAGCAAGTCCTCCACGATTTCTACGAACGCAGCATCGCGGATCTCAGCGAGTCGGTATGCACCTTCGTCGAGGAAAAACTGCTCACCAGGCGCGGCTTTCGCAATCTTGTCGTGTATGACGAAGCTTTGAGCGTTCCGGGAGTGACGAAGGACGACATCGAAGAGCTGGTTCGAAGGCGGCTCGTGCGTGTCGAAGAGCGAGGGCGCTTGCAGCTTCTGGAGCTCACCCATGATCTGCTCACCGGAGTGGTGACGACGAGCCGGGACGAGCGCCGCCGACGCCTGCGAGAAGCCACGGTCGTTCGCGAAGTGGAGGAGCGCCACCGAAAGAGCCTGAAGACAGCGGCGGTTTTATTTCTTGTTTTCGTGCTCGCGGTGGGTGCACTCGGCAGCTTGGCCTGGGCCTATTTTGCGCAACAGCAAGCCGATGCGCTCGCGGCGGCGAAAGAGGCTGCCGAGAACGCTGCCGCGGAAGCTTCAGAGCAGCGCGGCATCGCGGAAGCCGAGCGCCGTGAGGCAGAACGTCAGCAGCGCGAGGCGGAGGAGACGCGCGAGCTTGCCGAGCAAGCCGCTGCCGAAGCGTCCCGCTTGAAGTTCATCGCCGATGCGCAGCGAGAAGAGGCTGTTTTACAGCGTCAAGGCGCGGTCAGTGCACGGGCGGATGCCGAGAGCGCGGCCGAGGAAGCGCGACTCCAGAGAAATCTAGCGGATAGGCAGCGGAGCCTTGCGGAGGAGCGTCAAACTGAGATCGAGGAGAGCGAGAAACAAGTTCAAGAGACGAACAACGCTCTGGTCGAGGCTCTTCGGATACGCCTTTCTAGCAGTGATCCGGGGGAAGTCGTGGGAGCTTTGGATATCCTCGTGAGGGGAAGCCAGGATTCGAACGCTGTTTTGGCGCGTGTCGACGAGCGATGGTTTGCCTCCGCGAGGGAGTTCGTTCCGCTTCTCGTCGCTTTGGACGCGCTTCGACGCGAGCCGTCTAGAGAGCGGCAGCGGGAGCTTCGGACCCTGCTGGTCAAGCGGTTCTGCGAGGAGGCGGGTTACACTCCGCCGCCCAAGAGTGCTGCCGCGCTTCGGCGCGTCTCCTTCGCGGGCGGCGCTTTCGATTTGGGGATGACCGCGGATGAGGGTGGCTGGCAGGTGCGCGTCTCTCGGTTCTCTATTCAGCGCAACGAGGTTACGAATGCGCAGTACCGTCGATTCGATCCCAAATACGATCCGGAAGCGCCCGACGACCATCCGGTGACGCGCGTGAGCTGGTACGAAGCGATGGCCTATGCCGCGTGGCTTGGTGGCCATCTACCCACCGAGGCTCAGTGGGAATTCGCGGCTCGCGGTCCATCGGGGCGACCTTATCCTTGGGGCGAGCGGGCTCCCAGCGCGGCCACGGCCAACTTCAACCTCAATCGCGCGCAGGATGGCGGCACGAGGCCTGTCGGGTCTTTCGCCGCCGGCGCGACGCCGGAAGGGCTCAACGATATGGCGGGCAACGTGTGGGAGTGGTGCCAGGACGGCTCGAGGCCGACACGGCAAAACACGACGCCGGTCGATCCCATGGGCCCCCTCACGACCAATACGCGCGTGTTGAAAGGCGGGTCCTATTTCAACGATGAGCGCTATCTGTTGGCGGCACGTCGTAATTTTCTGCATCCCGAGGCCAAGGAAAGCGTCGTCGGGTTTCGTGTTGCATGGCAAGAATCACCCTGATCGGGGTCGCTCTTTTGACCGCGGCTTCGCAAGGAATCACCCTGATCGGGATCGCTCTCTTGACCGCGGCTTCGCAAGGAATCACCCTGATCGGGGTCGCTCCCTCTTGACCGCGGCTTCGCAAGGAATCACCCTGATCGGGGTCGCTCTCTTGGCAGCGGGCGCACCGTGCGTCGCGCAGCCGATCGAGCACAGCCCCGCCCCGTGCATGGATACCGAAGCGTTTCCGTTGATCGAAGCTCGGGCGTCGACCGCGCAAGCGGCGCGGGCGATTCGCGGACTCAAAGTTCGATTCAAGGCAGAGACGGACTCGGGTTGGTACGAGGTCGCGTTCGGGCCCAGAAACGGGGCTTTGTTTCAAGCCGCTCTTCCCAAGCCGTTGCCCGAAGCCGGCCGTGTAATCTATGTCATCGAGTCGAGCGCGCCCGAATTTCAGTCGCCGGAGCACGTGGTCAACGTGTTGATGGGAGGCTGCCCCGGCGCCCGAAGCGCCCCGAGCGCGGTCACCGACGACGTTCGCGTCGAGCGCACGGCGAGCGATCAGAGCGAGTTTCCGAACGGTTTCAGCTCTGACGGGATCCGGGCAGGCGGTACGTGGTCACGCACTACGCTCGGCGTCCTTGCGGCTGCCGGCGCGGGGGCGGGTGTGGCCGCGCTCGTGATCGCGGGAGAAGACCCGCCGCCGGTTGTCGAACCCGGCCCTCCCAGCGTGATTCGAGCTTGTTTCACACCCGACCCGATCCCGGACATCGAGTCCGGAGAAACGATCCTCTTCGACGCATCGTGTAGCATGCCGGCGAGTGTTATGGCCTATGCCTGGGATTTCGGAGACGGGCAGACCGCATCGGGCTCGAGCGTGGAGCATCTCTTTCGGCCGGGAGGGATCTACACGGTTCGGCTCACGGTAAGCGAGGGACAAAGAACCGACAACACCTCACGCGTCATCCGCGTGCGCGCAACCCCCGTCGCCTGTTTTACCACGACCCCAGACCCCCCGCGGATTACGGCCAACGGATCCATCAACTTCAATGGGGAGTGCTCGGTTGGCGATCGTGACGGAGGCGCCTCGGCGATCACGAATTATGATTGGGACTTCGGAGATGGCCGTCCGCACGCCGAAGGGGTCTTTGTCTCACGACAATTTGTCGAGCCTGACATCTACGGCGTGACGCTGACCGTGACCAACGGAGAGGGAAGGCAAGACACGACCACACAGTTCATCGTGGTCGAGCGCCAAAGCGTCGGCACAACAGAATCGAGAACGAGCCGTACCGAAGTCTCGTTCACGAGCAAGCTAGAGCTCGGAAAAGACAGCCAAAATCAACGCGCCCAAATATCCTTGAACAACTCTACCGCCGAAACCACGAGCGGGACCACACCGCACCAACACCATCTGCCCGCCCGACCCGGCGAGAACATCGTAGAAGCCCGCTTACTGACCCAACCAGCCACCCCCGGCCGCTGGCACTTCAATTTCCAAACCACCCGAAACCTAATCCCAGGCACATTAGTAATAGAAAGCGGCGAAGTCCTAACCCTAGACCCAAGACGAGTCGTCTTCCGAGTCCACGCCGAAACCACCATCGTAATCCGTTTCCGCTTCGCCCTCACAAAGTAGTAACAAGCGAGAGAACAACACCGAAACACGATAGGCCCGAAGCAGATAGCCGGCGGCAGGCAACCGGCAAAGCGCTATACTGGTTTCCTCTGCGCTTTGCCCCAAAAAATGAGCCGCCTCTTCCCCTATATCGCGCGCTATCCGAAGCCGATGGTTTTCGGGATGCTAGCGCTCGTCCTCACGAAAGCCGCGTCGGTTCTGACGCCGCAAGTGCTCAGGATGACGATCGACGACCTCACCGTCGCCGTCTCGATGCAGAAGCTTGCCTTCTATGCCAGTGCCATCGTCGCCCTCGCCGTTTTCGGAGGGTTTTTTCGCTTCTGGATGCGCCGTCTTCTTATCGGCGTTTCTCGCCGCGTCGAGTACGACCTTCGCGGAGATTATTTCGAGCACCTCCAGACTTTGAGCTCGTCCTTTTACCAGCGTTGGCGTACGGGCGATTTGATGTCACGCGCTGCGAACGACATCAGCGCTGTGCGCATGGTGGTCGGCCCGGGCATCATGTACACCGCCGAGACGCTGATCGTCACCGTTGGTGCGCTCGGGTTCATGTTCGCGATCAGCTGGAAGCTCACCCTCATAGCGCTCGCCGTCCTGCCGCTCATTTCTTACGTGGTGAAGAAATTCGGCTCCGCGATCCACAAACGCTTCATGGCCATTCAAGAAAAGATGAGCGATATCTCGGCGCTCACGCAGGAGAATTTGTCCGGAACGCGCGTCGTGAAAGCCTATGTGCAGGAGGATAATCAGCGCGACCTGTTCGCGGATGAAAACGAAGACTATTACGCGCGCATCATGCGGCTCGTGAAGCTCTCCGGCGCTTTCCATCCTCTGCTCGCCTCGCTCATTGGCATCGGGACCGCGCTCGTTCTCTGGTGGGGCGGCGCCATGGTTGTGAACGGGGAGATAACACTCGGCGAGCTCGTCGCGTTTTTCGCCTATCTCAACATGCTGAGTTGGCCGATGATCGCCCTTGGATGGGTCGTCAATATCTATCAGCGCGGGGCCGCGTCGATGAAGAGGATCGCGGTCGTTCTCGATGAAGAGCCTGCCTTGCAAGATGGCCCTGAGCGATTCGAAGCGCCTGTATCGGGCCGCATAGAGTTCCGCGATGTGAGCTTCAGCTATACAGGGAATGGCAATGGCGCTCGCGTGCTGCGCGACATCGATCTCGTCATCGAGCCCGGGCAAACGGTGGCCTTCGTGGGGCGCACCGGCTCCGGCAAGAGCACCTTGACCCGGCTCGTCGCGAGGCTTTACGACGTGACGGACGGCGCAATCCTCGTCGATGGCCACGACGTGCGACGCCTCTCGCTCAAAGCACTCCGCTCCGTGGTCGGCTTCGTCCCGCAGGAAAGCTTTCTTTTCTCCGAGAGTGTCGGAGACAACATCGCTTTCGGCCGCGCCGAAGCCACCGATAACCAGATCGCCGAAGCCGCGGCCTTAGCGGGCCTCGACGGCGACATCGCTGATTTTCCCGAATCCTACGCCACGATGGTCGGCGAGCGCGGCATCACTTTGTCGGGAGGACAGCGCCAACGCGCTACGATCGCAAGGGCGCTTCTCGTGGACCCGCCGATCTTGATTCTCGACGACGTTTTGTCCGCGGTCGACACCGAGACCGAAGAACGCATCCTGTTTCAGCTGAGCAGCGTAATGAAATCGAGAACGACGTTATTGGTGTCCCACCGCATCAGCACGGTAAAAGGCGCCGACCAAATCTGCGTCCTGGATGAAGGCCAAATCGTCGAGAGAGGAACCCACGATCACCTGATAAAACAAGAAGGCCTCTACGCCAGCCTCTACGAAAAACAGTTACTAGAGGAGGAGCTAGACCGCATCTAGAATGCTGCACGAAGAACAGACCTTAGGCAAAGTATATGACGGCCGTTTGATGCGCCGTCTCTTGGCCTATCTTGCGCCGTACAAGATGCGGGTCGTTATTTCCTTCGTCTTGGTTCTCGCTGCTTCCGCACTCAAGCTCGTCGGCCCCATCCTCACCAAGATCGTCATCGATGATTACATCGCGGTCGGCAACCTCTCTGGGCTCAGCACGATAGCAGCTATCTACATTCTCGCCCTCGTCCTCCAATTCGTCGTCTCCTATTTCCAAATCTACATCATGAACATGGCCGGCCAACGCGTGCTGGCCGATATGCGCGGCGAGATTTTCTCGCACCTGCAGAAGCTCCAATCGTCATTTTTTGACCGCAACCCCGTGGGGCGTCTCGTGACGCGCGTCACCACCGATGTGGATGCTCTCAACGAGCTCTTCACCTCGGGTGTCGTCACCATTTTCGGCGATATCTTCATGTTGCTCGGTATCATGGGCGTGCTCGTCTACCTCGACTGGAAGCTCGCGCTCGTAACTTTCGCGGTGCTACCTGCGCTCTTCGTGGTGACGATGATTTTCAAGCGGCGCATTCGGGTGGTCTACCGCAAAGTGCGCACCCGTGTCGCCATGCTGAATGCCTTCATCCAGGAGAACATCGTCGGGATGCAGGTCGTGCAGCTCTTCGGTCAGGAAGAGCGCAAGTTCGGTCAATATAGCGAGCTCAACCGGCAGCACACGGAAGCCAATATCGAGTCCATCCTTCATTACTCGATTTTTTATCCGGTCGTGGAAGTCTTGAGCGCCGTCGCGATAGGCCTCATCGTTTGGTATGGCGGCGGACAACTCCTGCTCGGGACTCTGACACTCGGCGGCTTCGTCGCGTTCATCCAATATTCGGAGAAGTTCTTCCGTCCCATTAGCGATCTTTCGGAGAAGTTCAACATCCTTCAAGGCGCGATGGCATCTTCGGAGCGCATCTTCACGCTTCTCGACACCGAGGTCGAGATCAAAACGCCCGCACATATCATCGCGCCGGGGCGCGACGATGGAAGCATCCGTTTCGACAACGTCTCATTCGCCTATGAAGGCGAGGATTGGGTCTTGAAAGACGTCGATCTCACCGTCCGTCCGGGGGAGACCGTCGCGGTCGTAGGGCATACCGGGGCCGGGAAGTCGACGCTCACGGGCCTTCTCATGCGCCTCTACGATGTCCAAAAGGGACAGGTGGTCGTGGGCGGCGTGGACGTGCGCGACTGGGATCTGAAGAAGCTCAGGCGCCAGTTCGGGATGGTGCTTCAGGACGTCCATTTGTTCTCGGGGACCATCGCGTCAAACATTCGCCTCGGCGACCAGACCATCTCGAATGAAGCCATCGCCGAGGCCGCCCGCATCGTCAATTTGGACAAGTGGGTGGCGACGCTGCCGCGTGGTCTCGACGAGAAAGTCGCTGAGCGGGGTGCGTCGATGTCCGCGGGGCAGAAACAGCTCGTTTCTTTCGCGCGCGCCCTCGTCCACGATCCCAAGATCTTGATCCTCGACGAAGCGACGTCAAACGTCGATACCCATACAGAGATCCTCGTCCGTGAGGCGCTCGAGCGCTTGCTCGAGAACCGAACGAGCATTGTGATCGCCCACCGCCTCTCGACCATCCAACGAGCCGATCGCATCGTTGTGCTTCACAAAGGGCGGGTCCGGGAGGTCGGCACCCATCAGGAGCTTCTCGCCGAGCGTGGGATTTACTACAGGCTCTATCAGCTCCAGTATAAAGACCAGGAAATCGAAACGCCGGTTTAATGTCTAACCGGTGAGAAACGAGGATTTTGTTCACACTTTCACACTTCGTCCAGCGCAGCCTGCGGCTGCAACCAAAGGGGATGGCCACAGAGGCGCAGAGAAAAGCGAGAGCGAGCGAAGATCACTCGGCGACCTCTATTGTTGCTTCTGTGTTCGACGCTGCTAGCAACGTTGTCCCGGCGGACGATGACGTCGTGAGCTCCCTGGAACATCTCGTTGCTCCCAGCGGAAACGGTAAGTGTTTTCGAAACTTTGTGTCACTGTGGCTATTCTTAAGCTTAAGGCGCCACATGCGGACGATTCGAGGAGGGCCGAGCTTTCAGGTTTATCTGGTGAGCGTCTAGCCGCAGCTTTGATCTGCTGGCCGCGCGGGATAAGATAGTGCTCCACAAATAATGACGGAAGACGAGAAAGCGCCCATCGCGAATCCTCCTGAGTCCTCACCGGCAGCTCCCAAGCTCGACGACGAACTCGATTTCGGCCGGACGGCTCTGCAGTTTTTCGTCATCCCGGCTTTCGTGGTCGCTTTGTGTGTGGGCGTCTTTGTTTTCTTTGCCTGGCTGGTCTCGGACGAAAAAACGAGCGTCGACTATCTGAACGAGGTGCGCGCCGGCAGCGCGAGCCGGCGTTGGCAGGCCGCGTTCGAGCTTTCCAAGATCATCACGATGGACGACGAGAACCGACGGATGGAAGGTCTCGTACGAGAGATGGTCCTTGCTTTCGAGGAGGCTGAGACAGACGACCCTCGGGTGCGGCATTATCTCGCTTTGTCCCTCGGACATCTCGCCGACGCGGCCGCCGTTCCGGCGCTCGTCGGTGCACTCCGCGACGACGAGCCGAGCACGCGACTCTATTCGGCGTGGGCGCTCGGCTCGATTGGTGACCTGCGGGCCCTCGATCCCGTCCTCGCGCTGGTAGGGGATAACGATGTGGGCGTGCGGAAAATGGCGGTCTACGCGCTGGGCGCGCTAGGCGACGACCAAGCGATCCCGCGGCTGCAAGTGGCGCTTTCGGATCCGGAGCGCGACGTGTCCTGGAATGCTGCGATCGCACTCGCGCAGCTTGACGACGCTTCCGGAGAGGCGCAACTTCTGCAGATGCTGGACGGGCCGTTTCTAGAAGGGCTCACGAACATGGATGGGTCCCAGAAACTCCTCGCTACCCAGAGCGCCATCCAAGCAGCGGCGCTCGTCGGTGGCGAGACCCTGACCGCAAAGCTTCAAGAAGTGGCGGACGCGCACGCTAATCTCGTTCTTCGCGAGGAGGCTCTTTCCGCCTTGGCGGCTCTAGCCGAGCTCGAGAATGCTCCCGCGGTCGCCGAGCCGTGACACGGCTCTTTCTCGGTTTGTCGGGTGGACCGTTTAAAAAACGCTTTCGAGCCTTGACAGCTTTTGCCCGTGCAGAATACAATAATTTGTTGGCATGGAATTCCTTCCGAGCTTCCAACGCGTGACCGTTAACACATTTCGAGTCGAACTGTCCCTGAGAGACCCTCAAATCTAGGTAGACGTATGGCTGACGAGACGAAGCCTAAAGAGACAAAGAAAGATGCGGCCGGCGCTGCCGAACAAGCCAAGCCCGCGGCCAAATCCGAGAAGAAGAAAAAGGAAGTGACGCGACGCGAGTTCAACTGGCTCGCTCTCGGCTGGACGTTTTTCGCGGCTGCTGCCGGCGCGGGCCTCACCGCCATGGGCCGTTTTATGTTTCCGAACGTTCTGACCGAGCCGCCATCCAGTTTCAAGGCCGGCTTTCCCGCCGACTTTGCTATCGGCATCGTCGACACGCGCTTCAAAGAACGCTACCGCGTCTGGATCGTGCGGAACGAAGAAGGCATCTATGCACTCTCCACAATCTGCACCCACCTCGGATGCACGCCGAACTGGCTCGAAGCGGAGAACAAGTTCAAATGCCCCTGCCACGGCAGCGGCTTCTACATGACCGGCATCAATTTCGAGGGCCCCGCGCCTCGGCCGCTCGAACGCCATCGGATCATCATGGCTGAAGACGGCCAGGTGCTCATTGACAAGAGCCGCATCTACAAGCAGGAAGCGGGGCAATGGAGCGACCCGGATTCATTTTTGAGTCTCACCTGATTCATTCCCGAATAACGAACTGATGAGGAGTTATCGGTGCAGAAGGTTCTAAACGCATTTAGCGGCGCCTGGGATGCGATGACGGAATCCCAGGTGTGGAAGTCCGTTTTCCGCCACGGGGCCATCACCAGCAATCGCAACCGCGTGCTCGTGATGATGTCCAACGTGTTTCTTCATCTTCATCCGGTGAAGTCGCGTAAAGCCGGTATCAAGCTGCGCTACACATGGTGCATGGGCGGCATCACTTTTTTCCTGTTTCTCGTCCTGACCTTGACGGGCCTGCTCTTGATGTTCTATTACCGGCCCACGGTCGAGTACGCCTATGCCGACATCATCGATCTCAGCGAACATGTGCCGCTCGGTATCATGCGTGAGCTTCATCGCTGGGGTGCACACGCGATGGTCATCACCGTGTGGCTTCACATGTTTCGCGTCTTCATGACGGGCTCCTACAAGCCGCCGCGCGAGTTCAACTGGGGCGTGGGCGTTATCCTTCTCGTGCTCACCCTTCTGCTCTCGTTCACCGGCTACCTTCTCCCTTGGGATCAGCTCGCTATCTGGGCCATCACCGTGGGCTCGAACATGGCTCGAGCGACGCCACTTCTAGGAACGGAGGGGCCGCTCACCGCGGCCTTGAAGCTTGGGGACATCAACCTCATCAACTCAGGGAACGATGCTCGTTTCGCCTTGCTCGGCGCACGCTCGGTGGGGGAGAACACGCTGCTGCGTTTCTACGTGCTTCACTGTGTCGGGTTGCCGCTGGTCGCGGCCGTTTTGATGTCCGTGCACTTCTGGCGGGTGCGCAAGGATGGCGGTATCTCCGGGCCCATGTGATCGCTTGCAGTTCTCGTTCGAAACTCAGGGCTGAGCGTTATGGAATTCATCAAAAACATCATCAATTGGTCTTCCGGGCCGACCGTGCTCTTTACGGTGGCCACGATCGCCTTCGCACTGTCGATCAAGTACCCGCAAGTCTGGTCGAAGAAGTTCGCATATATCCTGTTTGGGGGGATGGCGGTCTTCTACTGCTTCAGCATGTTCGACCCGAACTTCTTCCTCATCGTGGCGAAGCCGGACAACGTGCCGATTACCTTCATGCTGTTTCTCGTGGCGTTTTTCACGTGGTTCGCGTTGCATCAAGGTGTCGAGAACGACAAGCGGGTCGCGGCGGGCGAAGAGCCCTTGGAGAAGCAGGAGCAGGACAAGGTTTGGGTCTGGCCGGATCTGGTTTATGTCGAGCTCTTGTGCATGGTCCTCCTCACCATTGGGCTCGTGGTCTGGTCGATCTTGTTGCCGGCGCCCCTGGAGCAACCCGCGAATCCCGCCGATTCGCCGAATCCGTCGAAAGCGCCCTGGTACTTCCTCGGCCTTCAGGAAATGCTCGTCTATTTCGACCCGTGGCTCGCGGGCGTTGTCTTTCCTACTCTCATCGTCGTCGGGCTCCTGGCGATCCCTTTTATCGACACGAACCCGAAAGGGAACGGCTACTTCACGTTCAAAGAGCGTCGCGCGGAGATCGCCATTTTTCTCTATGGCTTTATCGTCCTCTGGATACTCCTCGTGGTTTCGGGAACGTTTCTGCGTGGACCGAACTGGAACTTCTTCGGGCCCTATGAATATTGGGACCCCCATCGCGTCGAGCCGCTTCTGAACGTCAATATCTCGGATATCTTTTGGGTGCGCGTTCTCGGCCGGCCGCTTCCATCGAACCCCATCGTTCGAGAATTCCTCGGCATCGGGATGATCCTCTTCTATACAGGGTTTCTTCCCGTGGCCCTGGCATGGCCGAAGGAGAAGTTTCCCAAATTTCTGCAGTGGATGAGCCTGAACAACTATTACGAGAAGATGGGACCCGCTCGCTATTATCTGGGCGTGATGTTATTTCTTCTCATGATAAGCCTTCCTATCAAGATGTACATGAGATGGATTTGGGATCTGAAATACATCGTGGCGTTCCCCGAGATCTTCTTCAATATCTAGCCTAGAGGTGGAGTGAAACGTGGCGAAACCGGCTCCTGGACACGCTTACGACATCAGCGGACTCAACGTTGTTTTTGGGATTTCATCTATCTTCTTGTTCGCAACGACCATCTGGATGATTTGGGCGGACTACTCGCGCGAGTGGAAGGGCTACCAACGGCAGTTCTCCCAAATGGAACGGGAGACGACCGGGCGGCAAATCCAAGAGGCAGACGCGGCCGTCAACCAGCGCGAGCTTCAGCGGATCGAAGGCGAGCTTGCCACGGCGGAACAAGAGCTCGAGGCGAAGCAAGCCGAGATCGCACAAAGGGAAGACGAGCTAGAAGCGCTGGAAGATCAATGGACTTTGGCGGATATTCGTGAACGCAGCCTCAAATCCGTCTATGATTCGAAGAAGTTCTTCTTCGAAGAGAGCGAGCACGAAGGGACGGTAGCGCCCTTTGGAAAGCATGTCACCGCCGAAGAGTTCGAGGCGCTCGATAACGAGTTCTTCGCGGCGCGTGACGAGCGCATTGCGATCGAGTTCGACCGCGACGCTGTTCAGAGAACGATCCGTGACGCGCAGGCCCGTGTAGGCGAGCTCAATGGCGAGCGAGACAGCTTGATCCAGTCCGCGACACTCCTGCGGCGCAAAGCGAGTGCTATCGCGCAGAACTTACCGAACACGTTCCGGAACCTGCCGATGGTCGATTTCATCGACCCGAGCATCGAAGTCCAGCAAGTCCTCGTGACGAACGTCACCGACGATCTCAACTTCGCGGTAGTGCCGCGCATCGATCGCTGCAAGACCTGCCATCTCGGGATCGACAATCCGGACTACGCCGATGCAGAGCAACCGTTCCGGACACATCCGAATCTCGACCTATACGTCTCGGGTGAGTCCGTGCATCCCCGCGACAGCTTCGGCTGCACGTCCTGTCACGAGGGGCGTGGCCGCTCCATTGACTTCGTCGGTGTGAACCACTCGCCGCAAAACGATGAGCAGGAGCACGAGTGGGTCGAGAAGTACGGCTGGAAAGAGGACCACCACTGGGACAGGCCGATGTACCAAAACGGCATGGCGGAGGCCGGGTGCCAGAAGTGCCACGGCGATCAGGTTCTTCTTCCAGGCGCCGAGAGATTCAATCTCGGCCGCCAGCTCTACGAAGCGGCCGGCTGCTGGGGCTGTCACAACACGGTGGGCTTCGAAGACCGGCGTAACGTGGGGCCGAAGCTCGAGCATCTGGTGGCCAAGACGACGCCGGAATGGGCCGCACGCTGGCTCAAGAATCCGAAGAGCTTCAAGCAGTCGACCTACATGCCGCGCTTCTGGGATCTCGAGAACAATCTCGATGCCGATATCGGCGCTCGCAACCAGACGGAAGTCGCGGCCATCGTGGCCTATGTTTTCGATAAAGCGAAGCCGCTCGACTACGGCGTGGTGCCGGATGGAAACGACGAGCGCGGCCGCGAGCTCGTCGAGAACGTCGGTTGTCTCGGCTGCCACATCACCGACGAAAGCAACCTCGCGGAAGTCGATTGGTACCGTACGCGCGGCGCGAGCCTCGCGGGAGTCGGCAGCAAAGTCAATCGCGAGTTTCTCTATAACTGGGTGAAGGATCCCAAGCACTATTGGGAAGAGACCTTCATGCCCGATCTTCGGCTCACCGATGGCGAGGCCGCCGATGTGACGGCCTATTTGATGACGCTCCGGAACGAGACTTTCGAGCAGATTCCGGTGCCGCAGATCGATAACGCCGCGCTCGACGAGATCGCGCTCGAGTTCCTCCGTGCGGGACTTCCAATCGCACAGGCGAAAGAGCGTCTCGGCTCGATGTCGGCGGAGGAGAAAACGCTTTATAGCGGTGAGGGTCTCATCCGTCGCTTCGGCTGCTTTGGCTGCCACGAGATCGAGGGCTTCGAGGACGCTCAGAAGATTGGCGTGGACCTTTCGACGTGGGGCTCGAAGATGGTCACCCGCCTCGATTTCGGCTATATCGACATCCCGCATACGAGGCAAGAGTGGCTCGAGAACAAGATCAACCATCCGCGAAGCTTCGACCGGGGCAAAGTGAAGGGCGCACCCGAAAAACTTCGGATGGGCTATTTTGGCTTCACCGAAGACGAGGTCCAGGCCATCGCCACTAGGGTGCTCGGCCAGACGCGGACCGCGCTCCCAAGGGAAGCCCGGAAGAACCTGAGCGCCAACGAGGCCATCGGGGAGAAAGCGCGCGTTCTCATCCACGAGTACAACTGCCGCGGCTGCCACCTCGTGGACGGCTTCGGCGGAGGCATCTACGAGACGGAAGTGATGACCGAGGATGTAGGCTTCCGGCCGCCAAACCTCAATATGCAAGGCGCCCGCACACAGGCCGGCTGGCTCTTCGACTTCCTGCAGGATCCTTCTGAGGTCCGTTTCTGGTTGAAGGTGCGGATGCCCACGTTCCACTTCGACGACGAACAGCTCAACACGATCGTATCGGGCTTCATGGCGATGGATGAAACCCATCCCTTCTCGATCTCGGCCGCGGCGCCCGTTGACGCGGCCACGCTCCGCATCGGAAGCGAGCTCCTCGATCGCCTCCGATGTGAGCAGTGCCATCTCGCGGCTGCGGCCGGCACGATGTCCGCCTCGCAGCTCGCGCCGAGCTTCCGCTTGACGGGCGAGCGGCTCCGGGAGGAATGGCTCGTCGACTGGATGAAGGACCCGCAGACGATAACGCCCGGCACGCAGATGCCGCAGTTCTGGCCCGTGAACGATGCCGGCGATCGCATCACGCCGCTTCCCGACATTTTGGAGGGCGACCCGGAAGCGCAGATGCGCGCCGTGGCGGCGTACCTAATGAGGTACGCGGAGTAGCTAAAACGTGAAGTTTCGACGCAGAAACTGACTCCGTCTGATGCACGGTTGGAAGTCAGCTCACTGCCGCTTTATTGAGGACGACTCATGGCAGAGAATATCCAGGCAACCCGAGACGCAAAGCACGGGATGGCTTTGGCCGTCACCCTCTGGGCTATCATGCTCGTCTCCGTCGCTTTCTTTTTCAAATATGACCTGCCCGAGCTCGCATCGGATCGCCAGTCCCAGGACACGCTCTATTACGTCATCCTCGGCCTCACCGGGGTAGCCTACATTGTCATCCAAAGTCTTTTCGCCTTCTACATCTGGAAGTACCGCCATCGCGACGACGCCGAGGGCAGCTATTGGCACGAGAGCCACAAGATGGAGGTGGCGTGGACCATCGCCACGGCCGTCATTCTTGTCCCGATCGTATTCGCGGGTCTCGTGATTTGGGATGACGTCAAGGCCGCGCCGCCGGAAGATGTGTTCACGATCGAGGCGGTCGGGGCGCAGTTCCAATGGGACATCCGCTATCCAGGCCCGGACGGTCAGTTCGGCTCGTGGCGCCCCGAGCTCTACTCGCTCGAGAACTATCTCGGCATCGATCCGGATGACGCCGCCGGAAACGATGACATTCATCTCATCAACCAGATGGTGCTTCCCATCGACCAGCCGGTGCGCATCTTGCTACGCTCGAAGGACGTGCAGCACGCCTTTTTTCTTCCGCACTTCCGCGTGAAGCAGGATCTCATGCCGGGCATCATGACTTCGGTATGGTTCACGCCGACGAAAATCGGGGAGTACGAGATTGCTTGCGCCGAGCTCTGCGGTCTGGGGCACTACCGCATGCGGGCTTTTCTCAGCATTCGAAGTCAGGCCGACTACGACACTTGGCTCGCCGAGCAAAGCCAGGCCAATTGATCTCGTACGTGAGCGTTTTGGATTCATAAGAAGGAGAAGATGGCATGAGCGAAGGTCACGACGACCACGGCCATGGCAAACAGAGCTTCATCAGCAAGTACATCTTTAGCTACGACCACAAGATGATCGCCAAGCAGTACTTGACGCTGGTCATGTTCATGGCCGTCGTTGGTGGATCGCTGGCCATGTTGGTCCGGCTCCAACTCGGCTGGCCGGGGCAGCACGCTCAGTTCTGGGAGACGCTTTTTCCCGCCGGAATGGCGCAGGGCGTGATGACGCCCGAGTTCTACGTCATGCTTTTCACCATGCACGGCACCATCATGGTGTTCTTCGTGCTGTCGCTCGGGCCCGTCAGCGGATTCGGAAATTTCCTCATCCCGCTCCAAGTCGGGGCCCGCGACATGGCGTTTCCGTTTCTGAACATGATGTCTTTCTGGACGGCGCTTCCGGGGGCGATCATCATCTTGATCTCCTTCTTCGTCGAAGGCGGCGCCGCGGCGTCCGGTTGGACGGCCTATCCTCCGCTCTCCGCCATCCGCTCGGCCATTCCGGGATCGGCGATGGGCCAGACGCTCTGGATCGTCGGCATGATCTTCTTCATCGCGTCGTTCACGATGGGCGGCCTCAATTTCGTCGTCACGATCCTGAACTTGCGAACCAAAGGCCTCAAGATGATGCGGCTCCCGCTGACTACGTGGGCGCAGTTCCTCGTCGGCATTCTCGGGCTTCTCGCCTTTCCCGCGCTCGCGGCGGGCTCGATTCTGCTTCTGTTCGACCGCGGCCTGGGAACGAGCTTCTATCTGCCGGCGGGCATTTTCATCGGTGACACGCTCTTCCCACATTCGGGCGGCTCGCCGCTTCTGTGGCAGCATCTTTTCTGGTTCCTCGGTCATCCCGAGGTCTACATCATCATGCTGCCGGCGCTCGGCTTCACGTCCGACATCATCAGCACCTTCACCAGGCGTCCGATCTTCGGTTATCGCTCGATGGTCTACGCGATCGTCGCGATCGCCATGCTCAGCTTCGTCGTTTGGGGACACCACATGTTCGTCTCGGGGATGAGCCCTTTCCTCGGAACGGCATTCACGATGACGACGCTCTGTATCGCCGTGCCATCCGCCGTGAAGGTGTTCAACTGGCTCGCCACGCTGTGGATGGCGAAGATTCAATTCACGACGCCGATGCTGTTCGCGCTCGGGATCGTGTCGTTCTTCGTGACGGGCGGGCTGACCGGCATTTTTCTCGGCACGAACGTCGTCGATATCCAGCTGCACGATACGTACTTCGTCGTCGCCCATTTCCACTTCATCATGGCGGGCGCCGGCCTTTTCGGACTCCTCGCGGCCGTCTATTACTGGTTCCCGAAGATGTTCGGGCGCCACATGAACGAGCGGGCCGGGAAAGTGCACTTCTGGTTCACGTTCATTGCGTATTACGGTGTGTTCTTCCCGATGCACTATCTCGGGATCTCGGGCATGATGCGGCGCATCTACGATCCGAACACCTACGACTACTTGAAACCGTTCCAGAACGTCAACACATTCATCAGCATCAGCGCTTTCATTCTTGGCCTCGCCCAGGTCATTTTCCTTGCCAATTACTTCTGGAGCATGTTCAAGGGCAAGAAGGTCGAGTCCGAGAACCCCTGGCATGCCAATACGTTAGAGTGGTCCACGCCGATCCATCCTGGGCACGGCAACTGGCCCGGCGACATCCCGGAAGTTTACCGTTGGCCCTACGACTATCAGCACCCGGATGAAGAAGGGGACCACGCTCCGCAGTGGCAGCCACCGGCCAAAGTGAAGGCGGCTAAATAGGGTCCGACCGATGTCCGTGAGAGGCGACGTGCACCTGGCATCGCCCGGGTGGAGTTTCGAGATCCGCGAGCGGATGCGGGACTATGCCCAGCTCGGCAAAGCGCGTCTTTCTTCGATGGTGTTGATGTCGGCGCTCGTCGGCTACTGGCTCGCGTCGAGCGAGCTGATGCTCGGGCATCTTCTCTGGTTCGCCATCGGCACCTTTCTCGTCGTCGCCAGCGCCAACGCGTTCAATCAAGTCGTCGAGCACGAGTCCGACGCGCGTATGCGGCGGACGGCCGAGCGTCCGATTCCAGCGGGCCGCCTGCGCCGATCGGAAGTTTTTGTAGCGGCGAGCGTTTGCTCGATTGCCGGACACGCGATTTTGTTCGTCGAGGCCGGCCCGCTTTGCGGCGTGCTCGCGCTCGCCGCGACCGTGATCTACGTCCTGGTTTACACCCCGATGAAGTCGCGCTCAGCGTGGTCGACCGTTCCAGGCGCCGTCTCGGGTGCCATCCCTCCGCTCATGGGTTTCAGCGCGGTCCAAGGTAGTCTCGGCCCACTCGCGTGGAGCTTGTTTACCATCCTCTTCTTTTGGCAGTTTCCGCACACCTGGGCCATCGCGGCGGCCTATCGCGACGACTACGCGAAGATCGGCTACCGCGCGATGCCGATTCGCGGGACCCAGCTTCGCACCGTCGCGGCTTGTGTGCTTTTGCTTCTCGTGAGCCTCGTGCCGGCGATGGGCGGGATGGCCGGCGTCGTTTATCTCGTAGGTGCTTCGGTGCTCGGCGTCTTGCTGGTGGTCTTCGCCGCGCGGTTCGGCGACGGTACCGCCCGAGTGCGCGCGGTGCAACTTCTCGTTGCATCGCTTTTCTATTTGCCGCTGGTTCTTGCCTTGCTTTCCTTCGACGGGAAGGTGGTTTGACGTGGCCGAAACGTTAACGGTACCAAAGACCAAGAGCGGTGACGGGGGCGGCGGTGATTTCGTCGACCAAAGTTTCGGCGATTACGGCTCGGGCGGCGAGTCCCAAAAGCGCGCGGACACGGCCAAGCTCGGCCTGCGGATAGCACTCGGCTCCGTCACGATGCTCTTCGCGGCCTTCACGAGTGCTTATATCGTTCGGAGCGCTGGGGAGGACTGGATCCCGCTCGCCGCCCCATCGCTCATTTGGGTCAATACGGTAATCCTTCTGTTCTCGAGCGTGACGATGGAGCTGGGAAAGCGGGCCTTTGAGAGCTGGCGGCCGGTCGCCTTCCGCAAGTGGATTGCGGTGACGGCGGTGCTCGGCGCCCTGTTCATCGCCGGGCAGGTTGCGGCTTGGAACCAGCTTGCGAGCCAAGGGATTTATCTTCAGAGTCATCCTCACAGCTCGTTCTTCTACGTGTTGACGGGGGTTCACGCGGTGCATCTTCTTGTGGGTGTTCTCGCGCTTTTTTATGTTTTGATGTTGGCGAGGCGGTACGAGCTGACGCCGGGCGAATCGAGCTCGCCGGGAGTCGTGGCGACTTATTGGCATTTCGTTGGCGGCATTTGGATCTATTTGATTGTGGTTTTGTTTTATCTGTAAGGGCCCGCCGTCGCCACCGTGAATAGCGGGAGGCTATGGCGGGTTCGCCGAAGTGTTTTTAGCGTCGGCGAAGAGGAGGTGAATATGAGCGATAGCCAGGCTGCGCCAGCAGCGGGTTCGCTTTTCGGCGAGGGCAGTCTCCCGTTCGATATTGGCTGGCAGAAGTTGATGATGTGGTTCTTCATCATCACGGATGCTTTGCTCTTCGCGGGCCTTCTTGTGAGCTACGGTGTCGTCCGGGTGGCGAGCTCCACTTGGCCCGACCAGAACGTCGCTTTCGACATGAACTACATCACGCTCATGACGTTCACGCTCATCGCCAGCAGCTGGTCCATGGTGTGCGCGGTCTCGGCCTCCAATGCGGGCAACAAGAAGCACATCTCGACGTTTCTATGGCTGACGATTTTCGGGGGGCTATCCTTTCTCGGCATGCAGGTCTATGAGTGGAGCCACTTCATTCATGAGGGCGCGAGGCTCACGAGCAATCCGTGGGGCGTCCCGCAGTTCAGCGCGAGCTTTTTTGTCATCACGGGCTTTCACGGGATGCACGTCACCACCGGGGTCATCATTCTCCTCATCGTCGCCATCCGCTCGGCTAAGGGGAAGGCCACGGCCATGGGCATCGAGAACGCTGGGCTCTATTGGCATTTCGTCGATCTCGTATGGGTCTTCGTCTTCGCCCTCTTCTATTTGGTGTAACGAGGCAAGGAGTAATCAGCGATGTCTGAACATCCAGCTGAATCAGGTAAAAAAGTCTACTTGCAATATGCGAAGATCTTGGCCGTTCTCGCCACGCTCACCGTCACCATGATCTTCATCGGAGAGTCGCCGCTGGCGCAGGCGCCGAAAGTGTTCTTGCTGCTTCTTGGATCATGCACTAAAGCGATGCTCATCATCTTCTACTTCATGCATCTGCGTTTCGAGCACAAAGGCTTGGTGCTGACCGTTCTGGTCGGCATTTTCGTGACGAGCGTTTTGATGTTCCTCGTGCCCGCCTATGACGGCGGCTACATTCTCGAGCACAGCCTCTACAAATGACAGCCCGTAGGCTCTTGACGCTATTGACCGTCCTCGCGGCCGTCGTACTCGCGCCCGAGCTCGCGCAGGCCCAATGCGCGATGTGCGTGGCCGCGCTCGAGCAAGGTGGAGAAGAGATGGCCGCCGGCTTCAACCGCGGCATTCTCTTCCTGCTCGGCATGCCGTACTTGGTTTTCGGCATCATCGGCGCCTCTTGGCTCTTCAAGCGCCACAAGAGAGAGAAGCAACTTCGCCGCATCAATAACGGTACCTCTCCCGCTTAGCGGAGAGGTTCGTCGTGAATCGTCGATTCGCCTCCGCGGCTTGGTTCCTGCTCGGCTACACGGTGCTGGTCATTCTCTGGGGTGGGTTCGTGCGAGCCACGGGCTCTGGGGCGGGTTGTGGGAGCCACTGGCCGCTCTGTAACGGCGAGCTCATCCCGCACTCGCCTCGCGTCGAGACCATCATCGAGTTCGTCCACCGTCTCACGAGCGGCCTTCTAGGCTTGCTCGTGCTCGGTGTCGTTGTCGCGGCCTTCCGGATCTACCCGCGTGGCCATACGGTGCGAAAAAGCGCCATCTGGACGCTTTTCTTCATCGTCACGGAATCGCTCCTTGGCGCCGGGCTCGTGACCTTCGAGTGGGTCGCCGCGAACGATTCCGTCGAGCGGGTCTACGTGATGGCCTTCCACCTCGTGAACACGTTCCTTCTCCTCGCTGCCGTGACCCTCACCGCATGGCTCGCGAGCGGCGAACGCAAGCTCCCGCTCCGTGGTCCCGGCGTGGTCCGCCTAACGCTAGCGCTTGCGGGTGTTCTCCTCGTAGGCTCGAGCGGCGCCGTTACCGCTCTAGGGGACACGCTGCTCTTGACCCAGGGACTGAGCCCCGACGAGTCCCCCGTCTTGGCGCGCTTGCTGGCAACCCGCCTGTACCACCCGAGCGCCGCTATCGTGGTCGCCCTATTCGTCGCGTGGGTGGCCTGGAGGAAAAACCCATACGGCCGCCCCCTTGTAATGATGTTGACCGCCCAACTCGCCCTAGGCGCCGTCAACGTCTACCTAAAAGCGCCCGTGTGGATGCAACTGGCCCATCTAGCCGTCTCCGACGCAATCTGGGTCCTCCTGGTCCTGCTAGCCGCCACAGCCCTGACCCGACAGCCGGTAGCAGGCAGCCGATAGCAAACAAGAAAAAGGCCCTCGCCCCGTCCGGGCGAGGGCCTCTTTCCAGCTAACTTATTCTCCGCTGAACGCGAAATTCGCTTCGACGGTCTCTTTCTCGCCGACCGTGATGTTCATCTCTTGCGTTCCGAGCCGCTCGTGCCACACTTCGACGACATAGTCGCCAGGGGGCAGGTCCGGAATGTTGAACGAGCCGTCCACGCCGGTCACCGCGAAGTACGGGTGATCGAGAACGCCCGCATAGCTGTTCATCCATTTGTGCACGTCGCACTTGAAGGGAACCATGATCTCGACATTGTCGAAGGTCTTCTCCGTTTTCAAGCCTTTGATGGGCTGGCCTATGTTGAACTCTTTGTTGTTTTTCGGCATGGCGTGGATGTTGTGGAGTGTCTCGTCGCTATTGACGACCTGAAGCGTCTGGCCGACTTGAATGCCCATGACGTGAGGCGAGTAGAGGCAGCCCTCCTGGTTGAGCACCACGGGCTCGCTCGGCGGCGGGAAGTTTCCCTCAATGCCGCTCTTGATGTACACGAAGGCGTTGGCCAGGGTTCCGCCTTCGCCGACAACGACGAACTCGTTCGTGACCGTCTCGGAATGCAAGCGAGCGCAGTTCGGGTCGGCGGACATCTGGATAGTGCTCATTTCTGGCGCCTCACCTTCGAGCGTGACGGTTCCCGTCATGGCGCCCGCGGTGGCGGGGTCGAAGGCCGGAGCGGCGGCAACCGCAGCAGGAGCCGAGGCCTCTTCGCCGTCACCGCCGCCGCAGGCGGCCACGAGGGCGAGAGCGAAAAATGCGATCAGGACTATCTTCTTCATTCTAGCGTTTCCTCCAATTTGTCGAAATGAATGGGAATTTGCTCGCTGAAAACACATGGGGCGCGCGAGGCCCCCTGTCGTTTTTCAACAGGTTGCAGTGAGCGAGAGCCTTAAAGTAAATATGAATCAAGTTTACAGTCCTGCGGTGGGCAGACGCAAGCGTGAGCGCGGGCTTGCTTTGCCGGGAAAGAGCTGGCGGAGCAAGCTTGATTCCCGCCGATAGAACCCCTCCGTATGAAAAGAGTCTTTGAGCCCTAGTTTTTGATAGTCGAGGTGGTGGCCGAGCTCGTGCAACATCGTGCGTAGAAAGGTCTTGAATTTAACGACTTGCTGGCGCTGCGCGGTCCGCATCCAGAGCGAGACTTTGAAGTGGCCTTCTTCATCCGCCTCATAGAGCCCGTGCAGCTCGCCCGTCTGCGATGAGGGCCGGCGCTCCGCGAGCTGAATCCGCAGCCTGGGTACTCCGAGAGCCTCCGTGAGCCCGTCCGCGAGTGTCTGGGCGGCTCGCTCGGTAGAAGCTCGCTCGCCGCTCTCGAGCGCTGCCTGAAGCGCGAGGACACGCTCACGTTGCAGCTCCGGGCGATAGAGCTCGGTCGCACTGGTCACGACGCGGTCGCTCTCGTCGTAGATTCTTTTCTGGGCTTTCGTTAGGCGATGATAATAAGCAAACGGCAAGAGCTTGCACGCCTCGCTATTTGATGGGGTCGTTCTTCAGCGACCGGCGCCCTGCGAACCCCGCCTCGACCTCGTGCCAGTGACCGACCTCGGTCTCGCCGAGCTTCCAGCAGAGATAGACCTCCCGGCCTTCCCAAAGCGTGGGAAAATCGACGAGTCCGGACTCGAGGTCTTTCAAGTAGCAGCCTGCCGAGCAGATATCGTCCACGAGGTTTTGAAGCCGTGTCAGAAGCGCGACATATCGAGGGTCGACCAGCATGCCGCCTCTGAGCGTGATCTCTTGCTGCGAAGGCGCGTCCTTCGACCACACTTCGAGCTTCTGATGCACGCGGGCGAGCTCCTCCAATTTGTCGCTAAGAAAGGGAATGAGCTCGTTCGCTTCCCGAACGGTGAACAGGTGTTTTTCGTCCATCGCCAAGATCAGTGTAGCCAAAATCGCCGAAGTGAACAAATCGCGACGATCGCGACGCACGTCACAGTT
>SMVB01179756.1_pt1 | contig 33545 bp, 22 predicted proteins | sample 2456461 | NCBI WGS metagenome assembly SMVB01 (sample SAMN11095934, study PRJNA526329) | marine sediment metagenome | biome: Marine sediment; feature: Surficial sediment; material: Deep marine sediment; isolation source: Hadal surficial sediment | place: Pacific Ocean | collected 2014-05 | depth... | reverse complement strand
GGCCGGGAGCCAAATCCAGAGAAATTCACTTATGATGACTCTTAATCCCCAGTCACTGAAAAAATTTGCTACCCCGATCGGCGAAACCTGAATGGGCTGCCAGGGCAGGAAATACCTCGTGTTGTTAAACGGCGCAAAAAACGCCACGCCCAAACCGCCGTTGGTCATGGCGTCGAAAAAGCCGTGCGAAACAGTGCAGGTGAAAAAATAACCCAAAAACGCAAACCATTTCGGGCCGAACCGTTCGACGTTCTTTAAACAAATGAGCGTTACAAGGAAGGCCAGAATCAAAGCAAAAAAAATCGAGTGGGAAAAGCCTCTGTGTCCCCAGAAGTCACCGTAAGAAATTCCAAAAGCAAATGTAATGACATCCAGGTCCGGGAGAACTGAACATAAAATCCCCAGGCCCCAGATTCGCACCGGTGGATTTTGAAATGCAAAAAATCTTGAAAAAGTAAGCGCTGAGAAGGCGTGTGTGAAGAGAGAAGCCACTTGGTGAATCCTGAAAGCGAGCTTAATTAGTCCCGGCTGGGAATAAAAGTTCAGCGTCTCTTTTTTTGCCCGCCCGCCACCAATCTTGGGGAATGACCTGCCAATTGCCGAGCGCTTGCGGATTCACCCTGCCGGTTTTTTCAATCCATTTCATGAGGAAATAGCGCAAATCTTTTTCAGTTGATGAAAGGACTCGTTTTGCGAGCTCGGCTTTTGGAATTTTGGCGCCGGTCAAAAGATGCCCGCCGCCGCCATTGCCGCGATAGGAATTAATGGCCACTTTATATTCCTGGTTCAGGCCGAAAGCCGTTCCGTCGCTCATGGCAAGAATCGTGACTCTTTCTCCCGCCGGCTTCGAGACGTCGACCGTGTATTTGATTCCGGCTGCGGAGTCGAAGTTGTAAGACCGCCCCGTGAGCAAATAGGAACTGGACCGGTTTGATTTTACCAGGTTGCCTTGCTCATCTTTCACAAAATTTAAAAGATGATCATCGGCGCCGGACATCCGGTTAAACCAAAACTTGTAGGAGTACTCAAGAAAATCTTTTACTTCCTGTCCGGTTAATTTCATGGTGTAGAGCAGGTTTTCATATCTGTAAAGGTTAAACATGTCGCGCACGTAAACTTCCCCTTTGTTGATGGCGGCATTAAAAGAAAGCGGCGCTGCGAATGAGATATCCGCATTGGTTAAATTGAGTTGAATCTGGTGAATCAAATCAACAAAAGCGGAATTACCAAAAATGGCTTCCCGGGTTGAAATGGTTTTACTGAATGTACCGATAGGCCGGGAAACGTATTTTTTAACTTCTTCGAAAGCCGAAGCAAATTTTTGCATAAATTCTTCATCGGATTCGAAGTTTTCTATTTCGATGAGCTCTCCGCGAATCTTTTTTTGCCAGGAGTTTGTTGTTTTGTCGAACTCCATTTGAACGGTGGCAACCGCTACATTTCTGGCGTCGCTTTTCGGGCCGAGGATGTAAACATCTTCATCCTCAGGATTTTTCACCGAAAAATTCCACCCCTGGTGATCGTGACCGACAAATACAATATCGAATCCGGCAACCTGTTCGGCGATCAGACGCGAGGCGTTTTCATTTTTAGGCGTATCAAACGTGACACCGCCGTAACTGAAATCAACACCGGAGTGGAAGAGCCCAAATAGCAGATCCGGGTTTTCTTTTTCGTGAATTATTTTGACCCACTTTCTGGCCGCTATGATCATGTCCTCAAACTCCATCCCCTGCCAGATTTTTTCAGGAAGCCAGTTTGGAATATTCGGCGTCACCATGCCCAGCACTGCGATTTTCACGCCGCCTTTGTTTAGAATGGCATAAGGTGGAAAGTAAGGTTCGCCTGATTTTGTGCGAATCGAATTAGCGGAAAGCCAGGGGAAATCGAGCTCTTTGATAAATTTATCATAAACCGGGTGCCCGGCCTCAATGTCGTGATTACCGACTGCCCCGGCGTCATATCCCATGAAATTCATGACTTCTGCGAGAAGGTGAGTCGTGTTTGGCTTTTCGAAATTATAATAATAAACCACCGGCTGCCCCTGCAGCAGATCGCCTGCATCCAGCAAAATGACTTCCTGGTCTTTCTGTCTTTCCTGTTTGAGAAAAGTCTGCAGTTGTGCTAAAGAGGTGCTTGTTTTTTTGTCGTTGATAAAATCATACGGAAAAATCGCGCCGTGAATATCGCTGGTCTGGATGATTTTCAGAGTGACGGTTTGGGCGAAGGTTAGTGGGGATGAAAATAATAGTGCGAGCAGAAAAAGAAAAATTGGTTTCGGGGATTTTTTCATTGGTTTCCTTTATTTCAAGTACAATATTTCATAAATATGGTAACGTATTTTTTTCGCAAGGTATAAATTCAAGTTTGACAGGATTAACAAGATTGACCCCGTCGGATAACTTATTTGACAAGTTGAATTGGTCTGATGGAAATCTATCAACGGGGTGACATGATAAAATTTTATCCTGTTAATTATCCAAAGTCAGCTGTTAAACTAACTTTTTATTTTTTCAAGCTTTTTTTTTCTGTTTTAAACTAAACCTGATATATTTTGACATAAAAGTGGGATTAAAATTACTTTTACTTTTTTTGAAAATTTTATATCAAAAAACTGTTTATGAGTCCTTAAAATAAAATAGTGTGTTGTTAATTGGTTTCTCAAATCCAGAATTATTATAACCCATTGATTTACGAGATTTTTTAATTCCTGTTTTATCTTGTTCATCTTGTCTAAATTTTGTGTCAGAATATTTATGAAACTGAGTACTAAGATGGTTAATTTAAATTATGCAGATTAGTCTTGAGTGTCAACCGATCTTTTTTTTGCTTAAAAGGTTGAAATGGTCTTCACTAAATTCCAGCAGCGATTTTATTTTCAAATCAGCCATATCGTATTTTCTTTCCTGCCAAATACTTTCCTCAGGCATCACAACAGTTTTTAAGTTCGCAGCTTTAGCAGCGAGCAGACCGTTGTAAGAGTCCTCAATGGCAAAGACTTGATTGGCATTTAAATTTAATCTGTTTAATGTCGAAATATAAATCGCCGGATCGGGTTTACCTTTTGCTTCAAATTCTCCGGAATGGGTGACCTCAAAGGAATTTTCCAGATTAAGTTTTTTTATAACTGTATTTATGAGGCGCATGTAGGAAGAGGATGCCAGAGCGAGCCGGATATTCTTTCTCTGGAAAAAATTCAAAATGTAGCCGACACCTTCCATGGCTTCCCCTTTGAGAGTGATCAAGGTTTCCATCTCGTCGAGGATTTCCGATTCTATATCTTTGAGTGATTTACCCGGCCACGGCTGCTTTTCATGACGGTATTTCACTACTTCGTCGACGCGCATGCCCATGGTTTCCGTGCACATGCTTGTGGTCAGCTGAATGCCGACCTGGGAGAAAATGAGTTTCTCAGCTTCCTGCCAGAGTGGCTCGGAATCAACGAGAACGCCGTCCATGTCAAAGATGACAGCTTTGATCATTGGATAATAGTACCAATTATTCTTAAAAAATTCTTGCCAGCATTTCTTCTTTTCTATTAAAGATATTTCAGCCTGGTCTTCCTGATCATATTTCCATTTTACAGCGTTGTAGTGAATGTATTTTTCGAATTTTATGCAAAGATTTTGTCATGGCAGATAATTATGATCATAGAATGATTTCTGCCAGTTGAATTCATTATGGATTTTATTGAATTTTATGGGTGACTGCAGATTTATATGAATCAATAACACCCGGTAATTTCTGGTATTGGCGCCTGTCTTGTAGGGAACAGGCATGCCTGTTCCCTACCGGTTCTTCCTCACTATCTATAGTAATAATACCGTGAACGTGATTGGGCATAATAATATTCTTATCTAATTCCACAATCTTCGAAATGCGTTGAGATTCAAGCCATATTTGTTTGCTATTTCACCATCACTAATTTCTCAAGAATATTCTTTTCTGTTTTTGGCACAAATGGTCACAAAACAAAATCCATTTTGAGAATTCCACCCGTAAGATAAAATGTATGGCTAGACCGATCTGAATAACTACGTAAACTATCTCACGGGGTAAATCAAAATCTTTTAATCGGTTTGCTTTTTTAACATTCCTTAGTCTATGTTTGGACAAGAAACAAATATTTCTAAAAAACTGCTGTCATAAAATTAACGAATTTAAGTTAATAGTCAATGGAAGATTTTTCGCTTGATGTGATGTGCATTCCAGCGTACTTTTCAATAACCTGACCGTCAATTCGGTCCTGCAGGTGAAGGAAACGGAAAAGCCTGCTTTCAAAACGTTAGTTTTTCAGCTGCTAAATGAATATGAAAAAGAAGATGAATTGGTAAATTTGATATCATACAACATTTACTGGCAGCTTTGCTCATCAAACTGGATCAATTGAAAAAAAGCAATTTACCAGGCAATACAACACGAACAATTCGACCTACCTGATATTTCAAAGGTTTAACCTGGAGTTAGAAAAATATTTCAAAACTTATCATGATGTATCAAGTTATGCCGAACGACTCAATATTTCCTATAGAAAACTGTCCGATGAGCTAGACTATTTGTCGGAAAATCCACCCTCGAAGTGATACAGAAAGAATCATAACTGAAGCAAAAAGGTCCCTTATGTATTCCGGCCAATCCATTCAGGAAATCGCATTTGAATTGGGTTTCGAAGACCCCTTCTATTTCAGTAAAGTATTTAAGAAAGTGACCGGTCAAGCTCCGAAAGCTTTTAGAGTCACACCGCAGAAATTTACATGATTTTTGCGGGTTTTTGCATTCCTATATGATAAAAAAAACATTATCTTTCTTTGCATAAATTTCAGTCTTTTTATATCAGACTTTTCTGCAAGACAGGACACAGAGAAGACTGAGGGGCACAGAACTCACTGAGAAAAAACTTGAAGATCAGAAATGGCCTGCAGGGAAGAATTAAATGTCCTTTCTGCAAGAGTTGGGCCGCAACCCAATAATTGATTCAGCCACGGATGAACACGAATTCGACACGGATAAATGCATTTAGAAAAAAACTAAACCATGACACGTCGTTTTGAAAGTGTAGAAATTTGTAAGTTAATAAAGTAAAATTTAAAGCTCCATTCATTAAATCCGTGCTTTATCCGTGCGCATCGGTGGCTTAAAAGAAAAAATTTGCAAAAAAAATGCAAAGCCTTCACATGTAATATCATAAGAATATAAAATTAGGGTTACTTCTAAATTTCAGTGGTAAACTTTTGAAAGAGGGTATCATTAGAAAAATAGATTAAAATCTCTGAGTTCTTTGTGATTCTCAGTGTCCAAAGGTTTTATACGTTTCACTTCATTTGTCATTTTTTCATATCAAAAAGGAGGTCAAGATGTTACCTGTTAAACGTTTGTTTGTAGCAATTTTAGCGATGCTGGTATGGGCGGATTTCAATACAACCGTTAGCGCTCAGACTCTGCCGGATCATGTTGCCAGGATTGCCGGGGATGTCTACAGCTACGGTCCTGGTAATGAATATTTTTCGATGTTTGTGGTCACCAGTGAGGGCGTGATCGCCATCGAGTCCGTTAATACAGAACACGCAACAGGACTGTTGCAGGCTATCAGAAAAGTGACAGACCAACCCGTGAAATATATGCTGCACAGCCACAATCACTGGGATCACGCCAGCGGCGGGCAGGTCTTCAAGGATGCCGGCGCAACAACCCTGGCCCATATCGAGGCCTTTGAGTGGATGAAGGCCAATACAGGGCGAGATATGGCGGTGCCGGATGAAAGCTGGAGTGGAACCCGTAAGGATATTACGCTGGGCGGTACCACGATTGAATTGCATTATCTGGGCATGAATCACGGCCTGGGCATGACAGTATTTCGTCTGCCTGAGCAAAAAGTCGTCTATATCGCTGACATAGTCACTCCTGAAAGAGTGCTTTTTAGCATCGTGCCGGACTTTAACATCAGGGAATGGGAGCGGTCTCTGGAAGAAATTTTGAAACTGGATTTTGATAAGGCGGTCTACTCGCACAATGAAAAGGCGGATGCGTCACAAGGGGGAACGAAGCAGGATGCAGCAGATAATCTGCAATTCCTGCGGGATTTGCGCGCAGCCATTTATGCTGAATTCAAAAAAGGTACCAATCCAATGATGGTGCCCGATATTGTGCAGATACCGAAATACAAGGACTGGGCCATGTATGATCAGTGGCTGGCGATGAACGCCTGGCGGCTGCTGTTGGATGATTGGATGGGCCCATTTCCCTGGCGGCCTGATCCTGGCTACCAGGTGAAGAAATAAAGTGAGGATCTTTGATTCGTCACAACGAGTGGGTTCCTGACCTAAAAAAAATTTCTAATCGGGTATGGGCGGGTTTTTCTCCCGCCCTTTCCCATCATACCCGGCCTGCGGATGCGTATGAGCCGGAGGGACCGCCGGTCACTTAGGCCGACAACGCGCTCCGGTCTCATTCGTTATAAGGTAGATGTCCAGGTATGAGTTGGAGTAAAGTCGCATCGCTTTTGTGGCTTAGCTAAACCGCTAAAACTTCCTCTCCAGGTTACTCAATTCCCTCCTGTAAATAAAGCCGCTTCAATTTAACATCCACATAAAACAGGTCCTCGGCTACTTTGAAATCGTCCGGGTGGATGCCGCCAAGCTCGGTGGTCTGCCACTCAGTGGTAGGATAAATGAATTCAAACTTATTTTTCGAGGTGGTGACTTTAATTGGCATTGTGAAATCTGCAACATCTGCTTTCCATCTATATCGGGCCGTGACTTTGTCACCTTTTTTGGTTACGTCAATTTCCAGTTCCGGGATGGCGGTGTTTTTCAAATACTGGTCAAACATTGCCGTGAAATCTTCGCCGGTTTTTGAATTTACAAAACTTACAATGTCGTCCGTGGTGATGGTTTGATATTTAAATTCCTCGGCAATTCCTAAAACGATTGCAAACCACAAACTGTCGTCGTCGATAACATGGCGCAAAGTATTTAGAAAAAGCGACCCTTTGGCATACATATCGCCCGAACCCGAATGGTTGACACCGTAGTGTCCGATAATCGGACTGTTATTTCGTACATCCTGTCTTTTGCCGTTTTGATACTTCAGCCCAGCTTCGTAGCCGTGTCTGCATTCGACATAAAGTGCCTCGGCGTAGGCGCCAAAGCTTTCGTGAATCCACATGTCGGCAATGTCTTTTGAGGTCACGCTGTTGCCCCACCACTCATGTGCACTCTCATGGATGATGATAAAATCAAATGTGATGCCAAGTTCGGATGAACCCGTGCCTTTATAACCGAATCGATACTTGTTGCCATAGGCAATTGCAGTCTGGTGCTCCATGCCCAAATGCGGTGATTCAACCATTTTGTAGCCATCCCGGTAAAACGGAAATTTGCCGAAGAACTTCTCAAAACAAGCCAGCATCGGTTTGACTTCCTGAAACTGCTTTTTTGCCTTGTCAAGATTATAGGGCATGACATAATAATCGAGGGTGAGCGGGGTTCCTTCATCATTTGTGTAAATGTCATTAAAATGTGCGTACTTCCCAATATTCAGTGTGACATTGTAATTATTAATCGGGTAGCTGATAAACCAGTCCCAGCGTGTCCAGCCATTTGATAACTCTGCTTTCATCCGCAGACGGCCGTTAGAAATATTCATCAGGCCTTGCGGCACGGTTACGCTGATCAGCATACTGTCCGGCTCATCCGATTGATGTTCCTTGTTAGGCCACCAGAGATAGGCGCCGTCTCCCTGAACCGTCACCGCCACCCAGGGATTGCCATGCTCATCTTTTGACCAAACGAAGCCGCCGTCCCAGGGAGGTCTTTTCGCACTTTGCGGTTCACCGGAATAAAAGACCTGAATGGCCTCTATACTTCCTGTTTTAAGTTTCTTTGGAAATTGAACGAAGACGGCGTCATGTTCACGTTCAAACCGTAGCAATTTTTCGCCGAACATAATTTTAGCGATTTTCATATTTTTTACAAGATCGATTTGCATCTTATCAAAGTCCGTCACGACTTTAAATTGGATAGTGTTGTTGCCGGAGACGGTTTTGGTTTCCGGATCAACTTTGATATCCAGGTTGTAGTAAGTGACGTCATAACAGGTCCGGAGCGGGGTCAGCATGCCGCGCAGGGTGTCCGCTTTTGTAAAAGGTTGAGCTAGAGCACATTTGCCGCTCATCAAAAAAATGATTGCAAAACAGATTCGTTTTTTCATTGTCCTCCCCGTTTAACGAATTGTTGATGATGTAGTGAATGACCGAAAAGTGCTCTGCAATGCTGAAGCCTCGCACTCCAACAAACACAAGTCATGGTTTATTAGTACAACCTGTTGAATTTTGAAGTGCAAAACTTTAGGTTTGCCACTTTCGGTCAATCACGGTGGAGTTTTTTTAGTGCCGCTCCGGCTCCTCGTTCCGAATTCATTATTATATTTTTATAAGGAATGTCGGGACGAGGGATCCTGCGCGGGCTTCGTGTGCCTCCTCAATTGGTGGCGCTGCGCGCATTATTTATAGTCGCCTCCTTCGTCGGCTAACCTGCGGGGTCGCACTCCGCAACCTGTTTGGAGTTCAAGATTTAAGCTTGCTTTCACCAAACTCGTTGGGGCGGTCCAAAAAGATCCCTTGTGCCTGTCATTTCTGGTCTCTTAGGAAACGCTGACCCTCCCCAAGAAGAGCCTGCCCTGAACTTATCGAAGGGTCAGCGTTGGTGTCCGGGTCAGGAAGACGCTAACCTTTAACAAAAAAAGGTCAGCGTCATTATCGCTTTTTGGACAAACCGGAACGAGAGAGTTGCACAGTCGAGTTTTCACCCAGGCTCTTTAGCTTGTTATTTTAAAGCTCGTTGGGGATTTCTCCATGTTCTTCTTTCGCAGAATCCCAAATGTCAAATTGCAAGATTAAAGCGCCTGCTCAAAGCCAAATAGCCAACGAAATCGCAGGTTATCTTCACCCGGTAAAGATTTGCTGACCCAAATTGGAAAATCCAGACGAACGGTTAAATTACGGCCTGCGGTAAAGATTGTGTACCAATCGTCCGGCAGCCGGGTTTGAAGACGAATACCAAAACCAGCATCTGCAAAAATATCTTTGGTAAAATTTATTAAACCGAATGCAGCGATATCTGTAAATCCAGCGATACTTATTCGGCCTAGAATGGAATTTAAAGCTTGCCAGGGAAGCTTGGGTTTCAACTGTTTGCGGGCCTCAACGTTTATGGCAAATATTTCGTCTCCAATAATGGGCTGGTTGTAAAAACCGCGCAGATTACCGCCGCCCGGGAGGTGATAATGCAGGCCATCCGGAAGCCCGCCATCGCTTCTCAAGTAAAAACGTTTGAAACGCTGCCGGGGGTTTGCACCGTCCAGGAAAATTAAATCCTGCCTGGGAGTGTCTGCTGAATCGAATATTTTTTTAGTATAAAATCTCAAAGAAAGGCCTTCCTGCGTTTTAGGAAACCAGAACTTCAATTCTGCTGAAACTGCGGTATAAGTAAAATCACTTCCCCAATCTTTTTGTGCCGTATCCAGGCCGAGCGTTAAGTTTGAAAACCAGTTTAAGCCTCTTGGGTTAACGCCATAGCGAAGGTAGGCTTTATTGACCACGCCAGTTTGCCAGGTTGGGATCGCGGTACCACTAAATTCGCGCAGCGAATAGAGCTCCCGCTTGCCGCTTAATTGTCTTGAATGATTAAATCCCACCCAGATTCGGTGCATGGGAGGAAGGGTCAAATTATCACTTTTTATGAAACTGAGATGTGCATCAATTTCGAAACGGCCCTCCATTTTCTGGAGCATCAACGACCCTTGCGTTCTGCCGCCCAGAGGTTTAATTTGCCTGGAATGCCTGAACCGGTAATCTAATTCATGGGAATTTGTACCAAACCAGAGACCTATCTCCGCATTTTTTTGTGTGCCTTGCCAGCCTTTAATGCGGCCGCCGATACGCAGCTTATCAACTTTGTTATACCAGCCGCTTGGCCGCCAGGTAATTAAAAACGCGTTCCGGGGTCGGAAGGTCATATTTGGATATTCAAATATGAATTTTGTTTTTAAAGGTGAATTATTGAAACGTGAATTATCTAAAATGGCATCTGTGGGATCGAGAATAACTTTGTCAGGTTTATCAGAAGTTTTAAAGATCACCTCGCCTGTTTTTTCAACACCGTCCCACTGTTTTATAAAGGTTTCTCCGGATTGAGTGGTGAGTTGCACATCAACCGGCATCGTTCCTTTTTCTTCCTTTATGATTGAAACTTTTGTTTGCCAAAGAGAATCAACCCTCTGTTTTTCCACGCTACCGATGCTGTAATCAACCGTGAGAGATTTATCCAGCCATTGCTCGAAAAACCAATCTAACTTCATTCTACTGACATCCTTGCACACCTGCATAAACCTTGCCCGGTTGACATGTTTGAATTTCCAGCGTGCAAAATACTCGTGACAAATTTCCTCAAAAATATCATCCCCGACCACATATTTGAGCATGTCAAAAAAGAAAGCACCCTTGGTGTAGGCGTTGATGCCGTATCCGGCCGGTTCCTTGTAAGTATAAGCAGGTTTTGAAATCGGTTCATTATGTCCGGAGTTCATATAAGAAAGTGCCCTTGCCCGGTTCGCCTCACGGCTGGTTCTGGCTGGGCGGCGTTTTTGCAGCCAGGTCGAGCGTTTTAGTCTTTCCCGGCGGTCGAATCCCTGTGAGCCGTAACGCGTTTCCATATACCAGCGGGTTTGAAACGAGGTAAATCCTTCATCGAGCCAGGCTTCTTTCCACTCGTTATTGCCGAGGATTCCATAAAAATAAATATGACCGACCTCGTGCAAAATTAAACTTTCACTTTCCGAGCTGTTCATGACCAGCATTGGGTATTCCATGCCGCCGCGAAGGAGGCCATGAGTGACGGTTAGCTGAGGATACGGATAGCGGCCGAATTTTTCAGACAGCCATTCCAAAGCCCGGGCAGATCGCTCCAGAGCTGTTTTGCTCCAACGGCTCTTTACCCGCGACCGATAAAGAACATGGATGGGGATGCCGTCCCATTCGCCCGACTCATACAGAAAGTCAGGGCAGGTGACCCAGGCAAAATCGTGCACATTTTCAGCGTGAAATTTGACCGTTCTAAAATCGCCTTCTTCAGATTTCTTACGAATTTCGGCTTTTGTTTTTTTAAGTTGCTCACGCCATTGGGCTTTGGTCAGAGAGGTATCGACTTTAACTAAATCCCAGCCGGGATCGCCTTCGACGACTTCTCCGGTGGCGCCGACAATATACTCAAATGGCACTTGGATATTAACGTCGAAAGTCCCGAATTCGCCGTAAAATTCGCCCAGGTTGTGGAAAGGTTCGGCATTCCAGCCGGTCTCGTCGTAGACACAAACTTTGGGATACCACTGCGCGAAATCATACTGGGACTCGCGATACCCGGCCCGGCGGTTAAATTTCCTGATTTTCAAATAGAAGGAAAGCTCAACTTTCAGTTCGCCGCCGGGCGGCAAAGGATTGGGCAACTCAGCTTCTAAAATGGTATCATTGACATGGAAAGCGCTCAAAGATTTTTCCTGCCCACTACTGTCGGAGTTTATGATTCGAAAGGATTCTATTTCGATATACCCGGCATCTTTCATGCTCGGAAGTACTTTGCGATAATATTTTCGGGCTTCCGAGGCGTAAATCGTATTATTATTCCGGTAAGCATTTGGATAAAGATGTAGGAAGATTTTTCGCAGCGTGTCAGGCGAGTTGTTTTTGTACTCAATCATTTGGGTGCCGGTTAAAGCATGCTCAACCGGAAGCAGCATCACATCCATTTTGTAGTGAACGAACTGCTGCCAGTATTTTTCATTGGCGGCGAGCTTTGTAAAAAGAAGTAAACTCAGGATTGAAAGGATGAGAAACCGTGTCTTCATTCGATTTTAGCGCTCTCTTTCTTAAAGGGTAAATAGATTCGATGTTCACGGAATTCCAGGATGGTAAACTTACAAATCTTTGGACTGGGGATCAAGAAAGAAAGCCGGCTGGTCAAAAAATGCAGAAATGTCGTTGCGAATCCCGCGTTTTTTTTGCGGGATGAAGCAATTTCATGCTTGCGCAAGAGATTGCTTCGCAAGGCATGGCCTGAGCTACGCCGAAGGAAACGCTCGCAAAGACGTACTTGTGCACACTTTTGGGACAGCCCCTAGGGGTTCATTTAGGAGGTGGCTCAATTGAGGACAATTAAGCTACAGAATAATCTCATTTATTCTTACGTCAATTCTCAGGTCTTTTAGCTCCTCACTTAACCTTCGCATTTCTCTTTCGATTTCCTCCCCGATATGATTTAGTTCAATTTCAATTTCCGGGAGTTCAATCTCGATGCTGTTTTCAATTTCACGTCGGATTCTGGATTCTAAGTCGTAGATTCTGTCCTTATTGAAATCGTGTTTCCATTCGTTGAGACTATATTTCCATTCCTGTATTTCCCGATCCCAGTCTTCTAATTCTTCTGTGTTGGAATCAAAAGAAGATCTGCGAGAGGATCTTTCCAATTCAACTTTCACGATTTTTATTTTGTTTTTTCGTTTAATCTCGATTTCAATCTCGTCACCGGAGCCATAATCCGAAATCACCGCGGAAAGATCGTCTGTGTCTGCTATATTTTCGCCATCAATTTTCAGGATGATGTCACCGGCTTTGAGTTCGGCTTTTTCAGCGGGACTATCTTTTGCAACAGACAGAATCAAAACACCTGCCTGTTCATCGGCGTCAAAATACCTGGCTAAATCTTTGTTGAGGTTTGCCATTTGCACCCCAAGCCACGGCCGGCGACTGCCTCGAAATGAAAAAACACGAGGCGCGCGCCTGCGACTTCGATTCCGGAAGCTGTAGGAAGACTGCTGTTTTTCTCCGACTCGCAATGTCAATTTCATTTTGCGACCCGCTCTCATTATTTCCATTTTTACTTTCGAACTCGGGGCCGAGCGCCCGATGGCGCGGGTTAAATCTCTGGTATTCCTGACTCTTCGGCCATCGAACTTGACGATCACATCTTCCTCTTTCAAACCCGCTTTTTCAGCAGGCCCGTCATCGATGACGTCATTCACCAGAACACCGGTTAATTCCTTAATATCCAGATAACGACGGAGTTCGTCGTCCAAATCTTGCACGTAAACGCCAATCCAGCCTTCGTCTTCAGAGCCGCTGGTCACAGAACGGGGATGTTGACGACCGCAGCTTAACAGTAGAAATTGAATGGAGAAGATGAGGATAAAAAGGGGAGTTAGTTTTAGCGCAATAGGGTTCCTGATTTTCATGAGTTGCTCCTTTTTTTGCAATCGTTAATATGAAATTTACGCCACACGCTTGTATTCAGTTGACTGGACTCTTAAATTACTATCAACTCGACCGATAACTTAAAGAAGGGTTGGGAAGTTTTCTAATTTGACGATTTTTCTCGCCTGTGGTTGCAAATATTTTGAATTTTAATGCGGAACATGCCCACGGTCAGTCTCGTATCACTTTTATAGTCTTTGACTTCAAATTAGAGTCCTAACCTGCATTATTCATAAACCTACGTTTTAGGGACAAAACAACAATAGCAACCTGTCAAAAGTAGAGATAACATAGTTTGTAGTTCACGCTTTAGCGTGCTCATGGCAGCCTAAAGGCTGCACTACGAATATACCTCATCAGAATTCATGAATAATGCAGGCTAAATGTCCTGCCTTATTTCCTTCGGAATTTTTCAGGGGCTGTGCCATCGTTCTTTTAAGAAAAATAATCATTTGGTGAAAAATTTGAAACTGCCGGTTTTACTCTCCCTTTTAATGTTTTTTCAATTCCTAAACGTTGCTGTATCTTCGGGGCCGGTTAACGATGATTTACAAAAAGCCAAAAACCTGTTCCAAAAAGGTGAATACGAAGAAGCAATTTCTATGTTTGAGAAGTTCGCCAAGACCGATGATAAACACCGCATCCTCAATGCAAATGTTGGATTGACATGGGTTTACATCCAAAAGGGTGAATACGAGAAAGCACAAAAAGTAAGTGAAAAAACTCTCAAAATGTTTCCCCAAAATGCGGCTGCTTTAACACTTCAGGGGAAGGTCTTTAATCTGACCGGTAACTATAAAAATGCTCGGTTAAACTTTCGTAAAGCGTTGGAACAAAACCCCGACGAACTCTCAGCACGTTTAAACTTGGGAGTCATGCAATGGGAGTGGGGGCAAAAAACTGTTGCCCGGCAGACCCTGCAATATTTCGTCGATTATTATCGAAGCCAGCCGAATTTGACCGGCGGTGAGTTGCAAATTATTGCTCAGGCATGTATCTACCTCGACCGTTTCCGTGATGCGAACAATTTATTTACCGACGCGACTGAGATGGATAAAAATTTGTGGCAGGCCTACATTCCCTGGGGTGAGCTTTTTCTGTCGAAATACAACATCCCGGACGCCCAGGGCGTTTTTGACGACGCTTTGCAAATCAACCCAAATGCTGCTGAAGCACTTTTGGGATTGGCCAAGTGTTTGAGCAAGTCAAATTTTGAGAACGCAATTACTATGGCTGAGAAAGCCCTTGCCATTAATCCAAATTTGGTGGCCGTTCATGATTTTTTAGCCGAACTGGAAATCACTCTCGGAAATTACGACGGGGCTTTAGATATCTTAGATAAGCCGCTTCGGACAAATCCAAATTCGCTTTCCTCGCGAACTTTGCGAGCCATCTGCTTTTTCTTCATGAAAAAAATGAGTAAGTTTGCTGAGGAAGAGCAGCGAATTCTGGCGATCAATCCGAAATACAGTTATTTATATTATCAAACCGCCGAAGTTCTTTCGAAACGTTATTTGTTTAAAGAGTCCGTCGAGTACTATGAAAAGGCGTTAGAGCTCGATCCCGAAAACTGGGCTGCCCGGGCCGGACTTGGCACCAGCCTAAGCCGATTGGGAAAAGAGGAAGCCGCTAAACAAGAGCTTGAGAAGGCCTTTGCAAAAGATCCATTCAATAAATACGTTGGTAATTTGCTGACCCTTTTTGATGAATTTCCTCAATACAAAACCCACCAAACAAAACATTTTACCATTCGCATCCACGAGAAAGATGATGCAGTTTTATCAACTTATGCCAAACAATTAGTGGAGGAAAGTTTTGCTGCATTGAATAAGAAGTACCCTTTTGATACTCAAGAATCCGTGGTTTTGGAAATTTTTCCGGAACACGACGATTTCGCGGTGCGGTGTTTTGGACTGCCCGGGGCACAGGCCTTCCTCGGGATTTGTTTTGGCAATTTGATCGCAATGGATTCCCCACGCGCCCGCACGAAAGGCGACTTTGTCTGGGGGCAGACTCTTTGGCACGAGTTGGTACATGTCACCCACTTAAAAATGACGGCAAACCGTATCCCGCGCTGGTTAGCCGAAGGGATTGCCGTCTATGAAACAGCTAAATTGAAACCGCATTGGCAAATGGGGTTGGATGTGCCGTTTATTTCAGCTTTTAAAAGCAACCGAACCTTGCCGCTGAAAGATCTCGATTCGGGCTTCAATCGACCCACCAACCCCGGACAAGTGACGCTGTCTTATTTTCAGGCCTCGCTGATTGTAGAATTTATCGTCGAAAAATACGGTCAGCAAAAATTGCTGGCGATGTTTCCGAAGTTCAAAGCCGGATTGGGAACCAATCAAGTTATCGAAGAAGTTTTTGGCAAAAATGTCAACACCTTTGATGAAGAATTTAAGTTGTTTGTGGTGCAGAAATATAAATTAGACGAAATTGATTATTCGTACGACCCGCGTGAGTTTGCTGCTCATTCGAATGATTTAGTGGTTTTTTTGTCGAAAAAATTGGAAGAAAATTCCAGCAATCCATTTCTAAATTTTCAGTTTGGTATGTACTATAAAAAAGAAGGCGACTTTGAGACCGCCATTCCCTATTTTCAAAAAGCAAAGTCCCAGTTTCCGAACTTTATTGAGGAAGAAAATCCTTACAAAGCGCTTGCCGAAATTTATATCGAAACCGGGGAGAAGTCAAAAGCAATTAAAGAGCTGAGCGCATTAACCGCTTTAAAAGGGAAGGATGCACGAGTGCTTAACTTGCTGGCTGATTTGTGCCTGGAATCAAATAATAATGAGTGTGCAGTTGAAGCCTTGACGAAAGCCATTTATATTACGCCGTTTGAGCCGGAAGTGCACCAGAAATTGGCCAGCGCCTACCTGGCTCTCGGAGAGTTCGAGCAGGCTATCACTGAGTTGCAGATTAACTTGCATACCGAACCTCAGGATTTGGCTGGCGCGCACTGCGATTTAGCGAGTGCGTTTTTGAAAGCGGACCGAAAACCTGAAGCGAAGAAATCCGCTTTAGCCGCTTTGGAAATAGCCCCGAGTTACGAACGAGCCCAGGAGATTTTACTTGCGAGTATGGAGTAGAACAGATGTTTTGTGCCCCCGGTTTACGTTCCGACGGCGACTGTCGGCACGAGATGAAAAGTCCCCTCCTTGGAGGAGATTCAGGGGTGGGTTTCTTGTTTGTTTCTTAATTTTAGCAAACTTCACGCCTGCATCAGCCCAACTCCCCAGCGGCGAGGATTTCACCTTTGTTCGAATCCGTTGGACCGATAATAATATTCGATACGGCTACGGATTCTCAACGAACGCTCCGCCCTGGGCTCACGATTTTCCCCAAGCTGAAAAAAATTTGAACCTGACGATTCAGGCACTGACAAATATTAAAGTTTCGGAAGATAACAAAGTTTTGACTTTTGACGACGATGAAATTTTCAGGTATCCCTTTATTTATGCCTGTGAAATCGGTTATTTGACTCTTTCAGATTTAGAGGTCCAAAATCTCAGAGAATACCTCCTCCGCGGCGGTTTCTTGATGGTAGATGACTTTCGCTGGCGTCATGAATGGAATAACTGGATGAGAGAAATCCGTAAAGTGCTGCCCGATCAGGAACTCCGCCGACTCGACGTGAGTCATCCAATCTTTCATTGTTTTTTTGACATAAATGACATTAATGCGCCAACTCCTTATTTAAATGAATTGCCGGAGTATTGGGGATTATTTGATGATACCGGCCGATTGATGGTGCTGATCAATTTTAATAACGACGTGGGTGACGGCTGGGAATTGCCCAAAGAGACCCCGGCCTTTTCAACCCGCTCGTATAAACTCGGTATTAATTACCTTATCTATGCACTGACCCACTGAGAAGTTAGGTAATGACAAGGATGGTTTCAAAAATTTCTCTATTTCTGCTACCCCTGACTTTTTGTTTTTCTGAAAAAGTAGAAGCCCAGGGAGGCAACGGGGACGAGTTTACCTTTGTCCGTATTCAATACACCTCCGGCGGCGCCAATTACACACTTCGCAATCGCATGGGCCCGCACTGGCAGAGTTGGACTGTGGACTATCCTTTTGCGGAGCAGAATTTAATGAAAGGCCTCAGCAACTGGACATCTCTCAATGTAGCCGATGATCCCGTTTCCTTGTCGCTTCTCGATCCTGACCTCTTTCGCTACCCATTCGCTTATATTGTTGAAGTCGGTTTTATGGTGTTAACTCAGCCGGAAGCGGACAACTTAGGTGAGTGGCTTTTGCGAGGCGGTTATCTCATGGTGGACGATTTTCACGGCCCGTTTGAATGGGAAAGCTTTGTAAATCAGATGAAAATGGTTTTTGAAAACCGGGAGATTGTCGACATTCCAATGGCGCATCCGATTTTTCACTGCTTTTATGATTTTGATAAGATCAAACAAATTCCCGGGCTGGGTGCATGGTTGGGCGGACGAACTTATGAAAAGGGCGGAATTGAAGCGCGCTGTATGGGTATCTTCGATGATCAGGATCGGCTCATGGTCCTGGTACTTCGAAATATGGACATGGGAGACGCCTGGGAACATACTTATGATCCCCGGTATCCAACTGAATATTCAGCAGAGGCCTATAAGTTAGGGATTAATTTCGTCATTTATGGACTAACACATTAAGCTGAATAATTCCTGAACCGCAAAAGACGCAAAGTATTGACAAAATTAATATTAAATCAAATTCATTATCTTTTAGCTATTTTTTAAAACTCGTCTTATATCTTATATGTTCTTAGCGTCTTAGCGCCTCTGCGGTGAAATTTATGATATTATAGTGGAGAAAATATGTTAGAATCAGTGACAAAAGTTGATGAAAACGAGGACTTGGTCTTTATCGAAAAACTGCGGGATGGTAATAAGAAAATCATCGGCGAACTCAGAAAGACTATCGTTGGGCAGGATGAGGTTATTCATCAAGTTATGCTGGCTTTATACTCAGGCGGTAATTGCCTAATCACGGGTGTGCCGGGTCTTGCAAAAACTCTACTGATTAAAACCATCTCACAGATTTTAGATCTCAAATTTAAGCGCATTCAGTTTACGCCGGATTTAATGCCGTCAGACATCATTGGCACTGACGTCATTGAAGAAGACCGTTCAACAGGCCGCCGCACTTTGGAATTTGTTAAAGGACCAATTTTCGCGAACATTATTTTGGCCGACGAAATCAACCGGACGCCGCCGAAAACACAGGCCGCGCTTTTGGAAGCCATGCAGGAGCACAAAGTCACAACGGGCGGCAACACTTATGACCTTGAGGAACCTTTCTTTGTTCTGGCAACTCAGAATCCCATTGAACTGGAAGGCACCTATCCGCTTCCCGAAGCTCAATTAGACCGTTTTATGTTCAACGTTGTTGTAGATTACCTGCCTGAAGATCAGGAGGTGCAGGTTGTAACTTCCACAACTTCCGATTATGTGCCGCAACTTGAGCGCGTCATTACCGGCAAAGAAGTGATGGAGTTTCAAAAAATTGTTCGTAGAGTGCCGTTGTCGCAGCAAGTTGCTGAATATGCGGTTCGATTGGTCGCTGCCAGTAGACCGAAAGGTGAAAAAGCTCCTGACTTCGTTAAAAAGTGGGTAAGCTGGGGCGCAGGACTGCGGGCTTCTCAATGTCTCATTTTAGGCGGCAAAGCAAGAGCGATTCTGAAAGGCAGATATAACGTTTCTATTAAAGACATCCAAGCTTTGGCTTTGCCGGTTTTGCGCCACCGTATCCTAACAAATTTTTACGCCGAATCAGAGAAAATTACTTCGGAGGATATTGTCAGCAAGCTTTTGGAAACGGTTCCGGAACCGAAGTCAGGACTATAAATCCCAATTTCGAATTACAAATTTTCAATTTCTTTGTTTTGTAATTTGACATTTGTAATTAGTTTTTTGAATTATGGCGAACCAGATAAGATTTTTAGACCCGAAGATTCTTTCCAAAATCTCCGGCATGGAGCTGCGCGCCCGTACCGTGGTTGAAGGCTTTATTTATGGCTTGCACCGCAGTCCTTACCGGGGGTTCAGCGTGGAGTTCGCTGAATACCGCGAGTACACCCCGGGAGACGACATCCGCCATATCGATTGGAAAGTTTACGCCCGCTCCGACCGGTACTACGTGAAAGAATTCGAAGAAGAAACCAACTTGAACTGCCACATTTTGCTGGACACCAGCGCCTCCATGAATTACGGCGGCAACGGCCTGTCGAAGTTGGAATACGCTTCTTACTTGACGGCGTCCCTGGGTTACATGATTTTTCAGCAGCGCGACGGCGTCGGGCTCATTACTTATGATAACCAGATTAACCAGATTATTCATTCCAGAAATAAGAAAGGGCACATGCTGTCCATTTTGCGCTACCTCGAAAAAATAGAGGCGGCCAATGAAAGCGAGATGTCCATGCCGCTGCACCAGATTGCCGAAACCATCAATAAAAAGGGTCTGATTATTTTAATTTCCGATTTGCTGGATGACCCTGCTGCTATATTACGCGGGCTGCAGCATTTCCGTTTTAAAGGTCATGACGTCATCATCTTTCATATTATGGATGAAACAGAATTGACCTTTCCTTTTAAAAACGCGACGAAGTTTGTTGATATGGAAGGAGATTCACAATTTATGGCTATACCCTCTTTGGTTCGTGATAATTATATGAAAAAATTACGGGCGCATATGTCATGGCTAAAAAGAGGCTGTGGCAGGATGCACGTTGATTACCATTTGTTAGAAACTTCTAAGCCGCTGGATTTTGCACTTTTCAGCTACTTGAATCATCGCAGTCGAAAAGACTAACCGATCTTTGCAATGACTTTTTTAAATTCTTTATTTCTTTGGGGAATGGCAGCTGTGTCTGTTCCGATCCTTATTCATTTTATTAAGCGTAATCGTGCGATTAAACTTCCCTTTGCGGCGATGCGCTTCTTGAAAGTCGATCCTGCAAAAAAGTTCAAGTCTCAAAAGCTAAAACAACTGCTGCTTTTACTAATGCGGATAGCAGCTTTTGCCTTTCTTGCTTTTGCGTTTGCTCGTCCCTTTTTTAATAATGTTGAGGGGAGCTCTGTTTGGGGCGATGAATCCAAAGCATTTGTTGTTTTGGTAGATAATTCGTTCAGCATGGGATATGAAGACAATTTCAAAAAGGCGATTGCCAAGGCAAAGGAAATTGTGAGATCTGCGCGACCGGGCGATCGGGTCACTATCATGCAGTTTTCCGAGACCACTGAAGCAATTGCTGAAACTGGAGATGATTTTTCCGGGTTATTAAATTTTGAACATCGTTTTTCGCTTTCCAAACAAAGTACGAATTACCTAAACGCCATCCAGACCGCCGAGACTGTTCTGCTCGAATCTCAGTTAGCTTCGAAGACCATTCACTTGATATCCGACTTCCAGAAATCTGCCAGCGAGAGCTTGAACCCGCACTGGACAGTCCAAGCCGGAATTAACTTGAATTTTGTGCCGATTGAAGTATCTGAATTTTCCAATATCGCTGTTGTAGATGTGCACATTTCAAGAGAGCATCGTTCTGCTCAAACCGGCGATGTGTTAACGCGCATCAAAAACTACGGCAATGATAAAAAACGACTTAAGGTGGTCTTAAATATCAATAATAAAAAAATCGCACAAAGAAACGTGACTGTTTCTGCGGATGAGGAACAAATTGTACAATTCAAACGTGTCCGCTTTCCGCAAGGAAACGCTTCCGGAAATATAGATGTTGTTTTTGAAGATGAAAGTATAACAATCGATAATCGCTATTTTTTTGTTCTGGAGGATAAAACAAAAGCTCAGTTGCTGGCGATTAACGGAGAGCCGCATAAAGATACTGTTCTAGACGAATTATTTTTTTTGGAACGAGCGATCAATCTTCCGGATTTGGCTAAATACTCCTTAATTACGACGATTCCCCAAAAAGCCAGAGCATATAACTTCAGCAACTACCGGGCGGTCATTCTGGCCAACGTTAAAAACCTGGACCGCGAAACACTACAACGACTGACTTACTATGTACGGGCCGGCGGTGGGCTTCTTATCGCACTTGGTGATAATGTGAAGCCCAAGACGTTTAACCGGTTCTTTGCTGACCTTACCCCGGCCTTTTTGACGGAACCAGCTTTTAAATCTGTGAACCGTGAAACCAGTGTGATTCTGGCCGAGGTTGATTTTCAACATTCGATCTTTAGACTTTTTGCAGACCCCGGACAGAGCGACCCTAGCTCCGCACAATTCTATCAATATTTTAAAACAAAACCATTAACCCCCGAATCCACCCTCGCTTTTTTTGATGATGGCAATCCGGCGATTTTGGAACGTAAAGTCGGGGCTGGGAAAGTCATTCTTTTTACCTCGAGCCTCGACGCCGAATGGAATAACCTGCCGGTCAAAGCAATATTTCTTCCACTGATTTATCAAACTTTAGATTATGTCGCTTCGGAGAGAAAAGGTCAAAAGTCACTGTTAGTTGGAGATTCAGTACCTTTGCGAAATGCACAGTTAACCCCTTTAAATAATTCGGATTGTGCAGTTAAATACCCTTCGGGTAAAAAAGTCGTGCCGGAGGGAGATGTTTTCTATGACACTTCCGAACCGGGTATTTATGAAATTCGGAAAAACAACAAGACGAGTTACGTTGCTGTCAATGTTGACCCGCGGGAATCCGACTTGACGCCAATTCCGCCGGATGAACTTCAGGACTTGGTTGCCCGGGTTTCGGAGACTAACATCCAATCCGTTTCCTTCTCCGGCGTCAAGCTGGACGAGCAGCAGGAAAAAAATCAAAAGATTTGGCGGTTTGTGATCTTGGGAGTAATTCTACTTTTGATAGCGGAGACCTGGTTAGCAAATAGGACATATCGGTAGAAAAATTGGCTGACAGTGAAACAAATGACAAAACAAAGGTCATTAAGTCATTTACTGTTGGCGTCATTATTTAAAGTTGTAAAGATATCTTACTTAAATGACAGCGTATCGTAATGACTCCAGATAATAACACTGGCGCTTGGTGGGTTCTAAAAGAAAGGTTTTTTAATCAGGTGATTTCTACATGAACGCCCGACATGAAACTCTAAAAAGACGCATCAACAAAGTCTGTCAACACTGGAAAATGTTGATTCTACTGAAGGGCGGCTCGATCACGTTGCTTAGTACAATTGCGGCTCTCTTGTTTGTTTTTTTGTTGGATTTCCTTTTGGAATTAGAGGGAGCAGCCCGGTTCTTTTTGATGACAGGAATTGTCACCACTTTTGTCGTAACTTTATTTTGGACGATCGTGCGGCCGTTTCTGAATGTTCCCACTGAAATTCAGCTCGCCCGTTATTTAGAAGAAAAGCACCCGCAATTGGAAGACCGTCTGGTTACTGCAGTTGAATTGGGCGGTGCTGAAAATCCCGGAGCGTCACCCCGTCTGCTGGCGCAACTTTTGGATGACGCCCGTTTTCATATACAACCTCTTAATTTATCAAAATCCATTCGCAGCAAAAGCGCAGTTGTTTGGAGCAGCTTTGCCATGGCGCTTCTGTTGTTTTTGGGAGCGATGATCCCCGCGAATCTCGATTTTTTTGCTTTGAAAACCAATCGTATCTTTTCACCGTGGAAGTTTCGGAATGCAAAACTCTTTCCCACTTTTGAAGTGTCACCGGGCAACATACGCATCCCGAAAGGCTCGGCCCGGGAAATCAGGGCCGACATAACCGGCTTCGAGCCGGAAGAGATGGTTTTGTATTATTCCGAAGGCGATTCTTCTTGGAAAAAATCAGAGATGGACATCACCGGCGATAAAGGTGTTTTTGTCTACAATTTTTTTAGTATTCAAAACGAAACAAAATATTATGTGAAAGCGGACCAGAGACTCTCCGATATTTTTACGTTTACTGTATATGATGCTCCAAAAGTAACTCGGGTGGATTTAACTTACATTTACCCGAAATATACCGGCCTCAAATCGAAAAAAGAAACCGACACCGGTGATGTCTGGGCCCCGGAAGGCACAATTATAAAGATGACCGCAGTAGCGGATAAGCGTCTTTATAAAGCCGAAATCATGCTCGGGGAAAACGAGAAAAAGCTCGAGACCTCCATCTCAGCGGATTCAGTAGTGACGGCCTCGTTCAAAGTAACCAGCGACAGCTTTTATAAAATCCGTATTACAGACACAGATGGACTCACCAATGATCCGCCCCCGGAATACTATATCCACGCGTTGCCAAATCAACCGCCGGTTTTAACGATCGAGAGACCGGGTTACGACATAAAAGCTTCCATGCTTGAAGAGGTGCCGATTAAAATTGAAGTGAGAGATGATTACGGGCTGCCTTCGCTAAAACTGATCTATACTGTAAACGGATCGGATTCAAAAGAGTTGACATTGAGCACACGCAAAACCTCAAGGGAGAATTCATCCGGACAATTCGAGCAGATTCAGGAATTTACAGCGGAATATTTATTTTATTTGGAAGACCTGAAAGTTCAGCCCGGCGATTTTTTGACTTACCATATTCAAGCCGATGACAGCCGAGACTCGAAAAATCCGGAATCAGTAACTTCAGAGATATTTTTTATTTCAGTTCGTTCGTTTGATAAGGAATTTTATCGTTCGATGTCGCAAGGAGGGCAAGGTGGCTCAAGTGGGATGGGGGGCCGGCTCTCGGAAACTCAGAAAGAAATTATTGTCGCTACCTGGAAATTGCAGCAGAAAATTCAAAAAATTGATGCGGATGAAGCGGCAAATAATATAGACATTATCATTGAAAGTCAAAAAAACTTGCGTGATGTCACCCAAAGCACGCTGATGCAAATGCAGCAAAGATCTTTATTTTCACGGGAATCGGACGGCGAAATTCCGAAGTTTTATTCTACGGCAATCGAAGCAATGGAACGGGCGCTTGTCGAGCTTGATTCAAAACAGATAAAAGACGCCTTGGTTCCCGAACGAGAGGCGTATCAAAGTTTGTTGCGGGCCGAGGTACAACTGAAGAAAATCCAGTTGCAGCGCGCGCAAGGGCAGGGGGCAGGAAGTCAGGCCACAATGGACGAGTTGGCCCAACTCTTTGATGATGAAATGGATAAGCTCAAGAATAAGTATGAGACTCTGCGCCAAAATCAACAGCAGCAGAAAAATGAACAGATGAATGATGCGCTCAAGAAAATCAAGGACCTGGCTCGCCGACAGCAGCAACTGAACCGGCAAACTCGCGACTTAGCGCGCAAAGAGCTTACACTTCAAGCGAAGAAACGCCAGATTGAAGAATTGCGGCGCAAGCAGGAAGATATTCGCCGGAAAACTCAGGAATTAACCAGGCAGATGCAGCGGAAGGGTCAGAGCAATTCAAATCTACCGCAGGAAGTCCAGGATGATTTGAGGCGGGCAGCAAATGAAATGAACAAGGCCTTGAACAATCTCCGCCAGGACAATATGAACAGGGCGGCGGCGAAAGGAACGCAGGCGTTGAATCGGTTGAAACGTCTTCAGGAAAAGCTGCAGCAAAACCAAAAAGAGTCGTTGCGGCGGCAAATTGAGAGTCTCGAGCAGCAGTTCCAGCGAATGGTTGAAGCGCAGAAAAATTTGACTGAAGATGTGGAGAATTTAAAAAACCAGGAACTACCGAACCAGAACCAACTTCGGGAAGCACGAGAAAAACAAGCAACTTTAAAGGATAATTTTGAAACCGCTAAGGGTCAGGTCAACTCATTATCCCGTCAAGCGCGCGAAAATAAAAAAGAATTCTCGCGTGAAATAAACAAATTAGCGCAGGAAATGAAACGGGCCGGTTTAGACAAAAAAATGGAAAGCGCTGAAAATCTTCTACAGCGGAATCGGTTAAATTCTGCGCTGCAGGCCGAAAAAGATATATTAAATAGTCTTGAACAACTACGCGAAAAACTGACCAATCTGCGTGGCATATTTGCAGAAACCGATGAGGAAAAACTTGATTTAGCGCTTAACCAAACCCGTCGCCTGCGCGAGAAACTGGAATCCATGAAGAGAGAAACTCAAGGTCTTGCAAGAACAAAGAATAGTCAAGAAGAAAAGCCAGGCCAATCGGGACAAAGTTCAGAGAATCGCCAGGCCGGTCAGGGTGAGAGAGGAGGGCCTGAGCAGACGGTCGATGCGCGGAGTTTGGACTGGAATAAACGGTTGGCGGAAAACTTAAGAAATCTGCAGCATATTCAAAGGGCGGTTCAAGGTGACAGTTCGCTCAGCCGGGAGTTTCGAAAGTTAAGTCAAAATATGGCGGGTATCATCCGCAGTTTTAGCGGCGGACTTCCGGAGAGATTTCAATTGATAGAAGAACAGGTGCTCGACCCGTTGAAAGCTTTTGAAGCTGAGCTGGCGCATAAGTTAGAAATGATGAAAAATAAAGAAAAACTGTTTCTGGCCCGGGAAGAAAAAATTCCACCCGAGTACGAGGCTTTGGTTGAGAAATATTATGAAGCGCTTTCGAAGACAAAACAATAGTTTCTGGATGCTGGGTGCTGGATGCTGGATTCTGGATTCTGGATCAAGCATCAAGCATCAAGCACCCAGCATTTAGAAATAACATTAAAATTTTAGAATGCTCGAATTTCTACTAAAATACAGCCCGGTAGTTTTTTCAGAAGGCGAAATCACTTTTAAATTACTTCCCTCTATTCTAGTCCTTTTGGGGATTGTGTCTTTATTTGCTGTGGCTCTTTTGCTGATTTACAGAAAAACAACTTTGCAGTTAAACCGAAAATTCAAAGGCGTTTTGATCGGTTTAAAGTTCGTGGTAATTACGCTGCTCTTGATCCTCTTAATGGAACCGGTGGTTACTGTATCGATGGTTGTCCCGCGCAAAAGCTCCTTGATCCTGCTGGTTGACGATTCCAGAAGCATGTCCATTCAGGATGCTGAAGATGACTTATCCAGGTTAGATTTTATCAAAACATTATTGGGAAGTGAAGAGGCCCCCGGGTTAACGGACAGGCTGAAGAAGAATTTTAAGATTCAAATGTATAAATTTTCTTCGGAAGTCGGACATTTGATAGGGACTCAACAATTAGCCGCCCAAGGCGCCGCAACGAACTTGGCACGGAGTTTGGCTTTTGCAGTCGATGTCGCAAAACAGAGTGCCGTCTCCGGTGTTATACTTTTCACCGACGGCGTCAATAATGGCGATGACGATCCGCTGGAATTCGCTGCCGCGATGAAAGACAAAAATTTACCGGTTTTCGTCGTTGGTGTGGGCAGTGAACGTTCCGAAGATATTGAGTTATCAAAAGTGGCAGTCAACCACTCGGTTATTGAAAATTCGGTTATTGAACTTTCGGCGCTCATTAAGAATAAAAGCTTTAACAAGAAAAAAATCGAATTGGAATTACGAGAAGAAGGCAGGATTGTAAAAAGAAAAATAGTAAATTTAGAGGGTGCTGCGACTCGAACTTCGCTAAAATTTTCTCCTCAAAAAAGCGGGTTTGTCAGATATAGCTTGAACGTGGTGGCGCAGGAAAATGAGTCCATAAAAGAAAACAACAGCAAGAGTTTTTTGATCGATAATCGCAGCAAACGCGCCCGTGTGCTTTACATTGATGGCCATCCGCGCGCCGAGTTTAAGTATCTTCGTCGAGCAATTGACGGCGACCCAAGCTTGGAGCTGGTTTCGCTGTTGCGAACGAGCCAGGATAAGTTTTACCGCCAGGGGATTAAGAATCAAAGCGAGCTGAGAGACGGCTACCCGAAAAACAAGAAGGAGCTTTTCGAATACGATGCGATCATTTTTGGCAGCATTGAGGCCGATTTTTTTACTTCAAAAGAATTGGAGAATACATTAGAATTCGTCTCCCAGCGCGGCGGTGGATTTTTAATGCTTGGCGGCAGTGAGACTTTTGGCCAGGGCAACTACTACGGGACTCCGATAGAAAAAATACTGCCGGTTGAATTACCTTACAGAAATAACGAAGGGCAGCAATTTTCTGCCACGTTTCGGGATAAATTCAAGCTGCTGCTGACCCCGGATGGATATCGAAATCCAATTTTACAGCTTGCGTCAACAGAAAGTGAAAGTCGTAATTTGTGGAGCGCCCTGCCGGATTTGGAAGGCTACAACCCGCTGGGGCGGGCGAAACCGGGCGCGACGATTCTCGCGGTCCACCCGCTGAGTGAGGCAGGGGATCCTAAAATTATTCTCGCTCAACAGCGTTTTGGCCGGGGCCGATCCATGGTGTTTGCGACCTCCAGCTCATGGCTATGGCAAATGGGGTTGCCGCACGAGGATATGAGTCACGAGCGTTTTTGGCGTCAGATTCTGCGCTGGTTGGCGCTCGCATCTCCTGAACCGATTGAATGCCATCTGGATAAGGAGACTTACGTTCCGGGTGACGAAGTAATTTTGAAAGTTGATTTGCGAGACAGCACTTTCTCAACAATCCAGGACGCCACAATTAAAGCCCGGATCACCACGCCGTCCGGGAAGAGAGTTGACGTTTTGTTTAACTGGTCCTCCAACGGCAAGGTCGAGTATGTCGGCGCTTATCAGCCCGATGAACAGGGCTTGTATTTAGTAGAAATTGAGGCGCGTTCATCAAATGGGTCATTTTTGGGTAATACAGAAGCTGCATTTTTTGTTGAAGAATCGACGGTGGAGTTTTCAAACGCGCAGCTGCAAGCCCCGCTTCTGAAAAGAATTGCTGAAATCAGCGGCGGCAAATATTATTATCAGAATGAGGCCGAAAGCCTGCCGGATGAGATTTCAGTGATGCAAAGCAGCTATTCCAAATTGGTCGAATATGATTTGTGGGATATGCCGATTTTGTTCCTGCTGCTGATTCTTATTTTGTCAGTCGAGTGGTATTTGCGCCGCAGCAAAGGACTTTCTTAATTGTTTGTAGTTCAAGCTTCAGCTTGAAAATTGATAGACAGCAAGCTAAAACTTGAACGCCAAATATAAAATATCATTGATTGGAAAATGAACTTTAAGAAATGAATATTCGAAAATTTTACTTTGTTACTTTACTTCTACTGACTCCATCCTCAATCCTCTATTCTCAATCCGCTATCAATTTCGGCGCTAGATACGCAGTTATCATCGGCGGTATCGGCGGGCAGAAAGAGTTCACCGAAGAATACTTCGACCAGACCAATCGTATGTATGACTTGTTGGTGAACGAGTTGAACTATAAATCTGCTAACGTTTTTTATTTGTTTGAAGACCTTGCTTACGATTCTTTGAAAATCAAGGCGACGTGCACGGCTGCCAACGTTCGTGATGTCATGAACCGGCTGGCAGGCAAGATGAAACCGGAAGATCAACTTTTTATCTTCATGGTCGGCCACGGCACCTTTGACGGCACCTGGAGCAAATTCAATCTGGTCGGCCCGGATTTAAAAGCCATCGATTACGCGCAATTATTGGCTAAACTCCCAACTAAGAAGGTTATTCTGGTGAATACCAGCAGCGCCAGCGGCCCCTTTATCAAAAAATTGAGCGGCAAAGAAAGGGTGATCATAACAGCGACCAAAAGCGGCAGAGAATATTTCGAAACTAATTTCGCCAATTTTTTTTTAGACGCCTTCACAGCGAATCAAGCAGATTTAAACAAAGACAATCGCGTGAGTATGTTGGAGGCCTTTGAATTCGCTAAAACCAGCCAGGACAAATGGTACGAAGATCAGCGCCGGCTGCGCGCCGAGCATCCCCTTCTCGATGACAACGGCGACGGCAAAGGTAGCCAGGATTTGGCAGAAGCCGACGACGGCAAATGGGCAAGCCGGGTTTACTTGGCCGGGCTCTCGTCTGAACTGCAAACGAGTTTGCAACGCGCAAAATCCGGCGCTCAAGCGCCGGCCGACAGTCTGAGATTGGAAAAATTGGCTTTGGAACAGCAGGTTGACGATTTAAAAGCGAAGAAAGAGCAACTCTCCTCCCAGGCTTATACCAGCCAGTTAGAAACTCTGCTTGTGCAATTGGCAAAGACGAATCGACGGTTGAAGAAATTGAAAGCTCTTGCTCAGTAGTTGTCGCCTGTTCTTTTATCAATTTCCGTTCGAGATTTGAGTCAATGAGAATTACTATTCTCATCGTTACAACGAATCTAGTTTCCGATTCGCCTCATCAACACCAGCTTGAAGATTGCACACCTGATATAATTCTTTCGTCTCCTCCCAGGCAGTTTTGGCCTTCGAAATTTTGCTGCGCTTCTCAAGAACCAAAGCGTAGCCGCGAAGAGCGTTTGCCAAGTCACCTGTTTTTGTTTGAGAGTCAGCTTTGTAAATGCCTATTGCCTTTCTGTAGTTACTTTCTGAATCAGCACATTTACTAGGTGCGCGTTGTAAATCCGCGATATGTCTTGTTGAGTGTGCAATCCTGTCTGAATTGTTGGATTTTTTTGTAAAACCCTAACCTGGATAAACCAGAAATTCCAATAAACAAAATCCCAAATATCAAATAAATTCCAAATCTCAATAATTTTAAAACACAAACCCATTATAAAGCGACCTATAGATAGGCAATTTTTTGGTCATTGATATTTTGAATTTGATTATTATTTGTTTTTTGAGTCTTGTTATTTGCAATTTCCTGCCAAAAAGCTTGTGCTCGAATGCTTTTATCGAGTATGGCAGAAAATAACTTGCCAGTTACTAATGATTGTTGGCAAAATTCCAGGGCTTTGGCAAGATTGTCGTGATCCGACTCAAATTGCGCGTATAGATGAAATATTCGTCCGAGAGAATTGTAATTTATCATCTTTACTAAGTTCTTGCGCCATCTTTACCAGATCTCGGCTGGAGCGGGTAGTTGGTGCCTTGCCTGTTGATCAATTGCTTATCACGACAGACGTGCGCGCATATCAGGATACTCATTGGAACTGTGACGATGAGTCCGAGACCCAATAGTGCTGCGCCGAGCATGTTGAAAAGCAGGAGGAAGAGGGATATGAGCATCAGATGCCCGCGTCTCCCCTGGGTCACTTGATTACTGAGCCTCAGCGCTGTCTTGGGCCCGGTTTGTCCCTGGGCGACGTAAGAATAATGCCGGACCGAAGCGAGCCATACAGTAAAGCCCCGGAGCTACTAGGAGCGCCGTTCCAATCAGTATTGCCGGTAGCAGTAACATCTTGAGGACTAGAAACCTTAATGCCAAACGGTGATCGAGTAACTTGCTGCGCCAGGATTGAGGTGCCTTCTCGAAAGCACCGAGTGCACTTCGAAGGATCGCCGCCTCCCAGTAAGCTGTTCCCCAAAAGTAAGATAGATGGAGCACTGACCAGATCGGACGACCCGGTCTACTGCTGATGTTCACGACCAAAAACTCAACGATCAGCCAAACGCTTGCCCATCCTAGCAAGAGCAACAGCATCCGCGGAGCCTGAGACGGGTAGCGCGAGACCGCCCAATGAAATGCGGTTGCAAGGCTCAACTCCCCCAGCTCTCTGGCGTTGGATTGGACTAGCATAGCGTGTTTTGCCATTTTGAATCCGATCTGGGTGGCCTGGAAAGACCTGACGGCTGGCGGTTAACCCCACAAAAACGCGAACTTTCGAAATAGTAAAAACTGGATACGTCTTGTCCTGAGTTGAACCGCATGTTATATGCTACTATGCACCCGGCTTACTTTTGTTCTTTTTGGAAAGTCCTATACCAATAACCAAGAATACGAGCCAAACCAGATAGCTCGGAAACCACAGTGACCACCAAGCTTCACCACCAACCCCTAGCACGTATAGATTAAATACGTTGAGAACAAGAGATATGGAGAGCCCTATTAAGCCCATTTTTACGAAAGGATGTTTATTATTCATCAGGTATTCTCCGTCATAGACACTTTTTTATAGTATAGTGCTATTATCTATCGTTTGTGATGCATATAACAACCCGGTCAGTCGCGCCGACGCATGAGCACTGATCTATGAAAATGAACTTAAACTTTCCGTTCCTCAAAACTCTGAAATCGCGCTACCGGTAAGGCGTCGGCGGCACTGAAAAGTTAGGAAAGTCCGCACCCAAAACAAGTGGCAAGCGCCCCAAAAGCACGGCACTAAAGGCGCGTGCCACCCAACTTATTTTGCGGCATGGGCACCCGCGCGAAGTTTCAATTGCTTAATGCATTATGCCATATTGTTCATTTAATTTCATCATTCTTTCCATCACTTCGGGAGGCGGAGGCTCTGTTGCAAGAGGAGGAATTTCAAAGGAAGTAACCGGAACCGTCAAATCAATAAAATATTGGTCTAAACCAGCGGGATAAAGTCCTACATGAACATGCAGCATTTCACTCATGATTTTAAACTCGTGTTTAACATTACGTGGTAAAAAAATGAACTCCCCTTTTTTCGCAGTAAACTCCTCCTCACCAACTTTGAACCATACTTCTCCTGCCAAAATATAATAGGTTTCGTCTTCATAAGTATGGATATGCGGTGGCGGTTCAAAGCCAGGAAGCGCTTTAGCCTCAAATAACGCATACAAACCTCCTGTATCTTCACCTCTGGCTAAAAATTTAAGAATAGCACCAGGCATTGCGCGGGCATCTTCGACCGAAAAGTTTCTTTTGTAAACGGGTAATGATTTTGACAGATGCCCTGATGATTCTACAGACTTTGCCTCAGACTGCTTCTCCGCTGCCTTGTTACAACTAAGTAATGTTAAGGCTGCTACAAGGCCAAGAAACAACAGCAAAACTATTCGACTACTCATAGTGTACCTCCATTTTTTGAGACAAGCAAAAGCATGCACCAGCTTTGAAAGCTGGCCGTTTCAGCAAATCCAGCAGTACAGTATCTACCTCCCTTTGGCCTGATAAGCGATGTGGCGGCCAACATTAAGGATTTTATGCGTAGTTGAGCCAAACGCATACCACCTTCGTTGCGTTTAATCTCCATACTTTCATTTATCACAAACGTTTAGGCGCGACTGCTCAATTACGCATAAAATCTTGTTGGACCAAGCCGCGACCTCATCCCAAGCTATGGGTATTAATCCCCGAGCTTTTTTAAAGTATTTTTTTAAGTGTAATTTTGAAATATGCAGCTCAAAGCATGTTATATTGATACCGCGGCGGGTGCCCTTGTCATCACGTTGACACAACTTACACAGCCTTTTTTTTGTGGCACGTGCCACAAAAGTCTCTTTGATGTCAGGGGCACCCGCGCCCGGCTGACTCTCATAGATGAAATAACACCTTCAGGTGCGCCATCCCAGAAAACCTGAATCGGTGATTTGATAGACGAGACTATCATGACCACCTGCGTCAGGTCTTGTCCCAACACAAACACCGCCGATTTTTTCGACAGCCTGCTGAGAGCGTAAATTCTGGGTGCCAACCAGGAAGACCACGCTGCCTACAAATCTAAAGGCGTGCTGTAGCATGAGTTGTTTCATTTCTCTGTTATAGACGCCGCCCCAATGCGACCGAGCCAAGAAGGTCCAACCAATTTCGACTTCGTTCTGATTGCGATCATATCCATGAAATCTGGACGACCCAATAGCTTTACTATCCTTATTGTCAATAGCAATCAGCGCCCCACCCGATTCTAATGACTCACGAAAGAAATCTTCAAAGACCTTCTTCTGGTAGCGATCTTTGACTGGATGTTGCTCCCAGATGAGCGGATCTGCAGCTACGGCGAAAAGATCACCTAAATCCGTAGCTTGAAGCGGTCTGAGTTCAAGGAGATCGCCTTTCAAGGTTGGTTGGAGTTCAAAAACCACTTTTTGATTCTTTTCCTGAAATAAAGTTATTCACAATGTGCGCTAACGCAAAAATAAGCCGCGCGTTTTTTGCGTCGGCTTGATTTTTTTGTGTACGCCCGGCATGGGCATGAACTAATGGGGTGTAAGTCCCCTATAGGTGAACTCCTGTATGTTTTAAAGTACAGAAACTATTAGCAAAAGGCAACTGCGGTGCCGCGAGGTTCTGTGGGAAGGAAGCCTGTAGCAAAACAGTAAGCCGACGAACAGAAACATCATAGAAGGCCGAGTCCATGGGGAAGTTAGCCATTGATAACAAAGCCCTGAGTTCAATGGATACGGTAAATGATGCGGTTGTGCTGTGAAAGTTCATGTTCTTATCCGGGGAGATCTGCTTAATCATGCGATGTTGAATTTCGTGTTAAGCCCGGCAGGGCCCACCGGGAAACCAAGCCCAGGCATGTCAATGAGCTATCAGTTGACATGAGATACGAACCGGATAGCGGCCACGAATCTGAATTGTACCGGATTTAATGGACACACCAAACATCAAAGGTTGTTTTTTATCTTTTAATTTAT